>Ga0137314_1000225_pt1 | contig 17195 bp, 13 predicted proteins | sample EasRivERMZT199_2_FD_102289 | JGI IMG/M metagenome (GOLD analysis project Ga0137314, IMG submission 102289) | Soil microbial communities from meander-bound floodplain in the East River, Colorado, USA - East River MetaG ERMZT199_2 | ecosystem: Environmental > Terrestrial > Soil > Floodplain ... | reverse complement strand
GCGCACATCCGTCGCACCGGACGTTACCCGTTCCTGGTGGTCCGGCCTCATCCCGATGAGCCCAGCAAGTTCCAGGTCCTCGATGGTCATCATCGGGTGGCCATCCTTCGAGAACTCGGCCACAGGGAGGCTCGCTGCGATGTCTGGGAAGTTGACGACCGCGAGGCGAAGCTGCTTCTCGCAACTCTGAACCGACTCCAGGGACAGGACCAGCCGCTGCGCCGCGCAGAGCTCATCCACGCGCTGCTCGGTGAGATGAGCGCACCGGACCTGGCCGGGCTACTTCCAGAGACGGACAAGCAGCTCGAGGAACTGCACTCCCTGCTGGAGTTTCCCGCCGACGAGGTCGCCGCCCTGCTCGAGGAGCAGGCGGCCGAAGCCGAGAAGGTCTTGCCCCGCGTGATGTCCTTCGTGGTTACACCGGACCAGGAGAAGCTCATCGAGCAGGCGATTGAATCGGCCTCCGACGGCACACCGGGCCGGGATCGGAAGGCCAAGGGGCTTGCCAACCTCGCGGAGTACTTCCTCAAGGAGAATCACCATGCAGAGTAACTCGGTCCAACGCCAAAGCCGCTCCATCCAAGCCAGGCGCCGAGAGTGCGAGCGGCTTGCGCAACGCGTGATGCGTGAACGGGGAGAGGCGTTGAGGGCCGCCGTGGATCTCTCACCACTGCACGGCGCCCCGGAGTGGGTCGTGCGGCTGCTTCTTTCTGATTTCGAGCGATTCATCGAGACGCCGGTGTCCCGTTGGCAGGCTTCGGACATCCAGCAGTTGCAGGAGTCGGTCAACACCCTGCCGGCCCGGATGCTGCTGGCCGCCATGATGGACCCGGCCACCATCTGAGGATTCACCACGCCCGTGGACATTTCCCACAAGAAGAAGCGAGAGACCGCCAGAAAGCTCTTTCTCACCAACGAGTGCGAGACCAATGCCGAGATCGCCCGCAAGCTCGGCCTGAAACCGCACACCGTTGCGAAATACCGCAAGGAAGAGGACTGGGACGGCCTGAAGCTCAAGATGAATCGAAACGCCGCCGAGCGGATGGCCGAGAGACTCACCACCGAAGGAGTCTCGCTGAACCTGCAGCACTACAACTACTACGAGTTCGCGCTGCACGAACTGGTCAGCACCCTGAAGGGCACGGGCAGGTTCACCGTTCGCGAGGTCTGCGACATGATGGCCGCCGTCGAGAAGGCTCAGCGGGGCCAGCGGCTGGCGAAGGGCGTGGGGGGCGACGCCAAGGCCGAGGAACAGATCCGCGCCGAGGCGGAAGCAGAGCTCCACCGCCTCATCGATCTGTTCGTGGATGTCGTCAAGGAGCACGTCACCGATGAAACAGCCAGGGACCGGATTCGTCAGGCCCTCGTCGAGGCACTACCTGATGCGGAGGGTGGCGCAACTGGCGAGCCCGAAGAACCGGGGCCTCACTGAACCGCTGGCCCAATGGGTTGAAAAGAGAATCCAGCTCGAGGGCCGGCGGTTCTCTTTCGTGGGGCACGAGTACCTCAAGGCCCTCTACGACGAGACGGCCGGCCACATCGCCCTGATGAAAGCCGCCCAGGTCGGTGGGACTGTCTGGGGGTTGCTGCGCTCGATTCACGCATGCATCAACGGGTTAAACGGCGTGTACTACTTTCCCACCAAGACCGACGTCCTGGAGTTCTCCAAGGCCCGGGTTGGACCGCTCATTGACGAGAACCCCTTTCTGGCCGAGCTGATGAACGACACCGACACGGCCGGGCTCAAGCGAATCGGCCAGGCCCATCTCTACTTCCGCGGCATGCAGTCTTCGGTAGGCTTGAAGTCCGTCCCTGCCGACATGCTGGTGTTTGACGAGCTCGACGAGGCCGACCCGCACGCCAAGGCCATGGCCAAGGAGCGCCTCTCGCACTCCGACTTCAAGCGCATCATCGAGTTGAGCAACCCATCGCTTCCCGACTACGGCATCGACGAACTCTACCAGCAGTCCGACCAGCGGCACTGGACGCTGAAGTGCTCCGGCTGCACCCGCTGGGTGTGCCTGGACCGGGAGTTCCCCATGAAGCTGGGCCAGGAGGTGAGGATCATCCTGCCCCGATTGGACGGCTCCTTCTATCGAGCCTGTCCCACGTGCGAGGCCGAGCTCGACCTCGCCGCGGGCGAGTGGGTGGCCGACTTCCCGACCCGGGCGATCCATGGTTATCTCATCAGCCAACTAATCTCTTCGAAGGTCGATCCTGGCGAGATCCTCCACGAGTACAGGACCACTCGTTTCCCCGGGAACTTCTACAACCTCAAAATCGGGGCGCCCTACTCGGATCTCGAGCTGAAGCTCGACGTGATGAGCGTGCTGTCGCTGTGCTCGGACGTCCCGATGGCACGCAGGAGCGACGACTGGTGCAACATGGGTGTGGACACCGGTTCGCAGCTGCACGTCGTGATCCTGCGGGCCGACCCTAACAACGCCGAGAAGCACCATGTCGTCTATATCGGCATCCACCACGAGTTCGAGGAGCTCGACGCCCTGATGCAGGACTTCAAGGTAGAGCGGTGTGTTGTGGACGGCATGCCCGAGCAGCACTCCACGCGCAGGTTCGTACAACGCCATCCCGGCATCGCCTACCGGCACTTCTTCAACGACAACCAGACGGGTGCCCCGCGCTGGGACCACCTGGAACGCAAGGTCGACTCCAACAGGACCGAGTCCCTCGACGCCTCCCGCGCTGCCGTGCGCGAGAAGATGCTCGTGCTCCCAAGGCGTGAGCCGATCGTCGAGACCTTCGCCAAGCACATGGCCGCCGACGCGAAGAAGCTCGAGGAGGATCCCGAAACAGGGGCTAAGAGATACCGCTACATCAAGGCCGGCGGCCAGGATCACTTGTCGCTCGCCGTCACGTACGCGCTGCTGGCCAGCCAGGACTACTCGGGGGGACGAGGGATCGTGGAGTTCTATCGGAGGCAGGCACGAAAGCGTCCGTGAGCGGAGGGAGCTGAGAGGGCCCGGAAGGGGGCCGACGTGAGATCATCTGCTCAAGGTTCATGAGGGCGACTGCGAGAGGATCTTCCACGCTGCCACTACCCAAAGGAGCACGCCCGCCACTTCGAGCACGACGCCAAGGAAGTCAGGGCGTCGAACCGTCGCGCTCATCAGCGCCGCGCCCCCCGTATACGCGTTGGGTGGCTTGATCCACGACTCGACCTTGTGATTCTTCCATTCTCCGAGGCCGACGAGAAAAGCACCACCCGCGAGCAGTTGCAGCTGACCATTGGTGATGCCCTTCACCTCAAGAAAGAAGGAGAGCACCAGGACCACTCCGCCGATGTACATAAGTGCCTTGTACCACGCGTCGATGGCCAAGGACTTGAGAAAGTCGCCGACGTCCATTTCCAGAAGTCTAATCCAAGTGCCGACGGGAGCTGCGCGGCGTCTTCATGACTGGTGGGGCAGGAATCTTGAGCGAGGGAGCGAAATCGTTCCCTCGGGGCCTGTTCAGGGAGCAAATTCGTTCCCTTCTGTCGAAAACGGGCTCAGATTTGCTCCCTCGGAGCACCCAACCCCCCGAAATGGGGCATCCGGATCGTCGGAAATGGGCAGTCTGCGCCTGAATGCCTCTCGGCAGGAATCGGCACAACACTCAACTGGTCAGGCAGTTAGCTCTTCAGAGGTGACCACGAGAAGGGGCAGAATTCCTGGGTGGGAGGGCCAAAATCCTGCCCAAAACTGCCCCTCCTGGGGTGGGGAGCTGCCGGGCTGCCCTGGATCTGCCCCTGGCATGGCCCCGATGCTGCCCAGCGAACGCGGAGCGCATATCGTCTTCTACTCACAACACGCAATTGGGACGAGATACGCAATTGGGAATCAAAAGAAGTCCTGCGCCATGCGCACGATGGCGTCGTAGACGGGCGCCTCTCCGTGCGGGTTTGGAATTTCGTGGGCACATGGTCCAGCTTCCCAGTACTCCACACTTCTACTTGGCAATGGCGCGGAGAATGAATGGGACCAAAGCGAGAACCACCCCAATCACGACTAGAATATTGAGTCGACGCTTTCCATTCGGCACAAGGTATTCTTTGCTCCAAACCCCACCAACAATGCCTCGGATAACAAGTAGTAGCAGCGCTAGGGATAGCCCCCGCACGACATCTACCCTATCTACCCTAACCGGAATCAGCATACCAAGGGCAGCTCCTGCCATGAATATAAGAGTCCCCTCCACCCAGACCCGAAACGTCATAAGGCTCCTCTCACTTTCGTTCTCTGCTCAGCGCGTTGTCGATTCTCAATCGACCACGCGAGGTCGCGGCGGCTCAGCGATTTTGGTCTCACACTTTCCCGTCGGATCTTTGCAGTCCTTCCTTTGCTCTGCTTCCTGCTTCTCCTTCACCTTCTCGCAATACGGATGAATGAATCCGCGGCTCTCCATCTGCTTGCATGCCTCTTGAGCCTCCGCACAAGCACCCTTTGATGCTCCAGCCTCGAGGCACTTATCAATCAGCTTGTCGAGCTCAAGCATATCGGCTGCCACACTGACGCGGTCGATTTGTCGTACACAAGCGTGTTCTTGCGTACCTGCAACGGAGTGGCGAGAAACGTCTCGTCGAAGACATGGATCGGCTGCGTTCCAGTGTTGGTTAGCGATACGTTGAATTCGATTGCCTTCTTTGAACTGGCCACGCATGACTCAAGACCAATAGATATGTCCCTGCAGCATTCAGGAGAACACGTGTCCGTTGTACTCGACTCATGGACCTGAGAGAGCAGGCACGAGACAAGGAGCATGGGAACATACAAAAGCGCCCGCTTACCCCAGTCGAACATCGACAGGCACAGGTCGATCGTCGTGGAGTCGAATGAGTAGAGCTTATTGCGGAAGCGGAACTTCTTACGCCCCTGCGCGAGCAGCTGACACTTCCCCAGCAGTTGCATGAACACCGTCTCGTAAAGCTCCCACGGCCTGTGCTCGTTCGCGTAGGCCAGAGTGGACTTGTTCGGAGCCGTCTTGACGCCCAGGTGCTGGAGCTTGCCAAGACAACAGGCGAGCCCTGAGCAGATCTCCGTGAACGTTCTGTGAAGCCCACTCTACCCGGCCGGGTCTGGACGCGGCAAGCTCCCGTGCATGGAGCCCAGACAGGATCCCGAGCGGATGAAGAGGCTGCTGGCCAGGCGGAAGCGCCACGGTTGGAGTTGGGCCGAGTTATCGCCGCGGTCACGCCTGCCGGAGTGGAAGCTGCACTGGTGGCGGAGACGACTGGCTGAGAAGAGACCGGGTGCTCGGCGCTCGGTGCGCAGCCAAAGCGGCCGGCGTTCATCTGGGCGACTACTTCAAGGACGTCCTGCTGCGGATCTCAGAACCCGGCACGGACGTCAAAGACCTCACGCCGCATGGCTGGAAGGACCGGTTCGAGCCTGAGGTGACCGCCCGCCGCCACGAGATCCTCCAGAAACTCGTCGGCGCCGCGTAGCCCCAACCTACGCGCCAGCCCCGGGACGGGGATCACAGAACGCTCACAGATCTCCCGGAGGGACTTGGACTGAGCGAGCTGACAGAACAGCATGGCGACGAACTGCTCCCAGCAGCCGAACCCCTTCGCGTATCGCTCGGCCTGATGCTGCTTGACGGCACCGTGAAACTCGGTGCGGGGGAACAAGGCGAGGATCTGGCCGAACACGCTCGCAACGCGTACCATAGAGACCTCCTCCGGCTTGTGGCGTCATGTCAATGGCCTTCGTCAGCCGACATGATGCCGCAACCGGAGGAGATCAGGAACCGATCTTGGACAGGTGTGAGCACCACCATAGCACCACCAAGGTCCGCTCCAATAGACGACGACGGCGAGATTCATATTGTACAGTCATAACGGGATACACCACGAGATTGTGATCGCAGCATTGACAAGGACATGAGCGACAATAGGGGCGGCTATGTGGTCAGTATGCTCACGAAGCAAGGCAGTTACAACCCCTAAGTAGAGGCTTTCGACTGCCGCTGATGGCCCATGGGTCATAGCAAACACCCCGCACGTGAGTACGTACGCAAGGGCCTTGTGTCCTGAGGATACTATCCCCCAAAACCAATACTCGCGGAAGAATATTTCTTCGGCAACGGATCCGACAATAACAATCAGTAGCAATTCATCAAAGACAAACGTCCACCATCCCGGCCAAACGCCGCCACTCCAATTGAATCGGCCCGCATCGAGGAGAACTGAAATACGCCAGTGGATCTCCTTCATAGCAAGTACCAGGATGCCGCCTAGAACTCCCCACCAGAGAGCTCTGTGGAGAGATCTGGGACGTATTAGACGAATTCTCCTCAGACCTACCAAAATCAATCCAAGAGCGTAGGCCCACCCGAAGAGGGTAGTGACGGATGAGAATGGCACTGGAACCAGGACGAATGCTCCACCTACGACTGCCCAGATAGCACCCAGTTCAAGGAGCGGCCGCCAAGCAGACCCCAACCCACTCCCGTTCACAACTCCTCGGCGAATGTATCGGAACGGTTATTAATAAGATGGCCTCTAAGAACCGCTTCCGCGCGCCCTGGTACTCGGCACATTCGAAAACAGCCTACCTGAACCCGGCTGAGTCCCGCCAACGCCTCTTGATGGAGATCCTCCCCAGGGCCCCGCCCAGCTTCCACTACCCTGAAATGGATCGCGGCAACGAATCCTGCCGGACTCTACTTTCAGCTCTTCGGCTTTCTCGCTGGCCTCCTGAGCATCCTCGGCAATACTGATGGCAGCATCGATATCGCTCAGTGCATCGGCACGAGCCGAAGCATGACCATTCCTATGCGTCAATCCATTTGCCCATCCGGACATGTTGCTTATCACACCCTTAGCTTGCTTCAATGACTGGATTGCTCCGTTCCAATCTCCCGACGATGCGGCTGCCTTTGCGTCAGATAACAGTCGAATCACGCTCATCCAGGCTAGCATATTGTCACGCTGTACTTGCGCGAAGTAACCTACGAAAGCCATTGGTCCGTAGCCGGTCCTACGAAACTCGATACTACCTTTCTCAGACTCCTTTTGGAGTCGGTTCCCCTCTTCTTGATGATAAGATACTTCGCCTTGGGCTATGGAGATAGCGTGGTTTACGTAGGCCGAGAATACCCCGTAGTAGCTCAGCGTTGGCCAAGGGAAAAGCCCGCTCTTGTCTACCATATTTAGGGGCGAATTCAAGCCATAGCTATAACGGTTCAGAATAGCTGGATTGGATAGAAGTGACGCTGCCCCGCTTGAAGGAGCAAGGGCTACCATGTCGAGCGGGTCTGCGGAAATGAAACGCCCAATCATCGGCGAGAGATACCTCCGACCGAGATACTCAAGTTCTATCGCTGAATCATGCTCGTATCCGGCGAACTGGTGAAGCTCCCCTGCTGAAGTTGCAACCGCTGGGATACCAAAAGGTAGGTACTTCGTCCTCGCTAGAGTCTCTCCTGATTGGCCAGTGACAAGGCGTATGTTTCCGACGTGATCGGTATGGAAAAACTCGAAGCGAAATGTCTTTGGTGAAGCTGCTCCGATTGCTCTCTCCCCGGAGGAAATCCAATCGACATACGCGCTGAGCTCTTCCCGCTCTTTCAACGTTTTCTCCGCAGTGGAAGCAAGCGGCTCCGCGGCGATCCTTCCTGGAGCGGCTCGTTGGAATATCGACCGAGAGCTTGTTTTCTCCTGTGCCAGCGCGAGAGTCCCTGATGAGATTGTGTCGGGCTCGCATGTGTCACCAGTTTGCTCGGGGAGCTTTGACTGCGCCAAGTACAGGCGGAAGTCATCTTCGACTTCGAATAGGAGACGAGCATGTCCTGGATGTGGTCGGATGAGGATTTCTCCCTCCCTTTCCTCACACTCTTGGGGATCAAGACACCCACCTCCGCCTCCACCTCCGCCTCCAGTGTTGCTTGACAGATCCTGGCAGGGTGGCTGGGTTGTATTGGGGTCGAGCATGGCGCAGATATCAGCGGAGATGAAGGAGTCGAAGTTCCTCAACGGGTCATTGGGGTCGGCGTGGTTGTTGTTCCGCAGCTTCGCGACCACGGCAAAAGCCCGAGGAAGAAAGGGTTTCTGGTACCTAAAGGAGCAACTGTGGATAGAGGGATTGTTGATGACGATGTCGGCGCTGGGGCTGGAGAAGTCCCCACAGGTTGTGGCACCGGGATCAACAAGAATAACACTATTGGGATCAAGCGAAGTCCTTACCACCCATCCGACGATCGAGAATCCATCAGCTCCTTGCTGACAGTTTCCTATGAACCCACCATCCCACGAGACCGTGATCCGGCCGATATTGGGGTCGGAGATATCGGGAGGGTCCGGGTCCAGAACCGCACTGGGCGCGTTGGGCCGAGTGATCCGCTCGACGAAGATCTCATCATTAGGATCTGCTGACTCGTAGCCGTTCGGATCTGTAGCTCGCACCATGTATGCGTAGGCGCTGCAGGATTCCACCGAATAGTCCTTGAATGGGCCCGTGCTCGGATCAAGATAACCGACGGATGAGTATGCGGACCAAGGCTGGTCGTCATCTCTTCGGTAGACCCTGTATTTGCTGGCTCCTGTGACATTGTCCCAGGCGATCCATGCACTCGGCACGTGGTCGCTCCAGCGCATGAACCGTGTTGCCGCCTGAGAGCCGGGCACCGCAAGGCCGTTCCGCAAGCTGGCCTTCACGTCCGCTGACAATCCCGAGTATGAGGTCGCATCCTTAGCGGCAACTGCATACGTGTGCTCACCGGCCGAAAAGTTTGGATCGTGATGCGTATAGGAGCTGTTAGGGTCAGTAATTGATGCTCTCAGCGAATAGCTGCCGTCTACCTTCTCATAGACCTTATATTCTTGTACGTCCGATTCAGGAGATGGATTCCAGACAATCGTGATCTCATTTGTCCCCGGTCCAGACAGCGCCCGCACTCCAGTTGGTGGTGCAGGCGGGGCGTAGTCGGCAGGTTGTCCTGTGACATTTGTCGTTCCTGCAGATTCCTGCCAGTAGGTGTCCACAGCACGAATCTGGTAGGTGTATGAGGTCCCAGGTGTGACGGCCAGATCATGGAATACCGGTTCTGTAAGTGGAACGAGGTTTCTCTTGACCCACGCCCCCGAGGAGTTCTGTCTGTAGACCTGGTATCCCTGAAAGGTGGTCGCGGGATCCGCTGTGTAGTTCACTGTGAGAAACCCGGAATCGTCGCTACTCCTAATCCATCGCAAGGTTACGGATCGGTCACGTGCTTCGAGAGTCAGGCCACTTGGTGATGCCGGATCCGAATGCTCGGTCATCATGAACTTCATGCTCTTGGAGGGAATCCCTTCCAAGCCGGATGAGTTGAAAGCAGCAACCTTGTAGTAGTAAGTAGCCCCCGCCTGAAGTTGACCTGAGCTTATCGTCTGTGTGAATGAGGTAGCTGACGAGGATAGATCCCCACCGACTTGAACATAGGAGCCGGTAGCCCTACGGAAGACTCGATAGCCTGTGATGTTCGGATCCGAGTTTGAAATCCAGTTCAGTGTGATCGAACCACCCGCTACTGTTTCCTCTTCCTCGTTGGCAGGCCAAAAACTGCTCGACGCTGTAAGACCGCGGACGGGGCCAGGGGATTTTTCCTCGGCCATTCCGATGACGCGCCCAAGCGCGTAGAAGTAGTCCTTCTGATAGGATTCGTCGTGCTTCGCTGGAGGAATCGTGAACTCCGTAAGAACGTTTCCGCCCGAATCGCGAACGTAAAAAGTGCGCTCCCCCGTGCCGGGGAGGGCCTTCATGAAGCGCATCCCACCTGCGTCGTAGGCGTACTGGCCCACCGGGTAGGTCTTGGCGGAGTTTCTTGCGGCAAGCAGGCGGTTTCTCTCGTCGAAGAGGTACTGCTCACTGGAGTCAGGGTGGTTAGGGTCGTAGGTGCCTCCCAGAAGGTTGCCGGCTTGATTGTAGTGAGTCGCCACGCCGTTGTCCGATGTGAGGCGATTCGTCGCGGTGCTGGTGTTGAGCGTGGCTTGCGATGAGTCTCTTGTCCACGCAGTCATGTTGCCAAATGCATCGTACGTGTATGTCAGGTCATCGCTTTGAGGTGTGTTCGCGTCTACGAACTTCACCGTTGCGGATGTAAGTCGCGACAATAGATCGTAGTGGAAAGTATCTGCGCTGGAGCCATCCGTCCCAGGACCAATTGAAAGGATATTGGCCGAGCCATCGTATGTGTAGGTCCCTGTCCTAAAGAGCGATGCATTCGCGGCGAAGTTGGGATCACTCGGGTTCGAGATACCGTTGGGATTCGTAAGGACGCTGATAGATGAAGGACGACCCATCACATCAGGCCAGATACTCGTGGCCAGACCGTTGCCATGAGTTACCTTCCGTGGGGCACCGGCTGCATTGTAAACAACGCCATCGAGAATCTTCGTTGGCGAGCCGCCAGTTTGCCTGCTTGCATCCTGGATCTTATCGAGAGCTCCATATCGATAGCTATATGTGAGTCTTGCTACGTCGGCAGGGGCAGAGCCTGATGTACAAGTCGCTTCCGCAGGGTAGCGGAACTCCGACACCATGCCGAGGTTGTCGTAGAAGTAGCAAGTCCGAAGCTCCTTATCGAGGCTTTCGATCCCGGCCCGGTCGTCCCACGCAGCGAAGGTGGTCGATTCCACGGACAACCGCCCATTGCGTCCCGCGTAATTGAGCTTGCGCCGCATGGAAAGCGCCCCCGCCTCATCGTAGCTATCTACACGAGTTAGGCGTCCTGCAGCATTCGATACGCCCGCTTCATCATAGAAGAACCTCGCCTGGTCGCGAGCAGCAGAGTAAGCGCGAGGAAGAGTCACGTTCGGGTCGGTGATATCCTCCGCCGCGGTGGAGGTGAGGATCCGCCCGGCAGCGTCATACGTAAGAGTAACCTTCGCACCATCGCTCTCAAGCTTCTCTACAGGCCGTCCGGTGGCATCGTACGCTGTGATCTGAACCGTGCCGCCCTCCGGGGTCGAAGAACTCTTCAGTCGACCGAGGCCATCGTACGAAACCACGCGGGACTGGACCACCGGCGAACCGGACGAGGGCGCGGAGATGGTCTCCGCCTTCAGCAACTCTCCCGTGACACTGTACGTATAGCGTGCATCAGCGGAGGCTGTGTTGGGGTCTTCCGGCGCATCGACAAAGACGAGATTACCGAATGCATCATGCTCGTAGCGTGTGGTTGAATCCTGGCCATCGACGTCAAGAGTCACCGTAGTTACGGGCCCAGCGTACGATAGCCGAGTCACCTTCCCATCTCCTGTTACTATCCTTAGAACACGGCTCAGGGGGTCGTATTTGTTCGGATCTGTGTCCAGGTTATAGAACGCGGCTGTCCCACTGGTCGATGAGAAGATCTGTGTGGATGGCGTCAACTGTTCGCCCGGGCAAGCCATGTTCGGATCAAGACCCCATTCCGTAACAAAGCTCGGACGGCCGGCGATATCGTAGGAGATTCGCTGGAGTGTGTCGCAATTGGTATCGTTTCTCCTGCGAACTTCCACGACCCGACCTAGGCGATCGAATCGATAGCTCAGCCGAGTGTAAGCGGTGGCGTTGTTGGGATCTGAACCCTGCTCGACCTGTGTGAGGATTTCGAACCACTTCGGCTGATTCTGAGCCGGTTCGTTAAGGTATTTGATGTCCGTCGACAGAGCCCCCGTGTCGCTGGTGGGTACGATGCTAATCGGCCGACCCAGCTTATCGAAATGGTAATCCGTTCTTATCCCGGTTGGCTCGATTGTCGCGAGAACAGCTCCGCTGACTGATTCCCTTATTAAATCCTTCTCGAGGTAGCTGAAAGCTTGGCTGCTCGTCGCAGTAGGTTGGTTAGGATCGAGTGTGCGGCTCTTGGTTAGAAACACTCCTCCCGAGTATTCATACCTGCTGCCAAATCCAGGAGTAGTGGAACCCGCCTTGTGGACATAGCTGCGCTCAAGATTGGCTGTGATGCTGTCGTAGACGTTCTCTCTCTTGATGTCTTCTGAGCTTCCATTTGGATCCGCAGGATTCAGGGACTGTGTCGTTGACAACACGCGCCCATCGTCTGAATAGGTCATCGTAGTCTTGCGAAGTGCAACACCCGCGCTGTCCTTGGTCACGCTGGATTCGAGTTTGTGAATAAACCACAACTTCCAACGCGATACGTCTGTGTTTGGATCGACTTCATCATAGGAGACAATCTGATCTCGATACGGAAGAGAGCCTCCCGGGAACTCTTGCTCTTCGTCATGTTGCTCAAAACCATGATCGGCAATTCTGCCAAAGTGCCCAAATGGACCTGGATTCATCCGAAAAGTCTGAACGACCCTGTTCTGATGCTCGTGATAGATCGTCCATTCGTGGTCTGGTTGAACGTTGATCCCGGTGCTCCAGTTGAGAAACCCGGTGCGGTTCGTCAGCACGAGCTCGCCATTGTTTGGATGCTGTGGGCTCACGTATGAATTCTGCCCGCGGTACACTTCAACCTTCGTTGTGAGGCTCCCGGGAAAGGGGTCGGATATATTTCCATTCGTGAAGTAGTAGATCGTCTCGTTGCCAAACGGATCCTTGACTACGGCGTACTGCGTGACATCACCCACCCGCTGTCTCTCATACTCCCACCTGCCATCGGGAGTGTTGGGGTCGTAATTAGGATCCAGATAGAGGTTTTTCTCAGTGACTTCTCGGGAGAAGTTCGTGATGGTTTCATTCCCCCACGCATAACTCTCATACTTGTACGCGATGACGGCTCCGGTCGGGAGAATTCGCTTGATGAGTTCACCTGTTTTCCCTTGCCCATTCGGGTCCACATCGTCGTACACGAACTGGTGGGGATGATTAGCTCGATCGTTCGGATCGGGGAATGGCAGGAAGATCTTTCTCAAAAGCAACTGGTCATTGAAGTTGACATTCCAGTTTGGATCGTCGTTAGGCTTGTAATTCAGATTCACCAACCCGTTCCCATAATCAAAATCGTACGTCGCAGTAGTAGCCGCTTGGCCGCTCAGCGCAGGAAAGGTGATGGCCTTCGTGTAGCCTCCTTCGACCTCCCAGCTTCCAAGTTCCGTGTAGTTGGTGAAGGTGATACTGCGCCGCACCGCCAGCACCCCATTGGGGTCCGGGGCCAGAAAATCGATCTGGTCTATGCAGTGAGGTGCACTCGAGTCGTAGGAGATCGCGATCCTACCAACCGCTAGATTGGGGTCGTTTGCCGCGTTGGGATCATCCCACTTCTCGATCTTCGTCGTGTAGTATCCATGGAAATCATCTACCTCGTGCTGGAGATCACCTGAGTGATTCGGATCATCGTCTTCAAAATTGCGGGCGAGGGTGTGGACAACACCGTTTCCCATGTAGACTCGAAATGAGTCAGGATCGGGTGTGAAAACGGGGTCGCTGGAAGTGCCTGAAATGCTAACAGAGGTTGAGCCAGCCATCGGCTCGACACGGAGGTAGGTCGAGTCAGTAGTGCCGTGGTAGGTAACGACGATATTAGGATCGACGCCACTATTAGGATCAGGAGTTTGAACGCCGAACAAGATCGGATGCTGGGCACCATCTGGGGATTCGTAGACTAACCCTGCAAAGGACTCATAAAGCCTTCCGACGTGGAGGCGCCATCCGACTCCAAACGGGCCACGCCGCTTCAGTGCAAAGTAGACGTTGTTGACCCCCCGGTTGGTACGATGCCATATCTTCGATGAATGATGAAGGGTCAACCCCAATTCCAGTCCACCGCCGGCTCTTAGGGTTGGGCCGATCTTGATAGGCGTCTCCGCACTTCCCGAGAAAGCCGATATGCTGTCTCCTCCGATTCCGTCAATGTAGAACTGGTTCGCCTGAAAACCACCGCCTGCATTGGCTTGGTCGTCGGCGCGCAATGCTCCAGACAGACAGCACATGGCAAGGATGAGGGACCCCGCAGCCCAAGGGGTCTTGCGTGCACACACCAAGGTCCGAGGTAGGCAATGAAGTGAACGACGCATGAGCCCCTCCGCGGGTCGAGCGACCCGCCCCAAGTTTGTTAGCCGGTAGCCGCACGCGGACACAACTCACCGCATGCAACGTTTCGGGACCCCCCAGTCCCTGCGATGCCTGCTCCTGTCTTGCGCCTGCCCCACGCTGGCAGGGTGGCGGTGCCAGCGCATAGAGTCGACGGTCGCGATGCCTTTCATACTCCTATTGCCCTGCCGTTGACAAGAGAAAAGTGAACCCTGCTATCTTCATGAACAGGTTGTAACGTGATCGTCATGCCACTTCCGCGGCTGCCCCTTGGATCGCGCACGGCCCACCCTGCGATATAGTCGCGGCGTGCTCCGATCTACTTGTCTTCTCCTCGCCGCCGGTTCCCTCCTCCTCTCCTGCGCCCGCCAGACGCCCTCATCGGCTGGGAATGCGCTCCCAGCGCCCGATATCCTGACGTCAGCGCTTCAGGTCGAGACGACGCAGCTGCCCGCAGCAGACGTCGATCGCCTCGTGGCTGAGGTCAACGCCGAAGTCGCCGTCATCCGCCCGGCGTCATCCGCGTCACCGGCTCAACTGCTGGCCGCTCTCAACCGCCACTTCTTCGACCCTGGCGGATTCGCGGCACTCCAAGACCTCACCACCGTGGAGAACACATCAGTCGCCGCCGTCCTCGAGAACCGCCGTGGCACCTGCTTGGGCCTCGCGATTGTCTACCTGGCGATGGCCGAGAGGCTCGGCCTATCAGCTCACGCCGTGCCGACACCGGTCCACCTGTTCATCCGTGTCCAGCTCGAGGACGGCTCGCGCAACGTGGAGCTCCTCGAGGAGGGTCGCGAGCTGCCCGACGACATCTACCGTCGTCGCAACAGGATTGCTGAGTCCAGCATCGAGCGCGGCGTGTTTCTGCGCGATCTGACGAACGACGAGGTCATCGCGCACCTGCTGTCGAATCAGGCGATCGCGCTGAGCCGGGACGGGCATCTCGCCGACGCCCTCGCCCGCTACGATCGGGCCATCGCAATGGCCCCGCAGCTGGTCGTCGCCTGGTACAACCGCGGCATCGACCTCATGAACGCCGGGCGGCTCGAAAAAGCCGTCGCGAGCTTCGACAGCGCGATCGACCTACACCCCAACGACGCCCAGGCCTACAACAACCGCGGGATCACGAAGGCGCGCCTCGGCGACATGGACGGCGCCCGGGCCGACTGGCAGCGGGCGCTGGAACTGGAGCCTGAGATGAAGGAGGCCTACGAGAACCTGCGGAAGCTGGAGGGAGAGTAGGCGCTGCTTCGTGGTATCCTCTCTGCCCCGCGTTCAGGTCCCTTACCCGGAGGGTATTGAATGCCCAGCGTCGCCACTCTCACCCGCGAACTCCGCACGATCCGCACGTCGTTCCGTCAACTCTCCGCGTCGTTCTCGCGGATTGCCCCCGCGCTCGTGAAGCAGTCGAGCCTCCCGACTTCCGCGAACGGCTCCGGCCGCCGCAAGCCCCACGTCTCAGCCAAGCAGCGCGCCGCGCTCAAGCTCCAGGGCCGCTACATGGGGACGCTGCGGGGGCTGAAGCCGCGTCAGCGAGCGCGGGTTAAGAAGGTGCGAGCTGCTAAGGGGTTCAGGGCCGCCATCGCAGCGGCGAGGAGGATGGTGGGGTAGACCCCTGCCCAACAAGCCACGGCCCCATCGGCCATGAGAGAAACGAGATGCTGACAGACGACGAGATCAGGGATCTTCTCGCACTCAAGTCTGAGGGGCCCAACCTCGATTACAAAGCCGGTTTCGCATGGACGAAAGAGAACCGCGACAAGAAGTATGAGTTAGCCCGTGACCTGATTGCATTCTCGAACACGAAGGACGGCGGGCGAGTGATCTTCGGAGTGCGCGACGAAGACCTTGCATTAGTAGGCGTGTCTTCCGATATCTACGAATCGATTGACACCAGCAGTGTTGTCCAGATGTTGCATGACAACAGCGCCCCAGAGGTCCGGTGCGGAATCTCCAAGCGCGAGATCGACGGGAAGCGCGTCGTTGTGTTCGACGTGGCGGAGTTCGATGAGACGCCGACGATTTGCACGAACACCATCGCCACCACCGACGGCGCGAAGCGAATCATCTTGCGCGAAGGCGCGGTCTATATCAGAACGGGGGCGGCAACAACAGAGGAGATCTCCTCCGCGGAGGAAATGCGATCGCTTATCTCTCGCGCCGTCCGGCGCACATCTGACGAACTGCTCGCCTCAATCCATGGGTTGCTCACAGGCAAACCGTTAGGTCCTAGCGCTGACTCTGCCTCTGCATTCGCCGAGGAGATCGCACAAGCCGACGCCTTCCTTCTGGGTAAGCTTGGCACAAATCTGGAGTCAGGGTATTTCGAAGTCGTGGCCCACCCCACGACATACGATTCGAAACGGATCGGCTCCATTCCCGAGGTGCAGACGGTTGTGCGTCAATGCGAGGTGGCGCTTAGAGGTTCGCCCTTCCCGTACACTGACATGAAGGATTCGGGACCATTTAATCACGGCTTTCAGTCAACGACAGTCGCCCGAGGGCGCGCTGTAGGGTATCGGCTGTCCAAGTCCGGTCTCTTCCTCTGGAAGAGCGCCCACTGGGAAGACTTCCAAGACAAGCGTGGTCGCGACGGAGAGAGGCTCATTTCGTTCATCTCCATGATCTGGTCGTTCACTGAGGTCTTCATGTATCTCTCTCGCCTGTACGAACGGATCGCTCAGGATGCGACCGCTCGAATCCGGGTGAGAATGACGGGATGCGATGGTCGAGCGTTGGCCGCGTTCTACGAGCTGACTCATCTGTGGGAAGGTTACATCTCTCATGAGGACACGATTTCTGAGGAGCGTGAGATTCTGGTTGTCGAGCTTCGCGCTTCACATCTTGACATTGCTCGGGAGGTCGTGAAGCACTTCTTCCATGTGTTTGGCTGGGCCGATCCTGCTGATAGCATGATCGTTGATTGGCAGCAGAAACTGATCAAGCACCAGTTTTAATCTCGAGCGGGAAGGGTATGGGGAACTCGTCCAGCTGGGCTGCTACCTGTACTCAGGCGATGTCCATGCGGCCTCGCCGCGGTGATCAGGGGCAGCGACGAGCTGGGCGGACGGCGATGAACGGAGTGCTGCAGGGGAGGAATGCGGCGGCTCAGGGTGTCCGTAGAGTGTCTTACGTCCTTCTCCCGAATCGACGCCTGCGGATCATCCCACCAATCAAGCTGGGGTCGAATCTAGGCGACTTTCGCGTGAATGAGAAACTATTTACTAGGTCCAT
>Ga0137314_1000224_pt1 | contig 17197 bp, 14 predicted proteins | sample EasRivERMZT199_2_FD_102289 | JGI IMG/M metagenome (GOLD analysis project Ga0137314, IMG submission 102289) | Soil microbial communities from meander-bound floodplain in the East River, Colorado, USA - East River MetaG ERMZT199_2 | ecosystem: Environmental > Terrestrial > Soil > Floodplain ... | reverse complement strand
GCGAGAGCGAGCAGGACGCCCGCAATCCATGGGACGCGCAGTCCGCGCGCGGACGGTTTCCTCGAGCCGGCTGGGGGAAGGACAGGACTCAGAGGGTGCGCATCGAGCCGACCATGCCCGCGAGCTCCGTCATCAATTCCTTTTCCTTCGGCTCGTTCGGCACGTCGGCCTTGCCGGGCCCTTCGCCTCGCCCCTGGGCGATGATGATCACGATCCACTGCGTTTGCGCTTTCTCGTCCGGGAGGATGTACCAGCGCGCCGGTCCCTCTCCCAGGCGGTCTTTGACCTTGTCGAACCAGCGCGTGTCCGCGACCCAGGCATCGAAGCGTCCCACCTTCTCTTTCCTGACCGACATCTCGTCCCCGTCGATCGTGAAGTCGGCGAGCGCTCCGACCATCCCCATGACGAAACGACGCACCTCGTCGTTGGCCTGGAGCTTCTGGTTCGGATTCATGGGCCGCCGCATGACCAGGAGATGGCGCATCTCCCCCGGCAGGCCCGCCTGGATGCTGAAGAGGATGCGCCCCGAGGAGGTGTCGATCTCGATCGGGCCGGTGGGAACCCTGCCCGTCATCCGCGCGGCGAGATCCGTGAAACCCCAGTTGTCCTTCTCCGGGATCTTCATGTCGATCGCCGCGTAGCGCTTGATGTAGTCCTGGAGCGAGCCTGAGTACTTCGTGTACTTGGAGAGATCCCAGGTCTGGTCGGGACCCTTCTCCTTGCGCCGCTCGCCGTTGAGGGTGTATTCGACCTCGATCCCGGGGAACGGCACCTGCGCGGGTCGTCCCTCGTAGTTGAGGATCGCCGCAAGCGCTGTCGCCTCGGCCACCCGCAGCTCGGGGATCCGTACGACCATCGTTTCCCCTTCCAGCCGCTCCTCGAACCCCTGGGGCCGGCTCGCCGTATCGTGGTGCCGGCCGCCGAGAACGCCAGGGACGAACTTCTTCGGGAAGGTCTGGCGCAGGACCAGGTCGGTCATCGGCGCGCCGCTCATGTTCACGACTCCCGTCCGCGCCACGAAATAGTTGCCGGTCTGTCCGGCCTCGAACTTGAGCTGGAGTGAGGGATAGAAGGTGAAGGCTGGAGCCGCGCCGGCCTCCTGAGGGGGGGGTGCGGCCCACGAGGCCACCGGGGTGGCGCCGATCGCGATCAGTCCCGCCAGGAATGAGGCGCATGACCATTGGAAACCTCGCCTGGCATGCCCGATCATCGCGTCCTCTCCGCGTCGTCCGGGACGGGTCCATCGCCGTCCTGGAAAACTTGCGGAGTCTAGCACAGGGGCGCTGTCGCAGCCGCTCGGCGGACCGTGGAATCCGCACGCCGGCATCCCCGATGCGACACGATCGGGAGGAGAGCGTCCTTCAGGATTTCGTGTGAGTGAAGAGACTGACCAGAGCGAACGTGAGGATACCCATCAGCATGGTGTCGCGTAGCCAGTTGAACGCGGGCGTGAGTCCCGCCAAGGTTCGAGGGTTCCCGGAGTTGAAGAACCAGATCGCGGCCATCACCAGACCGAAGAAGAGTCCGAACGCCATGCAGCGCACGAAACGGCGCCCGGTGCTTGCCTCGGCCCGCGGCGGCTCGGTCCACGCCGTTCCCAGACCGACCAGGCCACCCAGGACGATGGCGATGGCGCCGGCCATGAGGCCATCGGAGTACCCGAATTCAGTCGCGATAGCCGGCGGCGGCGCGAGGAAGGTCTCGATGATCTGGGCGTCGAACCGGCTCCGCAGGACCGCCGCGATCGCACCCACGATGGCTCCCGCCGTGGCCCCGCTGAGGATCCCCTGCAACGCTGAGAAGGCCTTCACCTTGGCCACCGTTGCGAGCTGCTCGTCGTTGGAACGCTCCCGCTGCTCGAGGATCTGCGCGAGGGTTCGCGGCGGTGCGGGTTGAGCTTCGTGTCCTTTCTTCGCGGGCGGGGTCTGCGCGCTCGCCGGGGCAATCGTCTTCGCTGCCGCCTTGATCCCCTCGGCGGCATGCGCGAGGGCCGGCGGCGGTGCATCAAGAAGCGATGTCGCGGTCCCCTTCTGGGACGTCGTCGCCTGGCGTGACGAGCCTCCTCCCGCGGTGGGAGTCGTTCCTATCGAGGCGTTCAGCGCCATCGTTTCGATGCCGAGCGCGCGGACGCTGATGCGCTGTGTGGAGACGGAGCTTTCCGCGTCGTGAACGGGGGATTCGTGAACCGATGGCCGCTGGATCGCGATCGCCGCGCGGCACTTCGGGCAGCGACCCTGCATCCCCGCGCTGGACGCCGGAGCCTTCAGCATGGTGCCGCACTGCGTGCACTGGACCTGAATGCGCTCTTCGTCGGCCTTGAGAGGCACCGAGGCATGACAGCTCGGGCAGGTGCCGTGGGTTCTGCTTCCGATCCTCTCCTGCTTGACCCGCAGCGTGGCGCTGCAATCGGGACAGCGCACTGTCATGACGACACCCCCACACTCACGGCGCGCTTTCCGGCTTCCTTGTCGACTGTGAGGCTCAGCCTCAAGGAAAGCATGATGGTCTGGCCGCCGATCTCGAGCGCGATGGGGACGCGGATCTCAGAAGGCCCGTCAATTGTTGCGAGGGCGGAGCGCACCTCATGTGTCGCATGCACCTCAAGTGTCGCATGCTCTGCATGCGCGGGGGCTGCGGTCTGCTCCGTCGCCATCGGGTGGGCGGGCCCTGAAGCATCGAACGCCTCCCATGATCGTGGCGATGGCGCATGTCCCGGCCTGGGCGCGTCCACGGCATGTTCGGCATGGAACGACGGCGGCTCCTCGAAGATCACGCTCGACGGGGTCTCGTCCTCCAGTTCGAAGACGTCCTCGAGGACCTCGTCCGACGCGTCGATATCGAGGATCTCGAACAGGGCCTCATCGGTGGTGACCTCGGCGTGCATTCCCTTGGACGCGGCGGGCGCTTTCTCGGCAAAGCGGCTTGCGGCAGGAGGCGTCTGCTCCAACGCGGCAAACTTCTCGGCAAAGCGGCTTGCGGCAGGAGGCGTCTGCTCCAACGCGGCAATCTTCTCGGCAAAGCGGCTCGCGGCAGGAGGCGTTTGCTCCAACGTGGCGATCTTCTCCGCAAAGCGGCTTGCGGCAGGATTCTCCGCAAAGCGGCTTGCGGCAGGAGGCGTTTGCTCCAACGTGGCGATCTTCTCCGCAAAGCGGCTTGGGGCAGGAGGCGCCTGCTCCGACTTGGCAATCTTCTCCGCAAAACGGCTCGCGGGAACATGCTCCGACGCAGTGTCGGGAACGAGCGTGGAGAGATCCGCCTCGAGCTCCGGAAGGGAGGTCTCGGCGGTGAGGAGATCGTCCTCGAGAGGGACGAGATCTCCTTCGAAGGATTCCCCGAAGTCGGCCGTCTGCTGCGACGGTGCCGCCTGCTGCAACGGCGGCGCCTGGGTTCTGGCAGGGGTCGATGCCGCAGCGGGCGCGGAGATCGCAGCCTCGGGACGCTTCCCGGCGGACGGAAGCTTCTTCGCCGCAATGACGGCGGCTTCTGCGGCCCGGATTTTCTCGTCGCGCTTTTCCTTGTCGCCCTCCGCGTAGCGTGTCTTGAGCGAATTCAGGACGAGACGCGTGCACGCCTTGAGGGTTTCGTGAACGCCGATGCCGGTCGTGGCGACCGCCTCGTAAATTGGCGCATTGCGCTTGTTGAGCGCGGCATTGAGCTCATCGATGCTGAGAACCTCGGGGAGATCGCGCTTGTTGAACTGGATGACGAGCGGCATTTCGCTCAGCGTCATCCCGTGCTCGGCGAGATTCTGCTCGAGGTTCCGGAATGACTCGATGTTGGCATCCAGCATCGTCTTCTGTGAATCGGCCACGAACACGACGCCGTCCGCTCCCTTCAGGACGAGCTTGCGGGTCGTGTTGTAGAAGACCTGCCCCGGGACCGTGTAGAGCTGGAGGCGCGTGCGCATTCCGCGGATGGTTCCGAGATCGATCGGGAGGAAATCGAAGAAAAGAGTTCTGTCGGTCTTGGTCGCAAGCGACAGCATCTTCCCCTTGTTGATGGTCTGAGGGAGATCGTCGTAGATGAACTGGAGGTTCGAGGTCTTCCCGCACAGACCAGGACCGTAGTACACGACCTTCGCGGTGATCTCCTTGGTCGAGTAGTTGAAGAGGACCATCAACACCTCCGTCGTGACCGAGGCCCAGTCGGGGGTTTCGGGCGAAGCCAGAACTTAGGTCCCGTCCTGGGACGAGTCAAACCGCGCTGCGGCGCCGTCTTCGCCCCGATGGCCCCGAAGCGCCGCTTGCACGCGGCTTCCGGCGGAACTTCAGGATCACGGGCGTCATGCCGAGATCGAACGCGCTGCGCAGGGAGTTCTCGAGGTATCTCCGGTACGAGAAGTGCGGCGGGGATTGCTGGTTGGTGAAGATGAGAATGGCGGGGGGATTGGTGCCGGTCTGGGCGGCGTATTGGAGGCGGAACTCCTTCCCCTTGGAAGTGCTGGGTGCATGCGCCGCCACGGCGCTGTTGAGCCAGCGGTTCAGGCGCCCGGTGGAGAGCCGTCGCGTGGCCTCCGCGTGGACCGCGTCGACGAGTGGGAGGATACGGGCGATGCTGCGCCCCGTCGGCACCGACGTCGTGAGGATGGGAGCCCACGGAGCGAAGCGCAGCCGTCCCTTGACCGTCGCCACGAGGTCGTCCTCCGAGCCCGTCGCCGGACGGAGGTCCCACTTGTTCAGAACCACGATGAAGGGGCGCCCGGCTTCGATCGCCACTCCCGCCACGTGCAGATCCTGCATCGTCGGCGCTTCGGTGCAGTCCATCACGATCAGGACAACGTCGGCTCTCTCGATGCTGCGCCGCGCCGCCATGGCCGAGAGCGCTTCGGGACCCGGAGCGACGTGACCGCGCCGGCGCAAACCGGCCGTGTCGATGATCCTGTAGACGCGCTCCGACACCTTGAACAGAGTGTCGATCGCATCGCGCGTGGTTCCCGGCTGATCGCTCACGATGACGCGCTCCTGTCCGAGCAGCGCGTTGAGGAGCGACGATTTCCCGACGTTGGGACGACCCGCGATGGCGAGGCTCGTCTCGCCGCGCGCGTCCTCGGACGCCGCGGCCTCCTCTGCGGGAAGGTGCGCGAGCACGGCGACGATCAGGTCGTCGATCCCCACACCATGCTCGGCGGAAATGGCGAAGGTCTGCGGGAATCCCAGCTCCCAGAACTCGGCCACGGCATCCGTGCGCGAGGGGACATCGATCTTGTTGACGGCGAGCAGTACGGGGTGCCCGGTCGCGCGGAAGACCTGCGCGAGATCCCTGTCCCGCGGCAGGAGCCCGCGCCGCCCGTCGACGAGGAACACCAGAGCGGCGGCCTCGCGCACGGCCTCGAGCACCCGCCTGCGGACATCCCCGGCGAGGAGCGACTCATCGGGACCGAGCAGGCCGCCGGTATCCAGCAGCCGGACGGCCCGCCCCCCCAGATTGCATGGGGCCTCGTTCACGTCCCTGGTCATCCCCGGCTCCAGGTGGACGAGGGCCTTGCGGCGGCCCAGGAGCCTGTTGAACAGGGTCGATTTCCCCGTATTGGGGGCGCCCACGAGAGCGACGAAGGGGGGGTCCATGGCGGGCGCACCTTAACATGGCCGGCGGGGAGGGAAAACGTATAACTCTTTTTCTTTGTTGACATTGGCCCACAGCGTTCCCTACAATGCGCCGCTAAGTCCTGTAGACGCATGCGGAAGGAGGTCGAGGGATGATCAAGGCCGATATCATCAACGCGGTCTCGGCGCGGGCCGGCATCACGCGAGTGAAGGCCGTCATCGCGGTGGAGGCCGTCCTGGACGCCATGAAGGATTCGATGCGGCGGGGTGAGCGCATCGAGCTCCGCGGATTCGGCGTGTTCCAGGTCAAGCCGAGGAAGAAGGGTATCGGCAGGAATCCCCGCACCGGACGCGAGGTGCGTATCCCGCCGGGCAGGACGATCCGGTTCAAGCCGGGCAAGAACTTCAGGGGCCTTGCCTGAGCCGGAACTGATGGGATGGAATTGCCGTGAGTGACGGCGGGTCCCCCGCGACGCAGGAGCCCCGCGAGTCCGCGTCCACCGCTCCACTCTCCCAGGCGACGCACGCCTCGTCACCGCGCCAGAGGCTGACGCGTCACGTCGTGCTGCTGGCGGTGACCGCGTACACCATGACCCTCAACGGCGCCGGGTTCGCCGCCGCCGGCCGCGCGGGCGATCGCTTCTTCGACACGGACCTGATCGACCCATCCTTTCTGTGGCTCGGAGTTCCCTACGCGCTCGCGCTGCTGGCGATTCTGGGCGCGCACGAGATGGGGCACTACGTCGCCTGCCGGATCTACCGCGTCGATGCCTCCCTCCCCTATTTCCTCCCGGGGCCTCCATTCCCTGCGGGACCCATGGGGACGTTCGGCGCGTTCATCCGGATCCGGAGCCGGTTCCCGGATCGCAACGTGCTCTTCGACATCGGCATCGCCGGACCCATCGCGGGGCTCGTCGTGGCGCTCCCCGTGCTCGCCTATGGCCTCCTGACGGCCCGGACGGAGGAGATCGTGGAGCCCATGGCGCGCGTCGACCTGCCGCTTCTCTGGCGTCTCATCGGCCTCCTGCTCCCCGCGGTGCCCGCCGGGCACGGCAGGATCCTGTCGGGGCCGCTCCTGGCCGGCTACGTTGGCTGCTTCGCGACGGCGTTGAACCTCCTCCCGATCGGGCAGCTCGATGGCGGTCATGTGATCTACGCGATCTCCGCGCGCTTTCATCGCGCGGTCTCCATCCTCTCTCTCGTCGCCCTGACCGGAATGGGGCTCTTCGTCTTTCCCAGCTGGCTCGTCTTCGCGGCGCTGCTCGTTCTCGTCACGCCCTATCACCCTCCGGTGCTCGACCAGCGCCCGCCATTGACCTTCGGACGCCGCCTCGTGGCCGTCGCCGGGCTCGTCATGCTGGTGCTCTGCTTCATCGTCCATCCCTTCGGGCTCTAGCGTTCGGCGCGCCCGGCGCAGACGGGCACCGCGACAGGGGCCGGACAGGCGGGTGACGCCAGGAGCCAGAACGACACCCAGCGTTCCCTCCTGATCCGTGCGGCAGACGAGGGCCTGGCGCTCGAGCCTCTCTGTGACCTCACGATGAGGATGTCCGAAGCGGTTCCCGCGGCCGCAGGAGATCAACGCGAGCGATGGAGCGACCGCGGCGAGGAAGGGCGCGGTGGTCGCGGTGCGGCTGCCATGGTGACCAACCTTCAGCACGTCGGCCGCGACCCCTTGGGTGAGAAGACGGCTTTCCGTGGCGCGTCCCGCGTCGCCCATCAACAATAGATGACGCCCGCGGCTGGAGATCTTCATCACGATCGAGCCGTCGTTGCCCCGCGCGCCGGCGGCGTTCCCCGCGCTGAGGATCGCGATGCGGGCTCCCTTGCGGCAGTACGCATCACCGGCACGAACGAACCGCACGCGCGTCCCCGCCACACCGGCCTGCAGGACGAGATCGCGCATCATTCCGCCGCCGTCATCGGGCCCCGCGAGCCACATCTCGCGCGGCGTGAAGTTGCGCAGGACGGCGGCCATGCCGGCTGCGTGATCGTAGTCCGCGTGGGTCACGACGACCGTCCCGAGGCGTACGATCCCCATCCTCCAGAGAGCGGGGCTCACGACGCGCTCCCCCACGTCGAAGGTGCTCCCCGGCGCCCCTCCCGCGTCCACCAGGATGCGCTCGCCGCTCGAGGTCTCGATCAGGATGGAGTCTCCCTGACCAACGTCCAGCATCGTGATGCCCAGACCGTGAGGAGGCCTCCGCGTGTCGCGGGGCACGATGATTGAGAGGACGGACAGGAGCCAGACGAGAGCCGCGGCGCGCCAGTATCGGTGGAGCCGCTCGCCGCGGCGCAGCATGACGACGGCCGCCGTCGACGCGAAGTACGCCAGCGCGCAGAGCGCATGAGGCGACGGCACTCTCCATGACATCCCGGGGATCGCGACGATCGCCGCGGCCACCTGAAAGACCGCGGCGATCAGGGGCGCGACGATCCACTCCGCAAGAACCGCCGCCAGCGCCGAAGAGACCGTCGCGACGATGCACAGCAGGAGCGACGCGACGAAGGCGACGACCATGAGGGGACCCGCCACGAGATTCGCGGGAAGGGCCGCTGGAGCCACGCGATTGAAGTGATGAGCGACCAACGGAAGCGTGGCGAGCGTCGCCGTGAGCGTTCCCACGACGATGGGGAGAACCAGCCGTCGCAACGCCCCCGACGCTTCCCCGCGGGGCGACAAGGAGGCGGAGAGGAGCAGGGCGAGGGTCGTCACGAAGGTGAGCTGGAAAGCGGGTTCGTGGATCTGGAGCGGTGAGACCGCGAGCAGTCCGATCGCAGCCAGGCCGAGAGCGTTGAGCATGTCGGCCCGCTTCCAGCAACTGCGTCCCAGCAGGAACGTCGCCGCCATGGCGACGGACCGCAGCACGGGGCTCTCCTCGCTGTTCAGCAGGAGATAGAAGATCAAGGCTGGAATTGTCCCGATCCAGGCGCAGCGCATGCCGGCGCCCAGACTGCGCAGGAGGAAGAACACCGTCGCGGCGAGGATGGCCACGTTGAAGCCGCTCACGGCGAGCATGTGGTTGAGTCCGGCCTTGGCGAGAGTCTCCTCGTCCTCGTCGAGGAGGACCCGCTCCCCCACCAGCATCGCCATGCAGATCCCGGCCGCTCTGCGCCCCGCGGGGTTTCCGGGGAAAGCGGCGGCAATCGTCGCGAGCAGACTGCTGCGCAGTCCGTCCAGGGCGCGCAGGAACCGGGTCACCGGGCGGCGCTCGCGCGCGACGATGGTCAGGAGTGCCCAGGACTTGAGACGCCCGGTGGCGCGGATGCCGCGGGCCAGCAGGTGCCGGCGATGATCGAAGTCTCCATCAAAACGTGCCGCGCGCGGCAGGCGCAACGACGCGTAGAACGTCACGCGATCGCCGCGTCCGAGGCCGTCAGGCGCGCCATCGGATGGAGCGGTCACGACGATGTCCCCCTCGACGGGCAGCCGCAGGGCACCGACCCTCACGGCATCCACCCGGACCCGCAGCTCGTGGCGCTCTGGATCGGCACGCGCCCGCAGCGCGCGCGCCAGCGTCCCCTCCACCATTGCGCCTTCCCCGAGCCTCACCTCGTGCTGCCCCACGAGCCGATCGATTCCCTGCGGTGCCGGCGCCGCCGCGAGGCTCGATGCGAGCATCCCGACCGCAGAGAACCCACACAGAAGAAACACGATCGCGATCAGCTCGGAGAGGCGGCGGGTCGCGACGCGCAGGAGCGCGAGGGCTCCCGCAATGAAGACGAAGGCGATGATGCTGCAGGAGGCCGGGGTTGCGGCGCCGTGCAGTGCGATGCCCGCTGCGAACGCAGCGGCGCACCAGAGGAGAGGACGTCGGGACATCGATTCCCTGCGCGCCCGGGATCGGTCGGCCCGGTTGGTGTGGCTCTCCTCACGAGCCACCGGGCATCGTAGCGTGAGCGCGGCGCACGATCAACGCTTCATCGCTCAGAGCGCGGCGGCTAGAGCGCCGCGGGATCGGGGATGTGGAAGATCTCCATGATTCTCCGATCCATGAAGCGTTCGCGCGTCGTGCGCAGGGCCGCGACGGTCATGCGCGTCGCGTGGGCCGCGAGCGCCTCGTCCGCCTCGCGCGACAGAACCGCAAGGCGCTCCTCGCCCAGGCACCGGCGCAGCGACCGCGCGAGCTCCCGGGCGATGGTGACGAGAGGCTCCAGACCCGCGCCGTCCTTTGCGTTCAGCGCCAGCGTCGCGCGCGCCGCCGAGGCGATCAGACGGGCGGCCTCCTGCTCGCCCCGGCCCAGGGCCATGCGCTCAGCCTCGGCAAGGAGCGCCGCCATCTTCGCGCTGGCATCGTCCGCGGGGGGTGGGGTCTCCGGGGAGTCCGGGACCTGCGTCCTGAGGTGGGTGCGGTACCGCTCCTCGATGATGGGAGCGCAGTAGCGAAGGCTGCGGGAGAGCATCGCCCCGGCCTGGGAGCGATCGAACACCTCGTCGATGGCCGAGAGGATGATCCAGAGCGGCACGCTCCGGCTCCACCACCCTTCCACGGCGGACCAGTCCGATGCGGTCAGGCCGAGCGCCGACCCGCGTCGCGATCGGAGATGCTCGTCGATCGCCGCCGCGTAGCGGTCCACGGGAGCTTCCGGCGGATCGGTCACCCCGCCGTGTTCTTGCGGTGGACGATCCTGAGTCCTTCGAGAGTGAGGCATGGGTCTACGTGGTCGACCCCCACGAGGTCCGCGACGAGCTGGCCGTGGAGCCCGCCGGTGACGATGACGGCGGGACGCCCCTCCATCTCGGACTTGATCAGGGAAATCACGCCGTTCACCAGGGACGCGTAGCCATGATAGAGCCCCGACTGGATGCTGTGGATCGTGTTGCGGCCGATGACGCTCGGGGGTCTGCGGATCTCCACGCGCGGCAGCCGTGCGGTGCGCGCGGCGAGGGTCTCCGCGCTGATGAGCAGCCCGGGGACGATCACTCCGCCGAGGTACTCGGCGTTGGCCGACAGGACGTCGAAGGTCGTGGCGGTCCCGAAGTCGACGATGATCGCGGCGCCGGAGACCTTCGCCCAGGCGGCCACGCTGTTGACGATCCTGTCGGCTCCCACCTCCAGCGGATTGTCGTAGAGGATCTTGATCCCGGTCTTCACGCCCGGGCCGACCTGGAGCGGCACGATGCCGAAGTGGCGCTCGATCATCTCCGCGAGGATGCCGGTGAGCGGGGGGACGACGGAGGCCATGGCCGCAGCATCGATGGATTTCGCCGGGACGTTCGCGACCGCAAGGAGTCCCGCGATCGCGATGGCCCATTCGTCGGGCGTCCGCCCGCGCTCGGTGGAGAGCCTCCAGTGGAAGCGCAGACTCTCCCCTTCGTAGAGGCCCAGCACGGTCTCGGTGTTCCCCACATCGACGACCAGGAGCATTCTCACGTCTCCTCGATCCGGACCATCTCGCCATGCCGGATCATCACGAGATCCCCCGGCGGGTCCGGCGCATCGTCACGACGGATGCGCAGCGCGCCGTCCGCCGAGAGGCCCGCCGTCACTCCGGTCCAACCCCCGGACGCGTCGTCCACGCGAACCCTGCGCCCCGTGAGACCCGGCGCGTTCGCGGGGTAGGCGTCCAGGATCGGCGCATCCCCTTCCTTCTGCCACAGCCTATACCAGCGGTCCAGCGCCAGGATTGCGGCGCTGGCTCCGGCCACGAGTCCCGGGGATTGGCCCGTCACTTCCCGCAAAGACGTTGCGATGGCGCGCAGCTCGTCGGGAAAGTCGTCCGCCGCCTGCCCGATGTTGATGCCGATCCCGATCACGAGGTCGCGGATGCCTTCGGAGGATGTGCGCGCCTCCGTGAGGATTCCTGCCAGCTTGCGTCGCGCGAGCCGCGGGTGGCTGGCGCCGACGATGAGATCGTTGGGCCACTTGACGACCACGGAGTCGCCTCCCAGCGCCCGCAGGGCCTCCGCCGTGGCCAGGGCGGCCATCAGCCCGAACACCGGCACCGAAGCGGGAGGGGCTTCGGGGCGGAGGATGGCGGAGAGATACACCCCCGTCCCGGGCGCGGAATGCCAGACACGGCTCCCGCGCCCGCGTCCCTGGCTCTGCTCTCCGGCGAGCACGACGGTCCCCTCCGGCTCCCCCGAGGCGGCCAGATCGCGGGCCCTCAGGTTCGTCGAATCGATCCGGGCGTGCCACTCGATCCGCCTGCCGACGAGCAGGTCGCTTCCGCCCGCTGCTGCGAGCGCGCGGCGCAGGGCGTCCGCATCCATCGTCACGCGCCGGATTCCGGCGTGACGTGGAGCGACACATCCATCGAGCGGGCTCCGTGGGTGAGCGATCCGATGGCGATGCGATCGACGCCGCACGCTGCGACGGATGCGACCGACGCGAGGGTGATGCCGCCTGATGCCTCGAGCAAGGGGGGCGGGACGATGGACCGCGCATTGCGGACGCGCACCGCCTCGCGGAGCATGTCGGTGGTCATGTTGTCAAGGAGGATGAGGTCGGCGCCGGCGTTCAGGATCGTCTCGAGGGTCTCGAGATCCTCCACCTCGACACCGATCCTATAGCGCGTCCCGTACGTTTCCTTGATGCGGCGGATTGCCCCTTCCAGATCGGGACAGAGCATCCGGTGGTTGTCCTTGACGAGGATGGCGTCGAAGAGGCCGAAGCGGTGGTTGCGGCCACCACCCGCCAGCACGGCCTGGCGCTCGAGCAGCCGCAGCCCCGGGGTCGTCTTGCGGGTGTCGACGATCGTGGTCTTCGTCCCCGCCACCGCGTCGACGCAGTGCCGCGTCAACGTCGCAATCCCGCTGAGCCGCCCGAGGAAGTTGAGCGCGACTCTCTCGGCGGCGAGGATCGGATGCGCCCGCCCCGCGATGGTCATGATCAGATCGGAACGCTCCAGGCGGCTCCCCTCCTGGCACGCCGCCGTGACGCGAACGGCGGGGTCCATGGCGTGGAAGCACGCCGTGGCGGCGCCCAGCCCCGATACCACGAGGGACTCGCCCGCCGTGACGCGGGCCGTGCAGCGCGCCGGCGCGGGGATCAGGGCCTCGGTGGTGAGGTCCCCGGGGCCGACGTCCTCGAGGAGCGCCTCGCGCGCCAGGCAGGCGATCACCCATCCCGGGATCGCAGTCACGCTAGTGTCCTGTCTCCGAAATCCTGTTAACACCGAGGACGCCGAGGCGCCCGGATGGCAAAAAGCGAAGAGGGCGCATGTCTTTTACATGTAACCGATGAGCGACGCAGCCAGCCGGGATGCATCGGCGTCCGAATGTAACAGGATTTCGGAGACGGGACACTAACCCTCGAGCTGAGCCAGCGTGGTCTTGAGCTTCGCGATGCGATCCGTCAGCTCGCGATGCGCCCGCTTCACCTTGTCCACGGCGTCGGGCTTCGCCCGCGTGAGAAAGCTGTCGTTACTCAGCTTGGCGTCGTGGCCCGCAAGCTCTCCTGCCGCGCGTTCGATCTCCCCGCGCAGGCGCTGGCGCTCCGCCTCGACGTCGAGCTTCGCCAGCGGGAGCGCCACCTCTGCGTCTGCAGTGACCCCCCGGACGGCCGTCACGTCTCCGTCGAGGGTGGCGACGATGCGCACGTCGCTGGAGCGCGTCAGCACACGCAGCTCCTCGCGCAGTGACTCGAGAGCTTCTCGAGCCTCCGGTGTGAACGGGGCGACGAGGGTCTGAACAGGGCCCGTCACCCCTCGCAGACCGGCCTGCAGATTGCGCCTCAGGGTGACCACCTCCATGAGCATCCCGATCGCGCGCGTGGCCACCGGGTCTTCGTACTGCGGCTCCTGGACCGGGAACGAGGCGACGGATAGCGAATTCACCGGACCCTTCGCCGCGACCCTGGGCAGCGCCTGCCAGAGCTCCTCGGTGAGGAACGGCATGAACGGATGGAGCATCTTCAGGAGACGATCCAGAACGTGCGCGAGGGTGGCGCGCGCCGGCTCGGCCAGATCGTCGCGGCCGCTGGAGAGGCGGATCTTGATGATCTCGATGTACCAGTCGCACACCTCGTGCCACGCGAAGTGATAGATGGCGTCGGCCGCCTCGTCGAAGCGGTACGACTCGAGAGCGCGGCTCACCTCGCCGGCCACGACGCTGCTGCGGCTCAGGATCCAGCGGTCCGCCGTGGTGAGCCCCTGCGATGGCGGGACCGCGCTGGTGCGCGCCTGCAGGTGCGGAAGCGAGAACCGGACCACGTTCCACATCTTGTTGGCGAAGTTCCTGCTCCCTTCCAGGCGGCCCGGCGCCAGCGCGACGTCGGAGCCGGGGGTCGTGAGGGCCGCGTAGGTAAAGCGCACGGCGTCGGCGCCGTAGCGATCCAGCAGATCGAAGAGATCGATGACGTTCCCCTTGGTCTTGCTGATCTTCTCACCGTGCTCGTCGCGGACCAGGCCGTTGAAGAACACCTTGCGGAAGGGAACCTCGCCCATGAACTTCAGGCTGAGCATGACCATGCGGGCAACCCAGAAAAAGACGATGTCGTAACCGGTCACCAGCACGTGCGTCGGGTAGTAACGCGCGAGATCCGCGGTCTTCTCCGGCCAGCCCATGGTCGAGAAGGCCCAGAGGCCCGACGAGAACCATGTGTCGAGGATGTCCGGATCCTGGCGCAGCGGGCCCGCGCACTTCGCGCACGCTTCGGGATCCTTGCGGGCGACGAGCGTGACGTTGCAACGGTCACAATACCAGGCGGGGATGCGATGCCCCCACCAGAGCTGGCGGGAGATGCACCAGTCCCGGATGTTCCCCAGCCATTCGTTGTAGGTCTTGCGCCACTGATCCGGGATGAGCTCGATGCGCCCCTGCTCGACCGCGGCGAGGGCCGGCGCGGCGAGGGGGGCCATTTTCACGAACCACTGCAGCGAGATCATCGGCTCCACGACGGTGTCGCATCGCTGGCAGTGACCCACGGCGTGCCGGTGGGCCTCGGATCCCACCAGAAGGCCGTCCTTCTCGAGGCGCTCGAGCAGCGCGCTGCGGCACGCGAAGCGATCGAGCCCGGCGTAGGGGCCGGCGGCGGCGGTCATACGCGCTCCCTCGTCCATCACCACGATCGGCTCGAGCCCGAGACGCTTGCCGGCATCGAAGTCCTTGGGGTCGTGCGCGGGCGTCACCTTGACGGCGCCGGTGCCGAACGCCGGGTCGACGTAGGCATCGGCGACGATGGGGATCGCCCGGCCCAGCACGGGAAGGAGCACCGTGCGGCCCACCATGGCCTTGTAGCGGGGGTCGTCCGGGTGGACCGCGACCGCGGCGTCGCCGAGGATGGTCTCGGGGCGCGTCGTGGCCACGCGGATCTCGCCCCTCCCTTCGAGGGGATAGCGGATGGTGTAGAGACGCCCTTCGGTCTCCTTGTGCACGACCTCGAGGTCCGACACCGCGGTCCTGCATCGAGGGCACCAGTTGATGAGGTATCGCCCCCGGTAGATGAGGCCTTCCTCGTACAGGCGCACGAAGACTTCGCGCACCGCATGGGAGAGCCCCGAATCCATCGTGAAGCGCTCGCGTGACCAGTCGCAGGAGGCCCCGAGCTGGCGGAGCTGGTGAACGATCTCGCTGCCGAACCTCTGCTTCCAGGCCCACGCTCTCTCGAGGAAGGCCTCCCTGCCGAGCTGCTGCCGCGTGAGCCCCTCGGATTCGAGCTGCCGCTCGATCATCACGTGCGTGGCGATACTGGCGTGATCGCTCCCGGGGATCCAGAGCACGTCATGCCCGCTCATCCGCTTCCAGCGCGCCAGGATGTCCTGAAGCGCGTTGTTCAGACCATGCCCCACGTGAAGGCGGCCCGTGATGTTGGGCGGCGGGATCACCATGACGAACGGAGGCTTCGTCGAGCGGACGTCGGCGTGGAAGAGATCGTGGTCGCTCCAGAAAGTCGCCCACTTCTCCTCGACCCCCTTGGGGTCGAAGCTCTTCGCCATGGGAGATTCGCCGCGGCCGGCCTGGGTGTCGCGCATCAGTCCTCGCGCTTCTCCATCTGCTCCTCCAGCTCGCGGATGCGGCGCTTGATGATCGCTTCGGCGAGATCCGGGATCACTTCCCACGCCACCTCGCGGACGACCTTTTCGGCGAGCGCCGTGACGGCATCGCGCGCGGCGGCTTCGGCCGCGACGGCGGCGCTTTGGGCAGCGACCGCGGCGGACGCCCCCGCTCCGGCATGGGAGGGGGCCTGCGGCGCAGGGCTCGATCGCGGAGCCTCCCTGGGCTGCTCGGCGGGCGCGGGCTGAGGCTGCGACCCCGGTCTCGGATTCTCCGTGATGAGGCGTTCCACGAGAGAGAGGAGATCTTTGGTCTGAAATGGCTTGCGCAGCTGGCCGCCGGAGCCCGCGGCGCGCGCGCGGGGCTCGTCGAAGGGCTCGAACGAGCCCGCCATCAGGATGAGCGGGACCCACGATGTTCTCGGATTCTTCCTTATGGTGGTGCAGAGATCGTATCCGGTCCCCTGCGGCATCCCCGTCGCGATCAGGACGATGTCGGGGTCCGCCTCGGCGAGCCGATCGGCAGACGCGGCGGTTTCGGCGATGCTCGTCACGTCGTACCGGGGGCGCGGGAACGCGATCTCCACGACCTTGCGGGTGATGACGCTGTCGTCGGCAAGCAGGATTCTCTTCGTCATCGTCAGCGATCTCCCTGTGCGGCGTCCGCCGCCGCTTGTCCGCGGGGCTCGGGGGTGAGCGCTCCGACGGCTACCAGTATCTCCCTGGCGTCGGATTGCCGGATCCCGGCCCCGACGTCACCGCGCACCGTCTCCGAACCGTCGACGAGAAATCCCGCCAGGGCTCCCTCGTGCTCGACGATCGCGACCGACCCGATGCGCCCCGGCAGAATGGGGCTCTTCGCGGACTGTTGCGGATCGAGCGATTCCAGACGGTAGACGGGCACGGCCTTTCCCTCCAGAACCATCACTCCGATGACGTCCGGGCGGGCGAGCGGCACGCTGGTGAATCCCCGCGCGGGCATCACCTGCCGGACGTCCCTCACGGGGACGGCCAGCGCCAGCGACCCTGAGCGCAGCACGACCGAAATCGCGCCAGGCGTCCGGGGCGTCGAGGCGTCGATCAAGGATCCACTCCCATGTGCCGGAGCAGGACCTCCGGATCCAGAAGGAGTGCCCGGTGGGCCATCCGCAGCGCGCGCCCTCCCCTTCGCGTCTGCGGGATCTCCACGATCCCGCGGAATGGGACGGCCGCTGTCGCGAACATGTACCCCGGCAGCGGAAGGATCCATGTGGCATCGAGGACGGCCGCCCCCTGGGGGGCTCCCATCCGCAGTGCGAGCCCGGACGGGAGCAGGGCCTTGTAGTCGTAGGCCTGGTCTCCCGGCGGAGCGACTCCCTTCAATCCGAGCAGGGAGCCGAGATCCGCAGTTTCCAGTCCTTCGCCTGGGCCATCGCCCGGGGCTAGTATCCTCATGACGTCCTCCACGCGCAGGCAGTATCCGTTCCCGCCTAGCTCGAAGACAAGCACCTGCATGGGGCTCCCAAGATGGCTGGGCTCCGCGGCCGCGTTGCCGCGCGAGGGCGCGCGGGATCTCAGCCCCGGCGGGGGTGGATCCGGTGATGGACGAAGTCGATGATCGAGCGCGTCGATGCGCCCGGCGTGAACACTTCGAGGACGCCGGCCTTCTTGAGCTCCGGGATGTCCTCGTCCGGGATGATGCCGCCGGCGAACACGGCGATGTCGCCCGCCCCCTTCTC
>Ga0137314_1000222_pt1 | contig 17458 bp, 17 predicted proteins | sample EasRivERMZT199_2_FD_102289 | JGI IMG/M metagenome (GOLD analysis project Ga0137314, IMG submission 102289) | Soil microbial communities from meander-bound floodplain in the East River, Colorado, USA - East River MetaG ERMZT199_2 | ecosystem: Environmental > Terrestrial > Soil > Floodplain ... | reverse complement strand
CCACACGCTCGAGGCGCTCGAGCGCGACGATCTCGAGGCGCTCGGCGTCGACGAGGACGTCACGGCGGGGCTACGCGCGTTCGCGCGCGTGGTCGAGGTCGATCCGGATCAGGTGATCGACGATTACAGACGCGAGCAGGCGAGTCACAGACGGTCGGAACCGGACGACTCCACGATCGTAAGCGAAGCGCGCGAGGCGCCGGGCGATGTCATGACGGAACCTCCGCGGTCCGCTCGTTCCTCCCTGCTTGCGCTCGCGCTCGCCACCTCCGTGCTGGTGTTGGCGGTCGCGGCGGTCCTGTGGCTGGCGCGAGGCGATTCGATGTCGACGGATCGGGTATCCCGCAGTGAAGCGCCGGTGGCACCGAAAACCACGCCCCAACCATTACTGGCCGGCGACCGGGGATCCTCGACAAGGGCGTCGCGTGCTGACGCGAGCGCCACGCGAGGCAAGCAGCTCACGCCCGCAGGAGGCCCGTCGTCCAGTGCTCCAGCCCAAGGGGCGGCCTCGAGGTCATCCGCTTCGCAGCCGGTCGTGGATGGCGACAAGTCCGGCATGACCATTGCGGAACAGGGCGTCGGCATCGGAGTGCGGGACCGCGAGCTGATCGGTGCGGCGACCCGGTTCGCCGAGGGGACGTTGGTCTGGTTCTGGACCCGGATCGAGGGGGCCACCCCCGGGGAGAGGATCCGTCATGTGTGGCTCCGCGAGGGTGAGGAGGTGGCCAGCGTGCCGCTGATGGTCGGCGGAGCGACCTGGCGGACACAGAGCTCCAAGAATCTGCAGCCCGGCTCCGCGGGTGACTGGGCGGTCGAGGCGCGTGATGGGGCCGGGAACGTCCTGGCCCGCCGCGCTTTCCAAGTCTTCGGGTCCGCCGCGGACTGAAGCCGCTCCGCCGGCACGTGAAGGGGGCGCCTCGACGACGACATGCCTCGCCGCGCGCCAGCCGTGCGCTCAGGGATCGACGGCCGTGCGCTTCACAGGTCGAATGACATCCCATCTTCCGCGAGGGTCGCCTCGCCGTCGTAGGTCTTGCGTAACTGTTCCAGCATATCGACCCGGTCGCAGGCGGGGTAGAAGTGAGTCAGCACGACGCGCCGCGCCCCCGCCCGGGACGCGGCCTCCCCCGCCTGGGACGGGGTCAGATGCCCGGAGACCCCCGCCCCGTCCGGCGCAGAGGCCTCGATGAGGAGCAGGTCGGCGTCACGGCAGAGGTCGACGAGGCTCTCGCAGGGCCCCGTGTCGCCCGTGTAGACGAAGGTCTTCCCCGTATCGAGCGTGACGCGGTATCCGATCGACGAGGCGATGTGCGCCACCGGGAACGCCTGCGCCGACCAGCGCGAAGCCGTCAGCATGGAGCGCGCCGCCGCGTCGAGGGTGACGCGGTCCAGACGGTAGCCCTCGGGCTCGATCCAGTGGCCGTAGGCGCCGCGCAGCGCGTCGAGCATGTCCATGAAGCCCGGCGAGCCGGCGATCGTGAGGGGCTCGCGGCGGCCGGCCTGGGGAACGCGCCCGGCGAAGAGCCATGGGGCCAGCTCGCCCGTGTGGTCGAGGTGGTTGTGGGTGTAGAAGAGGTGGCTGACAGTGTGCGGGTCTGTGCCCGCCCTCAGGAGGCGGTCGAGGGTGCCGGGGCCGGTGTCGAAAACCAGGCGTTCCTCGCCGATGCTCAGGAGATGACCGCTGGCGCCGCGCCGCGTGGACGGCGCGGCCGTGCCCGATCCGAGGATCGTGAGACGCGCCGCTCCCTGGGTTGACATGAGGAGAAAAGATATCACGGCGATCGCGCGCTATAGTGCGCGGATGCCCCCGGTCATCGCCTCCACAACGCCACGTACGGTGCGTCAGCCCCGCTTCATCGCGGACTGCATGCTGGGACGACTGGCCAAATGGCTGCGCGTGCTCGATTACGACGTGGCCTACGAGCGCGACATCGGCGACGAGGCCCTCATCGCGCGCGCCTGGAGGGAGGGAAGAGTGCTCCTCACGCGGGACACCGCGCTGGTGCAGCGGCGCCTCCTGCGCCGCACGGGAGCGCACTCCCTGCTGATCGAGAGCAACGACCCCGACGAGCAGCTCGAGCAGGTGCTGCGCGATCTGCGCCTGACGGCGGGGCGGCGGCGCCTTCTGGGCCGCTGCCTGCGCTGCAACGAGAGGACTCTGCGCGTCGAGCGGCGCGACGTCGAGGCGCTGGTGCCTCCCTACGTGCTCCAGACCCAGAGGCGCTTCTCGCGCTGCCCCTCCTGCCGCCGGATCTACTGGCGCGCCACCCACGTGGACCGGATCGTGGCACGCCTGGCACGTCGGGCTTGACTTGAAGGGGCCCGGGGCGACGTGATACGGTGCGGCGCTCACGAAATGGCCATGGAATCGGAAGACGTCCCGCGCGGCAGCCGCTGCGCGGCGGCCTTGTCGTCAGCGCGGACCGTCGGGTAGATTACGGACCGCAGGGCGGTTAGCTCAGTGGGAGAGCACCTGCCTTACAAGCAGGGGGTCACTGGTTCAAATCCAGTACTGCCCACCAGTTGAGAACGCGGGGGCGTGGTGTAGCTGGTTAACACGCCGGCCTGTCAAGCCGGAGATCGCGGGTTCAAGTCCCGTCGCTCCCGCCAGCTATCTACTTCTAATCACTTGCCTTCCTGATCGACTTACGGCTTCGTCTCCAAACCTCGAAACGCGTGACTCCTCCAGCAGCAGGACGGCCTCCGCCTCGGGCTGTCGCCCCACAGTTACGGGTCTTGACACTCCTGAAGCTTGAGGTGTAGAAGGTCTCATCAGCCATGGGGACCGTCGTCCGGCGCAGGTCGTCTTGGAACCTGCTTCGGACCGCTTGGTCGCCCCGGACGTTGCTGCTCACGAGCAGTTCAGAGAGGAGTTCACCATGCCTGCAACACCCACGTCGGCAACCAGGAACGTAGTTCTCGTCCACGGAGGCTTCGTGGATGGATCCGGTTGGGAGGGGGTCTACCGGTTACTGCATAAGGACGGCTACACGGTGAGCATTGTCCAGAACCCGACGATCTCCCTTGCCGATGATGTTCGGGTGACCAGGCGTGTCATTGCGGCGCAGAATGGTCCCGTCATACTCGTCGGCCATTCGTACGGAGGGGTCGTGATCACCGAAGCGGGCATCGACCCCAAGGTGGTCGGACTCGTCTACATCGCCGCGTTTGCGCCGGACAGAGGCGAATCGGTGTCCAGCCTGATCAAGGATCCGCCGCCGGGCGCGCCGGTTCCCCCGATTCTCCCACCGCAGGACGGCTTTCTCTTCCTGGACAAGGCGAAGTTCCCAGCCTCATTCGCGGCTGACGTGGATGCGGGAAAGGCGGAGTTCATGGCCGCCTCGCAGGTGCCCTGGGGTATGGAGGCACTCAATGGCTCGATCAGCGAGCCCGCCTGGAAGTCCAAGCCAAGCTGGTACCTGGTCGCCACCGACGACCGAATGATCCCGCCGCCCGCCCAGCGTCTCATGTCCAAGCGTGCGGGATCTACGGTCGTCGAGGTCTCCGGCAGTCACGCGGTCTACGTCTCCCAACCCGAAGCAGTCGCCAGACTGATTGCCAAGGCTTCCAAAGGCATGAACGAGATGACGCAATCGGGCTAGCGAAAGGGCTCTGCAGAATGGGGGCGTTCGTGTCCTAGCACCTTCTCGATGGAGATCGGCAACGAGCGGATCCGCGTGCCCGTCGCGTGATAGACCGCATTGGCGATCGCGGCCGCCATCCCGGTGATGGCGAGCTCCCCGACACCCTTGGTTCCGAGCGGGGTCATCGGATCGGGTTGTCCGACGAACAGCACGTCCACGTCGCGCACATCTGCATTCACCGCAACCACGTACTCGGCCAGCGACGTGGTCACTAGGCGTCCGGTACGATCTGACACCGTCTCCTCGAGGAGTGCCATGCCGATTCCCATCGCGATACCACCGATGATCTGACTGCGGGCTGTCTTCGGGTTGAGGATCCTGCCGCCATCGACGGCCGACACGACTCGAGCGACGCGGATCGTTCCGAGGTCTGAATCGACTTGGACCTCGACGAAGTGCGCGGCATATCCACCGGCGTGCGCACGGCTGCCCGTTGACGGCGCGGTGTACGGGATGAAGCGACCGGCCTGGACGATCATGCTGGCCGACGACGTCTCGCCCGGCGGCGCACTCTCACCCTCGATTGTCAGCTCGTCCAGATCGTGTCGCGTGAGGATGCTGGCGTACGTTTCGAAGCGCGCCGGATCGTCGGTGATGTGAATGCCGCCGTTGCGAACGGTGATGCCTTCCAAACGACACCCCTTGAGCGGCGACCCCTCGTCGTCACTGACAAGATTCACGAAGGCGCGGACCAGACTGACGCAGGTGGCGTGTACGGCGTTGCCGAGAGCGCCGGTCAGGCCGGATCCACCTTCCTGCGGGGCCCTCGGCATGGCGCTGTCACCCAGACCGAACTGCACGCGCTCGATCGGCACGCCAAGACAATCAGCCGCGAGCATCGTCATGACGGTGTATGGGCCCGGTCCGATATCGGTCGCGCCGCTGCGCACGAAGGCCGTTCCATCTCGCCGTATCGATGCGATGGCTTTACATGGGGGCTGGTACGCAAGCAGTGCTCCTCGGGCCATGCCGTATCCGACGAGCTGCCGTCCGTTCCGCATCGACCGGGGCTCTGGATTGCGAGCCGGCCAGCCGAAGCGCTCGGCGCCCTGTCGATAGCAGTCGAGCAGCGCGTTGCTCGACCACGGCAGGCCGGTTTCGGGATGCACATGCGCGTGATTCTTCACCCGCAGCGCGATCGGATCGATGCCCAGCGCGCACGAGAGCTCATCGATGGCCGACTCCAGGGCGAACGAGCCTTCGGCTTCCCCAGGTGCACGCATCCAGCCAGGTATAGGGATGCTCTGGCGAACCTGGGTCGCACGCGTCGACACATTGGGGCACACGTACGCATGGGGGGTCCCGTACGTGATCAGATTGATCAATTCGTCTGCCATTCCGATCGAGGATCTGGAGACGTGTTCAATGGCGGCGAGCTGTCCGTCGCGGCTCGCGCCGATCGACACCTGCTGAATGGTGTTTGGCCGATGCCCGAGTGTGGTGAACATCTGGGCCCGCGTCAGCACCAGCTTCACCGGTCGCTTCGTGACCTGGGCGGCCAGCGCCGCGAGTAGCACATGGGGCCAGACGCGCAGGCCTGCGCCGAACGCACCGCCAACGAAAGGCACCAGCACGCGCACGCCGGCTGGATCGATGCCGAACGCGACCGCCAGCCTGTCGCGCACGCCATGTGGATGTTGCGTCGTGTCGTGGACGGTGAGCGTTTCGCCGTCCCACGCCGCGACGGTGGCGAACAGGCCGATCGGATTGTTCGTGTTCTCCGCAGTCGTGTAGGTCTCGTTCACTTGTACGTCGGCTGCCGCGAGTGCCTCCCGCACGTTCCCACGATCGTAATCGGGCGTCCATGGATGGAACACGGGTGACGTTCGCGGGTCATCGAAGGAGAGAAGCGGCGTGTCACGGGCATACGTGACTTCGATGAGCGCCGCCGCCGCGTTCGCCTGCTCCCTCGTCTCGGCGACGACCATCGCGACGTGCTGGCCGTAATGCAGCACGGCGTCGCTTTGGAACGGCGGCAAGGGCTGTGGACCGATCGGGTCTCCCATTCTCAGAGTGGCTGACGCATGCGCTAACGCGGGCGCATTCAGGTACGTGATGACGGCCAGAACGCCAGGTGACCGCTCGGCGGCGTCCACGCCGATGCGACGGATGCGCCCGCTCGTTACCGTGCTCCCCACCAGAACAGCATGGGCGAGACCGGGCAGAGTGACGTCGATCGGATAGGTGGCGGACCCCATCACCTTGAGACGCCCGTCGACGCGATCTCGAGCGGTGCCGACCACATCAACAGCCTCTGTTGCGCTCATACCTTGGCCTCTCTCGCGTTGGCAAACGCACGGACAATGGTGCGTTTTGCCAGCTCGATCTTGAATCCGTTGTGCTCTCGCGCGACGGCTCCGGCCAGTGCGATCTCCGCGGCGTCGCGGAACGCGTCGTCGCTCGCCTTGCGGCCCGCCAGGCTCCGTTCGGCCTCGATCGCACGCCATGGCTTGGTCGCGATCCCGCCCAAACCAAGCCTCGCTGCTCGAATGGTGTCGCCATCGAGATCGAGGACGACGGCCGCTGATGCCAGCGCGAACTCGTAGCTCGCCCGGTCCCGCACCTTGAGATAATGCGAGCGCCGTGTCGGCAGGTTTGGAATGGCGATGTGGGTGATCAGTTCGCCGTGCTCCAGCGTGACTTCGACGTGTGGCGTGTTGCCAGGGGTACGGTGAAACTTGCCAAAGGGAATTGAACGCGTCGCCCCATTGGGCCGCACCGTGTGAACGTTGGCATCGAGGACGATCATCGCGACGCACATGTCGGATGGATGCGTGGCAATGCAATGGTCGCTGACACCGAGCACGGCGTGTCCGCGGTTGAAGCCTTCCAAGGCATCACAGCCGGAACCCGGCTGTCTCCGGTTGCACGACGCGTGAACATCTCTGAAATACGGGCAGCGCGTCCGCTGCAGGATGTTGCCGGCAACGGTTGCCATGTTGCGGATCTGTGTGGTCGCGCCCGAGAGGATCGCTTCCGACAGCACCGGGAAGCGATCGCGAACGACCGGGTGCCACGCCAGCTGACTGTTGGTGACGGTCGCGCCGACAGCGATCGCGTCGTCCGACACGTCGATGCTCGACAGACCGAGAGGCCGAACATCGACAAGGGTGTCTGGCGTGAGCACGTCGATCTTCATCAGATCGACAAGCGTCGTTCCACCAGCCAGAAGCATCACACCAGGTCGGGCGGCGACGGCGCCAGCCGCATCCGTCGCGCGAGAGGACCGTTCAAAGGTGAATTCCTTCATGACCGCACCTCCACCTTCGCGCTGCGCGCTACGGTGGACGAGTCGCCGGATGACAGCACCTGCCTCACAGCGGCAACGATGTTCGGGTAGGCGGCACACCGACACAGATTGCCGCTCATCCGCTCGCGGATCTCTTCGTCGCTCAATGTCTCGCTGTTGACGGTTTGTCGAACGTCTCGCGTGACGTGGCTTGGCACGCCCGCGTGTACCTCCTGAACGGCGCAGACAGCCGAGAGGATCTGCCCGGGCGTGCAGTAGCCGCACTGAAACCCATCCCAGTGTAGGAAGGCGGCCTGCATCGGGTGAAGCTCGTCGCCTTTGGCGAGGCCCTCAATCGTGACGACGTGCTGGCCTTCGCACGCCGCCACAAGCGTCAGACAGGACAAGATACGCTGGCCGTCGATGATGACGGTGCACGCGCCGCACGCGCCCTGGTCGCACCCCTTCTTCGTGCCGGTCAGACCGAGCACGTCGCGGAGAGCGTCCAGCAGCGTCACGCGCGGGTCCACCGAAAGCTGGTGGATTGTGTTGTTAACGCGGATATTGGTTTTCATGTCGATCACCTCGTCTCAGAGTCCGGACAGCGATCGATTTCCGGGGCACCCGCCCGCGCCTGTCACCGTAGCGACTTGAAGGCGGCGCGGAGGTCGGTGACGAGGAGCCCCGGCTGCTCCCACGCCGCGAAGTGTCCGCCCTTGTCGAGCTTGTTGTAATAGATGAGCTTGGGATACGCCTTCTCCGTCCAGCTCCGCGGGGCCTGATAGAGCTCCTCCGGAAAGGCGCTCACCGCAGCCGGGACGGGGACGTTCTTCGGGGCGAAAAACGGGAGCTTGCTCTCCCAATACAGACGAGCCGAAGAAACCGTCGTGTTCGTCAGCCAGTAGAGGGTGACGTTGTCGAGGATGTCGTCACGCGTGAGCCCCTCGGGCTTCCCGTCGAAGACGCGGGCGATGAGCGCGTAACTGCTCGCGTCATGGTCGATCATCCAGGCGGCCATCCCGACCGGTGAATCCCCGATTCCGTAGAGGGACTGCGGGCGGTTGGCCATCTCGTTGGCGTAGCCCAGGCCCTGCTTGTAGAAGAAGGCGAGCTGATCGTACGCGCGCTTCTCGTCGGCCGAGAGACCCGACGGCGCCGGCGCACCGGCAAGGGCCGCCTTGTCGATGTCGGGCGGCACGGTTGCAGGCATGTTGGTGTGAATGCCGATCAATTCCGGAGCTCCCAGAAGAGCCATCTGTTCCGTGACCGCGTTCCCCCAATCGCCGCCTTGCGCCACGAATCGTGTGTATCCGAGGCGCTTCATCAGCACAACCCACGCACGTGCGATACGGATGGGATCCCAGCCGGTGGTCGTGGGCTTACCGGAAAACCCGTAGCCCGGAAGCGACGGAATCACGACGTCGAAGGCGTCCGATGTGGTCCCGCCGTGTGCCGTGGGATTCGTCAGCGGATCGATGATCTTCAGCTGCTCGATGATCGAGCCGGGCCAGCCGTGCGTGACGATCATTGGCAACGCGTTCGGATGCTTCGAACGTACGTGAATGAAGTGAATGTCGACGCCATCGATCTCGGTGATGAATTGCGGGAGGGCGTTGAGCTTCGCCTCGCACTTGCGCCAGTCGTATTCAGTCTCCCAGTAGCGCGCGAGCCTCTGAACCGTCGCGAGCTGAACACCCTGCGATGCATCCGTGACGATTTCCCGCTCGGGCCACCTGGTCGCCTTGATGCGCCTGCGCAGGTCGGTGAGTTGCTCTTCCGGAACATTCACCTTGAAGGGACGAATATCGCTCTTATCCTTGCCCGTCTGTCGATCAGTCATGGCGTCCAACCTCCTGGAAGAAGTGAGCAGACCTAGCGAGGCCATGGCAACGGTTGCCGCCGCAGTACCGCAAAAGTAACGGCGATTGACTGTGCTCATGGTGTCGATACCGACAGGGCAGGGGTGCCGGCGAGCCGCCAGCGACAGCCGAGCCGCGATGCCGCGACGGCGGTGCCCATGCGGGCCAGGAAGCTACGCCGATCGAGAGAGAGCACGGACGCCTCTCTGCTTGCTTGTCGGTTCAGCCGAACTGAACGAGGACGGCTGGCCCATGAACTGAAGGGTTTGCCGGTGCCCGGGAGTCTACGACGATCGGGCCCGGGCGCGCAATAGGGCCAGGCCGGGCGATTTCTCTCGACACGCGTGCTATCGTCTGAAAAGGAGCATCCCATGCCGAGCACATGCGCTCACGTCAACGAAGTGCGCGAGGTGACGCCGAAGACACCCGGCGGCTGCGAAGAATGCCTCGCCATCGGCAGCGACTGGGTCCATCTGCGCCTGTGTCTTTCGTGCGGCCACGTCGGCTGCTGCGACAACAGTCCGAACAAGCACGCCACGAAGCACTTCAGGTCGCTGCGCCATCCGATCATCCGCAGCTTCGAGCCGGGCGAGGACTGGGGCTGGTGCTATGTCGATGACCTGTTGATGGAGCCGGCGCCGCGCGCGCCGTCACGGGCGCGGTAGGCGCCGGCGGACGCACCACACTGCCGGAGGATCCGATGTCCGCCGAGAAGACGCGCACGACGCACGACCCCAAGGCGTGGCCTTCCCTGCCGCTCGAAGCGTGGGAGCCCACCTGCGACACACTTCATCTCTGGACCCAGATCGTCGGCAAGACGCGCCTGGCTCTGGCGCCCATGCAGAACCACTGGTGGCAGGTGACGCTGTATGTGACGGCGCGCGGCCTGTCCACCTCACCAGTGCCGTACGACGACCGGACGTTCGAGATCGAGTTCGACTTCGTCGACCACCGGCTCGCCGTGCGGACCAGCGACGGCCGTCAGGAGTTCCTGCCGCTCGAGCCCCAGACGGTGGCGCAGTTCTACCGCCGCTACCTCGACACGCTGCGCTCGCTCGGCGTCCCGGCTCGGATACTCCACCCGAAGCCCAACGAAGTCCAGAATCCTGTGCGGTTCGACGCCGACAGGATGCACGCCTCGTACGACGCCGGGGCGACGCAGCGCTTCTGGGGGGCGCTCGTCCAGGCCGACCGGCTGCTCAAGGAGTTCCGCGGCCGGTTCATCGGCAAGTGCAGCCCGGTCCACTTCTTCTGGGGGTCGTTCGACATGGCGTGCACACGCTTCAACGGCCGGCCGGCGCCGCCCCACCCGGGCGGCATCCCGAACCTGCCCGACTGGGCGACCCGCGAGGCGTATTCGCACGAGTGCATCAGCGCCGGCTGGTGGCCCGGGAACGGCGGCGGTCCGGTGCGCGAGCCGGCGTTCTACGCCTACGCTTATCCCGAGCCCGCCGGCTGCCCGCAGGCGGAGATCCGTCCGGCCGAGGCGTCGTACCACCCGGTCCTGCGCGAGTGGATCCTGCCGTACGAGGCGGTGCGGCGCTCTCCCTCGCCGGACGCACTGGTGCTCGACTTCCTGGAGAGCACCTACGAGACGGCGGCCAGGCTCGGCGTCTGGGACCGCGCCGCGCTGGAGAGTAAGGGGCCCAGGACGTGGCCGGTCCGCTGACGCCTGCCGAAGACCAGGCGTTTCCCGCGCTGACCGCGCGCCAGATCGCGCGCATCGAGCCGCTGGCGCGCGCGCGCGACCTCGCCGACGGCGAGAGCCTGTGGGAGGCCGGCGACCGCGATCGGCCGTTGTTCGTGATCCTGAGCGGCGCGGTCGAGATCCTGCTGGGCGCCGACCACGTCGTGACCGTGGGCAAGGAGGGCGCCTTCACGGGTGACGTCGATCTCCTGTCGGGTCGGCCGGTGGTGGCGCACGGGCGCGCCCGGGGCCCGACACGCGTCCTCGAGCTTCAGGCGGCCCGACTGCGGTCGCTCGTGCAGACCGACTCCGAGTTGAGCGAGATCTTCCTGCGGGCGTTCATGCTGCGGCGGGCCGCGCTCGTCGCGCAGGGAGGCCGGAGCGTCGTCCTGATCGGCTCGGCCTTCTCCAGCGGCACGCTGGTGCTCCAGGAGTTCCTCACCCGGAATAGCCACCCGTTCGCGTACCTCGACGTGGAGCGTGACGCCGCCGTGCAAGAGACGCTCGACCGGCTGCGGTTCCGTGTCGAGGACGTCCCCATTGTCATCTGCCAGGAGACCCACGTCCTGCGCCAGCCCACGATCGAGGAGCTGGCAGGTTGTCTCGGTCTGAACGACGTTCGGGACACGGTCGTGCGCGACCTGGTGGTGATCGGCGCCGGGCCGGCCGGGTTGTCCGCCGCCGTGTACGCGGCGTCCGAGGGGCTCGATGTCGTGGTGCTCGAAGGGAATGCACCCGGCGGACAGGCCGGATCGAGCTCGCAGATCGAGAACTACCTCGGGTTCCCCACGGGGGTCTCCGGGCACGATCTGGCACGCCTGGCGCTGGTCCAGGCGGAGAAGTTCGGGGCGGAGCTGGCGGTCGCGCGGACCGTATCGGCGCTGGACTGCGATCGGCCGTACCGGGTGCGGATCGGCGCCGACGCCGGCCTCCGGGCCCGAGTCGTCGTCATCGCGACAGGCATCAGGTACCGCAAGCCGGATCTGCCCGGTCTGTCACGTTTCGAAGGGCTCGGTGTGTACTACGCCGCCACGCCCGTCGAGGCGCGGCTCTGCCGCGATGAGGAGGTCATCGTGGTCGGCGGCGGCAACTCGGCCGGCCAGGCGGCGGTGTTCTTGTCCGGCGTCGCCCGGACGGTAACCATGATGGTGCGCCGGCCCGGCCTGGCCGAGAGCATGTCGCGCTACCTCATCCGGCGCATCGAGGAGACACCCAACATCAGGCTCCTCACGCGGACGCAGATCTCCGCGCTCGAGGGCGGCCCGCGGCTGGAGCGCGTGACGTGGAGGGACCACGACGGCGTCGCCACCACGGCGGAGATTCATCACGTGTTCCTCATGACGGGCGCCGATCCGAACACTACGTGGCTGCGTGACTGCGTGGCGCTCGACGCCAAGGGTTTCGTCCGGACCGGGCCAGATCTCGACGCGGCGACACTGGCGGCGGCGAAATGGCCACTCTCCCGGCCGCCCTTCCTCTTCGAGACCAGCCGCCCCGGGATGTTCGCAATCGGCGATGTCCGCGCCAACAGTGTCAAGCGAGTCGCGGCCGCCGTCGGCGAGGGCGGCGTCTGCATTCAGCTCGTCCATCGGGTACTGGCGGAGTCGCACTAGCCGTTCGTCGAGCATCCGCATGCGGGCGGATGCGGAGTCAACTCAATACGGCGCGAACGGAGAGTCGCAGGACAGGAATGCCGCGGCGTGTCGCGTAAAGGATTCGTGGAATTGAAAGAGGGAGCCGTGCCCGGAGTCGGGATAGACCAGTAGGACAGCGTTCGGCAGGTTCTCGACCAACCGGAGCGAGTTCGAAACGGACTTCCCACCATCCCGATCACGGGTGCGGCGGCCGATTGTTATGATGATGCGCACTCATTCAAGGAGGTATCGATGCTTCGTACCGGGGAACGTGTTCGTTGCTTGAGCGTGGTCGTCCTGTTCTTCCTCTCGGCCTTGACCGGCGTGTCTGAAGTTGCGGCGGAGCAAAACGATACCATCAGTTCTCGCAGCGCGGAAGTCGACGGTGTCAAGCTTCACTACTTGACGGCGGGGAATGGGCCCTCTCTTATCCTGCTGCACGGGTATGCCGAAACCTCGCGCATGTGGCGACCCATCATGCCGCTGCTCGCCGAACGGTTTACGGTGGTCGCGCCTGACCTCCCGGGGATCGGCGATTCGTCGATCCCAGCCAGCGGCCTGGACATGACATCGGCCGCCGCCAGCGTTCATGCGCTCGCCCGTTCTCTCGGCATCGAGAAAGCCCGGATCGTCGGACACGACATCGGTCTGATGGTCGCCTACGCTTACGCTGCCCAATTCCCGTCCCAGGTGGAGAAGCTCGTCCTGATGGACGCTTTCCTGCCCGGGATCGGCGAGTGGCAGGACGTCGTCAGCAACACCGGCCTCTGGCACTTCACCTTCAACGGTCCAACCCCGGAGGCGCTGGTCGCAGGACGCGAGCGGATCTACTTCGAGCATTTTTGGAACGACTTCGCCGCCGATCGGGCGCGATCCATCCCGGAGGTCGACCGGAAGGCCTACACCGAGGCCTACGCGCGCCCTGGCCGCATGCGGGCCGCCTGGGGCTATTTCGCCTCGTTCTCGCAGGCTGCGAAGGACTTCGCCCGCTTCGGCCAGACCAAGCTCTCGATCCCGGTCCTGGCCCTCGGCGGGGAGAAGTCGCTGGGGGATGTGCTCGGGCGGCAGACGAGACTGGTGGCGTCGAACGCCAACGTCATCGTCTTGAAGGACACCGGACACTGGCTACTCGAAGAGAACCCCAAGGAGACGACCGACGCGCTTGTGAAGTTCCTGTGAGGAGGACAATGCCATGTCGAGCAGATTCCTGATCGCGGCCATACCACTCCTCGTCGCCGCGGGAGCGGCCGGGCCGGCGCTTCCGGAAATGCGCATGACTCCAGAGGAGATTCGCGCGGAGGCACGCGGCACGGAACAAATCGGAAGCTCGGGTGTTCCCGGGGTGCACACCAAGGTCGCATTCGGCGACCCATCAAGACAGGGCTTCTATACGATTCTGCTGTTCGTGCCCGCGCATACCACAATCCAGGCACACTCCCACCGCGATGATCGCGTCGCCACGGTCGTTTCGGGGATGTGGCAATTCGGCTACGGCGATCGCTTCGATGCCGGGGCGCTCAAAACCCTCCCGCCCGGCAGCGTCTACTCGGAGCCTGGTGGCGAGCAGCACAACCACTTTGCCAGAACCGGCGATGACTCCGTCATTGTGGCAATCTCAGGGTATGGGCCTACGGACACACGCTACGTCGACGCCGCCGCCGATCCGCGAACACAGAAGCCGGGGGAGAACCCCGGCGAGGTTGGCCAGCCCCGCAATGAGCCCGATGCTCAATCCCACCGTTGAGCGGCTCTAATGGGATGCCCGCGGCGTCTGAACCTTTGGGAAGTAGCGGATCACGAAGAGCAGGTACACCAGCCAGAGTGCGAGCCAGACAGATGCGACGGCAACGAGCCGAACCAGGAAGAGCACCAGACTTGGTGCAAGGAACATCGCGGTGTAACCGAGAAGCCAAAAGCGATCGGCTCGCCGGGCGTAGAGGGCCCGCTCGTCTTCACTTATCTGGCCGCCAAGCGAGGACCGGTAGTAGTGAAGCGACGCGAACACGAGCGAGAACGTCGCCACACCCATCGCGACCAGCGTCGACTGAAACAACAGGGGATTGATCTTGCCGTTCTCGAACCTCGGGTACAGAAAGAACAGCATGAATGTGAAGATCGCGATGTTCGTGGCGGCCAGCACATACGAGCGATTGACGTTGGTTGCGGCAAGATCTTCTCCCACTGAATTCCTCCATTCCAGTGTCGTGCGCACCGACCGGCGGCAAGTCCGAAAAGGGCCCCCGGTCGAGCCGACTCGGTCGGATGGGTTGCACGGCGGACGGTTTCCAGGTTACGCTCAGGAGCATGCACCAGAAGGCGACCCACAAGGAGACGCACCATGTCCACCCTATCGAAACGTCCCGATACGATTGTACTGGTTCATGGTTTCTGGGTAACACCGCGAAGCTGGGAGCACTGGATCGCGCGCTATGAAGCCCGGGGCTACCGCGCCCTCGCTCCAGCGTATCCGGGGTTCGAGGCCGAAGTCGCGGCGCTCAACCGCGATCCATCGCCCGTCGAGCGTCTCACGGTTCCCGCGATCATGGCGCACCTCGAAGGCGTTGTCGAGCGATTCGATGCGCCACCGATCCTCATGGGTCATTCGGCGGGTGGTGCCTTTGTGCAGCTACTCCTCGATCGTGGCTATGGGGCGGTTGGAGTGGCGATCAACTCCGCACCTACGGAAGGTGTGCGCGTCACGCCGCTGTCGCAGCTCAAATCGACGTTCCCGGTGCTGAAGAATCCCGCGAATCGCCACAGGGCAGTGGCGTTGACGTACGATCAATGGCGCTACGCGTTCACGAACACATTCGACGAAGCGGACGCACGCTCCGCCTACGACCGCTATCATGTCCCGGCATCAGGGGGCATTTTTTGGGACAGCGTGCTGGCGAATTTCATCCCCGGGCCACAGGACGTCGCGGTCGACTACCACAACGACGCCCGCGCGCCCCTTCTCTTCATCTCGGGGAGCGAAGATCACCTGATGCCGCCCGCGGTCCAACGCTCGAACGCGAAGCACTACAAGTCGAACACGATCACTGAGATCCGGGAATTCCCGGGGCGCTCGCATCTCATGCCCGCCCAGCAGGGGTGGGAGGAGATCGCCGACTATGCACTGGCGTGGGCCGAGGAGCACGGTACGCACCCGCCGCAGGCCGCTCGGGCATCTTCATGAGATAGGGTCGCCTAACGTGCAGCTGGGCGGCTCCATCCGCTAGCACTCGGTTACCGATTCACCCCTTGATGAAGTCGAGAAGGTCGGCGTTGATCACGTCGGCGTGAGTCGTGCACATGCCGTGCGGAAGTCTCTCATAGACCTTGAGAGTGCCGTTCTTTAGGAGCTTGACAGACAGCAGCGCGGAGTCAGCAATCGGCACGATCTGGTCGTCGTCGCCGTGCATGACGAGCGTTGGGACATCGATCACCATAAGGTCCTCGGTGAAGTTCGTCTCCGAGAAGGCCTCGATGCCGTCGTAATGCGCCTTCGCACCGCCCATCATCGCCTGGCGCCACCAATTCTGGATCACGCCTTGGGACACCTTCGCACCCGGCCGGTTGTAACCGTAGAAGGGACCGCTCGAGAAATCGAGGTAGAACTGCGCGCGATTGGCGGCGAGCTGTTTGCGGAGACCGTCGAACACCTCGATCGGTAGACCGCCTGGATTGGCCGGTGACTTCACCATAATCGGGGGCACGGCACCGATGAGCACCAGCTTGGCGACCCGGCCCTTGCCGTGGCGAGCGACATAGCGGGTCGCCTCGCCGCCGCCGGTGGAGTGGCCTATGTGGATGGCGTTGCGCAAGTCGAGATGCTCGACGACGGCGGCGACGTCAGCGGCGTAGTGGGCCATGTCGTGGCCGCTGCCGACCTGGCTCGACCGGCCATGGCCGCGCCGGTCATGGGCGATGACGCGGTAGCCCTTCTCGACGAAGTTGAGCATCTGCGTATCCCAGTCGTCACTGCTCAGGGGCCAGCCATGATGAAAGACGATCGGCTGACCGGAGCCCCACTCCTTGTAATAGATCTCCGTTCCGTCTCTGGTCGTGATTGTAGCCATGGGACTACCTCTCTTTCTTCCCGCCTGCCGGGATCTTCCCTCGATTGAGTGGACACATGGGTTTCTACACGACTCCGAGCTCGCAGTCAACTGGTGCTCGATAACACAGAGCCGAATGCAAGCGCTGGTACGCACCGCGCTGGAGAGTAAGGGGCCCAGGACGTGGCCGATCCGCTGACCCCTGCCGAGGATCAGGTGTTTCCCGCGCTGACCGCGCGTCAGATCGCGCGCATCGAGCCGCTGGCGCTCACGCGCGATCTAGCCGACAGCGAGAGCCTATTGGAGACCGGGGACCGCGATCGGCGGCTGTTGTTCGCATAGGTACTTTGGACGGGCTTCACCAATGCGGCGGTCGCAGCGCGCACGCACCTATACTGGGACCAACGGGGAGAGGCCCCTGACGCAGAGAGGAAGGGTCCATGAAAACGACCGTGGGTTTGTGGATTGACCATCGAAAGTCCGTGATTGTCGTGGTCTCGGAAAAAGGGGAAGAAACAAGGGTCATCGAGTCACACGTCGAAAAGCATCCGGGACGGGTTTCCGGTGTGCGCTCGACGACACCCTCCGAAACGCAGAAGTCTCAGGCGGATGACAGCCGCGAGCGAGAGTTCACGGGCCATATCAACGTTTACTACGATGAGGTCATCGCGGCCATCCGCGATGCAGATTCGATCCTGATCTTCGGCCCGGGCGAGGCCAAGGGGGAGATGAAGAAACGTCTCGAGAAAGCCAATCTCGGTGGACGCATCGTCGCCATGGAGACAGTCGACAAGTTGACCGACCGTCAGATTGCGGCGAAGGTGCGAGACTACTTTCACGAGTAGCCGTCGGGCACCTCCTGAGCAGTCAATAGGGTATCCACCGGGTTGTGCGCTAGGTCGACGTCGGCGGATCATTACGCGCACGGGGTTCGATGCGACGGCCGCGGCGGCCGTGATGGCCCTGCAGGTTGGTGCGCCAATGGTCACGGTCCGATTCCTCACATCAATCGCCCTTCTTTTCATTGCCCTCGTTCTGGGAGGGACAGGTAAGAGCATTGCGCTTCCGGAGAATTTCAAGGAAGTGGTCGTCATCCAGAATCTGACGGATCCAACGGCCGTGAGATTCTCCCCCGATGGCCGGGTCTTCGTCGCGGAGAAGAGCGGCGTGATCAAGGTCTTCGACAACCTGACCGACACCACCCCAACGGTGGTGGCCGACCTCGGGCCCAAGGTCCACAACTACTGGGATCGAGGGTTGCTCAGCCTGGCGCTGCATCCCGACTTTCCGGCGACCCCCTATATCTACGCTCTCTACACGTACAACTTCGATCCGCTCGACCCGGCCCACCCGGCCCCTCGCTAT
>Ga0137314_1000220_pt1 | contig 17476 bp, 15 predicted proteins | sample EasRivERMZT199_2_FD_102289 | JGI IMG/M metagenome (GOLD analysis project Ga0137314, IMG submission 102289) | Soil microbial communities from meander-bound floodplain in the East River, Colorado, USA - East River MetaG ERMZT199_2 | ecosystem: Environmental > Terrestrial > Soil > Floodplain ... | reverse complement strand
GCGCGTGGCCGCGCCTTCATCATCGGCGTCCTTCCCGTGCTGGCGATCGTCGTTGTTACGCGTCAGGCCCTCGCCGAGGCGTTCCGGATTCCAAGTGGTAGCATGGAGCCGACGCTTCTCGTCGGTGACTGGCTCTTCGTCAATAAGCTCCGGTTCGGACCGCACATTCCGCTCACGAACCGCTCCTTGCCCGGGTATGCCACGCCGAAGCGCGGTGATGTCGCCGTCTTCATCTCGCCACCGCAGGACGTGTCCATCCGCATTTCTCCCGACCAGGTCACGCCGACGTTGGTGAAGCGGATTGTCGGTGTGGGCGGAGACACGCTGCTCATGCGGCGCGGGCAGCTATCAGTCAACGGTGTCACGGTCGCTCCGTCCAACACGCATGTCCTCCCTGATGCCATCGCCGACGAGCCGCAGCCCATCTTCGGCTGGCAGCATCAGATCGAGATCCACGACTCTCGATTCGGGCCGCCGGTGTCGGCTCCCAGCCTCCACGAATGGGGACCCGTCGTCGTGCCGCCGGGGACCTTCTTCATGATGGGCGACAACCGGGACAACTCCGTTGACAGCCGGTACTACGGCCCCGTGCCGAGAGCGAATCTTCGCGGGACGCCCATGTTCGTCTACTACTCGTATGATCCGGAGATGGGCGTCGACTACATTCGCGCTCTGACCGCGATCCGGTGGCGTCGGCTCGGCACGTGGATCCGCTGACCTCGCGCGCGGCGGCGTCGGGTGGGATGGATTCGGTGACTCGACATGAAGACATTGCTCGCGCAGACACTTGAACAGTGGCGGGACTGGCTCGACGAGCACCACGCGTCAGAGTCAGAGATCTGGCTGATCTTCCACAAACGACATACCGGCGTTGCGTCAATCGGCTACCCGGACGCGCGTGACGAAGCGCTGTGCTTTGGTTGGGTGGACAGCCTCGTCAAACGACTGGATGACCGGCGCTACGCACAGAAGTTCACGCCGCGGAGAGCGGACAGCCGATGGTCAGATGTGAATCGGAAGCGGTACGCCGATCTCAAGGCCGCTGGCCGATTGAAACCACCAGGCATCGAAAGGCCACCTACGAATCGCGGCTACGGTCCTCGGCCACGGCGGCTTCCGCTGCCCGCAAAGCTTCCGGCGTACATCCAGGCGGCACTGAAGAAACACCGGACAGCCCTGCGCCACTTCGAAGCGCTGGCACCCGAGCAACGCCGGCGGTACGTCGCCTGGATCGAGGCCGCCAAGCGCGAGGAAACGAAACTCCGGCGTCTCGAGGAGGCGATTCGCTTGCTGACTAGCGGCAAGGTGCTGGGACTGAAATAGGTTGACGCACTCCGGTCCCGATCACAACGTGCGATGACAACCGGAGGAGACTCATCGCGTGCGCCTTCACTCTCTGATCGCCCTCGCCGTCACCGCGACCAGTGCCCTGGCGCAAACGCCGGTGGGACCGCAACCCGACGGCCGACGTCTTCGGCTCGGCGGCGATTCGCTTGAGATATACGTCGTCCGACTCGGCCAGCCGAAGCGAACGGGCTTTCTCATCGACCGGCTCGACACCGTCCGCGTCAATGGCGAGACGAGGTTGCGCCGCATCTACCGCGTCACGGACAGTCTGTTGGGCAGTCGCGTGGACACGCTCGTCGACGCATTCGCGACGCTCCAACCGCGAACCGTGCGGTCGCGCTCCGATCGCGGCATCGAGCGTCTGGATTGGCAGACGAGTCGCGTCATCGGCGTCGTCGAGGAGCCCGATAGTCCGACGCGATCCGTCGACTCACCGCTGCCCAAAGGGTGGTACAGCAGCGCGAGCTTCGATCTGATTCTGCGCGCTTCCCCGCTCTCCGATGGGTATGAGGTCGCGGTACCCACGTTCTCCGGGTTTGGAGGCTCGCGCGTGCTGACCGCGAAGGTTGTCGGCTCAGAGGCGGTCGAAGGGTACGGAGACACATGGCGCATCGACGCCGACTTTGCCGGGCTTCAGGTGACGATGTGGGTCAGCAAAAGCTCGCGGCGGATGGTGCGGCAGGTTATGCATGTGTCGCCTGTGATGGAAATCATATTCGTCGCCCCGCACAGTAGTTCGTCCGCGTGAGCCGTTAACGGCGCAACAGCCGGCGCTGCAGCGTGCGGGACGTGCGGCGGGAACTGACGCGCGACGTGGGGAGAGGTGCGGTGGACGGCGTGCGGAGTGACTAGTGGCGCACACTGCCGGCCGTTGCGCCTTCAGACACTGGGCGGGCCATCTGAAACTCCGGCGCTCACTAGACCGTCTAGTGAACACTGGCGAGTTTAGAGCCTGCAACCTTATAAGAGCCGCGGCATGAATCTCCTCCGGCGGGCGATGCTCCAGGTGCGTGCCATATTTGGCCGCCGCACCCTCGACGATGACATGCAAGCGGAGATGCGACAGCACCTCGAGCGCGGAACCGAGCGTCTCGTCGCCCGTGGGTTGTCCCCCGCCGAGGCGAGCCTCGCCGCCAGGCGCGAGTTCGGCAATGTCACCGTGCTCCAGGAAGAGTCACGCGACGCCCGCGGAGGACGCTGGGTGGACTCGGTCGCCGGCGACCTGCGTTTCGCCTTCCGATACTTCGCACGCCACAAGGCGACCGTCGTAATCATCGTCGCGGTCCTGGCACTCGGCACCGGCGCGAACACGATGATCTTCTCGATGTTCCAGTCGGAGTTTCTGCGCCCCGCGCCCGCGGTCCCCGACGACGACGCGCAGGCACGCATCTGGGCGCAGGAGCGCGCCACGCGGACGGCACCGTGGGAGCCGCGCGAGTTCACGTACACGGAGCTGCTCGCGCTCGCCAAACGCCCGGAGATCTTCGGCGAGGTCGCGGCCTGGATCGCGGACGACATCGTGCTCGACGGAGGCGACGGATCTGGCGCTCGCGGCCTCGGGGCGCAGTTCGTCACTCCCAATTATTTCGCGGCGCTGGGTGTCCGCCTCGCCGCGGGCCAGGGGATGTCCCGTCAACCAACCGGCGCACCTGAGTTCACCGCGGTGATGTCGGACGCCATCGCCACGCAGTTGTACCAGACTGCGGCGAACGCCGTCGGCCGAAAGATCCTCGTCAACGAGGTGCCGGTCGTCGTCGTCGGCGTCGCGCCCGTGAGGTTCCAGGGCGCGATGCGCAACATGCACGAACCCGCGCTCTGGATGCCCATCAGCGCTCGGGCCGACATCGCCCGCATTTCACCGCGATGGCTCATCGATGCTCCGGCGCTTTCGCTCTTCGCTCGACTTGCGCCCGGCGCCTCCCGCGACCAGGCGACCGCGCTCACGCGGCATGTGCTGGCAAGCACGCTGCCGGATTCTGCAGTGCGGGTCGGCATGGCGCGCACGGCTCATGTGCAGGGGATGCTCGAGCTGCCACCGGGCGATGAGAGACACGAGTTGATGCTGGCCATCACCGCCATCGCCACGATCGGAGTGTTGATCCTGCTCGTGGCGTGGATGAACGTCAGCTCGCTGATGGTGGCTGCCGCCGTGGGGCGCCGGCATGAAATCGCGGTACGGCTCTCTCTTGGCGCGTCGCGAATCCGACTGGTGCGTCAGCTCGTCACCGAGTCCACGGTGCTCGCCCTCGCCGGCGGCACGATCGGGCTCCTGCTGGCCTGGTGGTTCCTCACCTACAATCAGAAAACGGAGATCCACGGCGTGGACATCGCGCCGGACTTCGTCACCTTCGCGTTCACGCTTGGGATTGCCGTCGCCACCGGGATCGTCTTCGGGCTCTCTCCGGCACTGCACGCCACGCGTGACGGCGTTGCCACGGCGCTGCGTGATTCAAAGGCGGGATCCGCGGGACGCTCGTGTCTCCAGCGGACATTCGTCGGCGCGCAGATCATGTTGTCACAGCCGCTGCTCGTGTTGCTCGGAACGATGCTCTGGCTGGTGATCGCCGATTATCAACCGCATGCCGCCGAGATGAGCCGGCATGTCATTGCGGTCGGGCTGCGCCCGCTGGCGAACGGAGCGCCCGGTCAGCGCCCGGAGGCCGTAGACTCGCTCGTCCCCAGGATCGCCGAACGCCCCGAGGTGCTCGGCGCCGTGCCCAACGCCACGGGGTTCGCCATTCGCGCCATCGTCGCGCCGGATCGTCAGGCGCGGAACGCGGCGGACACCGTGCCAACGATCGTGCACATGGAGGGCGCTGCGCCGGGATGGTTCGCGCTGGTGGACGTGCCCATCATTCTCGGCCGCGACGTGTCGCTCGCGGACACCAATGCGACGGATTATCCCGTCGTCATCGGCAGCGATTTCGCGCGGGCGCTCTGGGGAGACGCGCATCCGATCGGACGCAGGCTGGCGTCGCCCGGCGTGGACGGCTTCGGGAAGGATTCGATCCCCATGACGGTGATCGGCGTGTTCGACGCGGCGCGCGCCCTGCCCCGCATGACGTGGGCCGGCGGGACCGCGGGCGGCACGCCGACGCCACGTGTGTACACCGCGCGCGGCAAACACTGGCTGCACGACGGCATCCTCGTACGCACACGCGGCCCGGCAGAGTCGTTCATCCCCGAGCTGCAGCGATTCGTGCGCGCGAAGGCGCCGTCGCTCCCGGTCTGGTCGATGCGGACGCTCGCGCAGATTGACGCACAGGAGTACCGCGAGACGCTGCAGGTCGCCGGGATGGCGGGAGCGGGTGGTGCGCTCGCGCTGCTGCTTGCGTCGCTCGGATTGTACGGCGTGGTGTCGCTCGCGGTGCAGCAGCGCACGCGGGAGATCGGGATCCGGATTGCGGTGGGCGCCAATCCCGCGCGCGTGGCGAGGATGTTCCTGGCGTCCGGCGTGCGCGTCGGCGCGGTCGCGCTACTGCTCGGGTTGCCGCTGAGTATGGCGGCGCTGCGGGTGGCGATGTCTCGAGGATTCGTGATTGCGCCGGGCGTCAACGCGTGGGCGATCGGTGCGGGGATCGCAGTGCTGCTATTGGCTGTGGCGTCAGCGGCGACCTGGATCCCGGCGCGTCGTGCCTCGCACGTAGACCCGTCGACGACGTTGCGAGTCGAGTAGCGCGATCCTATCGACGTGGAAACTGCGCTGTCCCAATCCGCACGATGGTGTTTCTCGCCCGCCGGCCATTCTCGACGGCGGCCGGCGTCTGCGCCTCCTCGGCCCAGATGCCGTACACGCGCCCGTCGAGTGCCGCGACGCCGCTGTAGTCGCCGAGAAACTGCGACTCGCGCGGGTCGAACGACGCATCGGTCCAGGCATAGTTGGTGAACGTGCGGCCTTCATCGGTCGAGCGTGCCAACACGACGATCGGTCGCACGTTCAACGAGTCTCCTCGCCGATCGTAGAAGACCACGTACGCGGATCCATCGCTCGGATCCACGGTGACCCACTGCATGAACTGATCTTTCCCGTTGTGCGTCGGGTCGTCATTCACGCGCGTCGGCTTGGACCACGACCTTCCGCGATCGGCGCTCGTCGCCACGAAGATGTCGATGTCGCCGTTGCGATAATCACCCCAGGAGACGTACAGCCGGTGACTCTTCGGCTCGATGGCGATGTTGGGAAAGCCGTTGCCGCGCGAAAAATTCGCGATGTTAAAATACGGCGGCGCCGTCTCGATGACTCGCTTCGACCGCGTGAACGTCTTTCCTCCGTCGCGCGACGTGGTGAACACGATTCCCTTCCCGTCGTGCCACGTGGCGTAGAGCGTGCCGTCGTCCGCGATCGCAGCGCGAAAGCCCACCAGGCCGCCGGTATCGTCGCGCGGCAGTCCCGGATCGGTGCTCACGACCTTCGGCGTGCTCCAGGTGACTCCCTCGTCGGTCGAGCGCGAGAAGAGCATCACGGTTCGATCCACCTGAAACTGAATCCACCCGATGTAGAGGTTTCCGCGGTATGGACTCTTCTCCCGTGTGTCGGCCGTGATGGACGGCATGTCCTCCCACGGCAGCCCGGGCTTCGTTACCGGATGTTCGACGACGACCTGGTGATCCTTTTCCCACGTCCGACCGCCGTCGAACGAGCGCCGCACGAAGATGCCGCCGCGCGTTCCGCCGAGTGCCCAGTAGGAGGTCACGCCGGTGCGGTCGAAGGCGATGTAGCAGAAGAACACGTGCCCGTGATGATCGATGGCGACGCTCGGGTCGCCCGCCACGCGATAATGCGGCGGCGCCGTTCCTTCGGCGCCCGTCCATGTGACGCCGGCGTCGGCCGTCCATGCGGCCATCGCTTGGTTCTGATAGACGCCCACCGCACGCCGCGGATCGCGGGGATCGATGGCAATCCCCGTTTCGGTGAATGGGCCCGGCGCCGTGATCGTGCTGATGCGTGCACCTGGCGCGCGCGGCAGCGGCTCACGTACGAACGTCTGGCTGCGACCGGACGACGTGGCCAGCACTATCCCCACCATGGCGGCGAGCGTCGAACGCATGTGGTCTCTCGATGCGGAAGTACTGGTGCGGTTGCGCCCCAAGCATGGCTGGCGTTTCTCGTGATCGCAATAACAGCCGAGTCGTTGGAACACGATGCGCGCTCGCCGAGTACTGAGTGGTAAGCGCGTTGGGAGTTGCGCGTTGCTGCGCACCGCTTTTATATGACTCGCCCGCAGCTTGGCTCGAGCGTTAGCCCATGCGAACCCACCGGCGATGATCAATCGAGATGCTTTCGGTCGTTCCGCCATGCTCGTCGCGATCTGGTTGCTGTGCGAGACGAGTCCGGCGTTTGCGCAGATTGATATCGGCGCGCTCCGAGTGACGTTGCCACCGGTCGCCGCAGCCGATGACTCCACCGCGCGTCTCGCGGTTCGCGATGTCGCGATCATGCGATTGCGAGCCGTCGATTCGGTCTTGAGACCGATCCTTCCCGGTGGGACTCGATTCGACGTCAGCGTCGAGACGTGCGGTCGTCCCGATTATTTGTACGACAGGGATCGACGGCGAGTCGTCCTGTGCACCGAGATGGATGGTTTTGCGCGCACGCTCGTGAAAGCCCGTCTCGGGCGCGGACGAGTGGCGCCGATGGAACAAGTCGGTCGTGATGACGAGGCGGAGGACGCGTTGGACGGTTTCGCCGTCTTCGCGACCCTGCACGAGTTTGGTCACGCCGCCATCGACCAGCTTGGACTTCCCGTTCTCAGGAGCGCCGAAGGCGCGGCGGATGACTTTGCGGCATACGCGCTACTCGCTCGCGGAGAGTACGGAACCGTCCTTGCGGCGGCTCAGTGGCTTGCCCAGCTCGAAGCGCACCTCATGTCGAACGCCATGGATTCGTCACAGGGTTACGCCGACGCCCACCCGGTTCCGGGCCAACGGTATGAGCGGCTGCGTTGTTTGCTCGAGGGCCGAATGGCGCCGGACTCGAACGAGGCTACGAATCGGCCTGCGTGCCAGAGCGAGTGGCTCCGCCTTGCCGGCGCCTGGCAGAACCTTCTGCGCTCACGATCTGGTCAATGAATGTTGGCTCACGCGGAGACGCGGAGAATCACGGTCATTGAATTGTGCTCGCTGCGCACGCACACTTATTGGGCCCGCGTGGGCAGACGACCGCCTAACACCCGAGAATGTCCAGTCCGCGAGTCGCACGAGTGACCGCACTCGGCGCCCTGCTCCTGTTGGCCGCCGAGCGTTCAACGCCAGGGCAGCGCGCCGATAGCATCGTCCTCGAACGTACGACGTGTTTCGGGATCTGCCCAGCGTATCGGTTGAGCATCGCGCGCTCGGGCCGTGTGATCTTGACCCCGCTGCCCGGCTCTCGAGGCATGCGTGCGATGGTGGCTGGCACCGACAGTCTGCCCCCGCGCGTCTTCACCCGTTTGCTCAGTCTCGCCGACAGTGCCGGCTTCTTTGCGCTACCCGACTCCACCCTGGGACATCCGGCGCTGTGCACGAGAGTCCACACGGACGCCCCGTCGATTATCGTGAGTGTGTACGCGGCGGCGACCGGCCTCAAGCGGGTGAATCATTACATGGGCTGCGAGGGCGGCGGCGACTCCACGTCGGCCGCGCGGCTGCGCCGACTGGAGGCGTTCGCCGCGGAGATTGATCGCGAGGCCGGGACCTCGCGCTGGAGATCGCCACCTTGAGTGCGGGGTCAAACTGATGACGACATACCGAAGAGTCATCGTCCACATCGCGGCCAGCGCGGACGGATACATCGCGCGTTCCGACGGCGATTTGGAGTGGTTGACGTCCCGACCGGCGCCCGAAGGGTTCTATGGCATGGGCGCCTTCATGAAGACGATCGACACGACGGTGTTCGGGCGAAAGACTTACGAGGTGAGTCTTCAGTTAGGGGCGAAGTTCGACTCGGGGCGCCGGACCTTCGTCTTCTCCCGTCAGCCGCCGCCGGCCAACGCCCCGAAAGGCGTGGAGTTCGTGAACGGTTCGATCGCCGCATTCGTGAGCCGCCTTCGCGAGCAGCCCGGCAAGAACATCTGGTTGATGGGCGGCGGCGAGCTCATCGCCTCATTTCTCGACGAGCAGGCGATCGATGAATTTGTCGTCAGCGTGGTCCCGGTGTTCATCGGTGATGGCATTCCCCTGATCGCGCGGCGCCACCGTCACGTGCCCTTGGACTTGCAATCCGTTGAACGCTTCGAGGATGGCCTGGTTCAACTGCATTATCGCGTTCGGAACCAATCCTGATCACATTGCATTTGATTCGCTCGCGAGTTGACGATGATTACGGGGCGGTGGGGAAAGCCTTCCGAAGTCCTGCTCGACCTTGTCGTCGAGGAGGACGGATCGATCCGGGGCGTCGCGAATTCCGGCAGGCAGAATGCGCCGATTCGCCAGGGACATTTCGACGCCATCTCGGGCGCGGTGAATCTCGAAGGTGAGCACGTCAGGCCCGACGGGACGACTCTGCCGTTTCGAATCGCGGGTCGTCTCGATGGGCGGACTCTTCGTCTCACGTACGAGTACGGGGACATGCGGGGCGAGACCGATGTGGTACGCGTGGAGGAATACGCGCCACGGCCGCTCACCCTCTGGGATCGTCTAAGGCCGCGTATTGCCGCGCTGCAGCGCTGGATGAACACGCGAACGCGGCCGTCGGGTGAGGAGAATGCCCGCAAGCTGGGCGATCGAGGCGAGTCTTTGGACTCGATTGCGTTCCGCGACGCCGTGGCGGCTGACATCCCGGCGCTGGCCGAATTGCACGTCACGACGTGGAACGCGACCTACAACACAACGCGCGGACCGACGATTGCGACGCGCACCTGGCAGTGGAATCAGGTGTTCGCGAAGCAAAATCGACGCGACTTCGTCCTCGTCCTCGAGGACCGCAATGGACGACTGATCGGATACACCTGGGGCCGGCCTCACGAGGGCGAGTTCGAGGGCGAGTTGAGCAAGATCTACTTGCGTTGGGAGTACCACGGCCTGGGTCTGGGGCGCCGGATGATGGCGGAGACGGCGCGGCGGTTCCTCGACCGCGACATCCACTCGTTCATCCTCTTTGCGGAGATCACCAATCCGACGCTGGGATTCTACGACCGCATGGGAGGCGAGCGCCTCCTCGACGATCGCGGGCAGTTCGGCGGCGCATACGCGTGGCGTGACGTGAGGACGCTCATCCGCTGAACGGCGACAACTCTTGTGCGCGTTGCCTGCCGTTTGTAATCTGAGGCTGGCGTGCAGGGCGCCTCCCGTCCGCGGAGAGGACTGAGTCCACCTGAGCAGTCGCGAGCCGTTCGGGTGTCGTCACCGAACCTCCTTAGCCCGACGCCAGCGGACCACGGGCTCTTTCGAGGAGGCTCGTCATGTCCGTTCGCCGCCTGCCTGTCCGGCCAGATCTGGAGCAGCTCCAGCGCCAGGCCAAGGAATTCCTCCGCGCCATCCACGCCGGCGATGATAACGCGATCGCCGAATTGCGCGAGCACCATCCCGAACCGATCGACCCTTCGGCCACGAAGCTTGCCGACGCGCAACTCGCGCTTGCGCGGAGCTACGGCACGTCGAGCTGGACGAGGCTCGTCCATGCAGTGCGGCTCGCCGACGCGATCTGGCGCGACGACCTCGAGACCGTTCGTGAGCTGATCACGCGCAACGCGGAGCTCATCCGTGCGCCTGTTCTGATTCGTGCCGATAGCAATTGGGGACCGCCGATGTCGTACGCGGCAAACCTTGGCCGCGACCGCATCATCCGCTTCCTTTTCGATCACGGCGCCAGAGATCTCGAGTTCGCGGCCGGACGCGCGGCCCTCCAGGGCAAGGTCGACACGCTGCACATGATCTACGATATGGCGGGGCGTCCGTCGCTCGACAAACTCACGCTCGCCGGTCCCGCGTACACGTTGAGCGTCGAAGGAACCGCTGCCCTGCTCGCGCTCGGTGCCCGCGTCGTCGGGCCCAAGGGTGTGGACCACAACACCATGGAGCACCTCCTCGGGACCGACAGCCGCAATCCGCCCGCAAAACACCGCATCCTGGAGATGTACGTCGAGCACGGCTTCGAGCCTCCCGACACGCCGGTGATGGCGCTGCATCGCGGGCGCCTCGACCTGCTCGAGATGCACCTGGCGCGCGACCCCGTTCTGCTCACGCGCACGTTCGACATCACCGATGTCTTCCCGCTGTCGCTGGCCCCTGCCTGTGCGAAAGAGCAGTATACCGCGCAGGGGACGCCGCTCCACGGAACGACGCTCCTCCACATCGCCGCCTACTTCGACGAGCTGGAGATCGCGGAGTGGTTGCTCGACCGGGGCATGGATCCGGACGCGCCGGCGGCGATCGACGCCGATGGCTTCGGCGGCTACACCGCGCTCTACTCGACGGTCGTCTCCCAGCACAACTTCTGGGTGAACTACGGCAAGGGACAGCCGGACGAAGCGCGCTTCACACGCCTTCTGCTGGACCGTGGTGCCAACCCCAATGCCCGTGCGTCACTCCGGCAGCGCCTCGAGGAGGGGCATGGAGGCGGACCGCTTCGCGAGTACCACGACGTGACCCCGCTCGGCTGGGGGGAGCGGTTCCACGCCAAGATCTTCGTGAGCCGGGAATCGATGCGGCTGATCGAGGCGCGTGGCGGCGTTCGCTACTTCAATGGGGTCAGACTCCATTGAATCGAAATCGACATGTCGCGCAGTCTCCATCAGGGTTCAAAGCGCCGCCTGCTCGTCGAGCCGGCGGCCAGCACCTCTTCGATCGAGCGGGCGACGAGTTGCGGATTGTCGCCGTGAATGTTGTGGGTGCTCGACGGATCGAGCACGAACTTCGAATTCTTTGACAGGCGCGACAGGTCGATTTTCTGGCCGTCCTTCTCCACCCGGAGGCGATTCCAGAGGGAGTCGGCGGTGCCGGGCGGCGCGGGACGCTTGCCCGCGGCCAGGACGATCAGCGGACGGTCGCCGAGCGATTCCGGATTTGCCCGGCGCGCGAGGTGCATCAGCTGGAACTCTTCGGGCAGATAGTCCTCCGCCGGGTTGTATTGCAAACTGGGTTTGCCGTCGCGGCGCGGATCGGGCACCGTGCGTCCCGTCGACAGATCGCGGATGCGAGCCCACCGGCCCGCATTGAGACTATATAGAACGTCGTCCTCGTGCGTCGGATCGACCAGCACGACGCCGGCGACGCTGCCGCCGTACTGTTCGACGTACAGACGCACGAGCAGTCCGCCGATCGAATGCCCAACGAGTACCAGAGGGCCCGAGATCCTCGCCGCCTGAAGGAGCTCGTGCAACTCGAACACCTCCTGGCGAAACGTGCGCGGGGCCGGCCCGGGCTCGCTCCAACCGAGTCCCGCGCGGTCGTACGCGCAGGTTCGCACGCGTGGCGCCAGGATGTCCTGAACGCGGGACCAGTTGGCCGAGAATCCACCGCCTCCGGCTTCGAGGATCACCGTCGCGCCGCCGGTCGTTGGACCCAGACACCGGATGTGCAACTTGTGTCCGCCGATGTCCACGAGCGTGCCCGGCGCCGGTCCCGTCGGAGGGGTCTGGGCGTTCGCCACCATGCACCAGGAGGCGACCGAGAGAATCACCGCGGCGAATCGACGAACGGTTGGCATGTTAGTCTCCTTTCGACGGCGGGTTCACCCTCAGCACCCGCAGCGCCTCCTGTCCCGAACGTCCCATCTATAGATATATGAGGCGCACTGCGGCCAAACGGTTCGAACCGCACCTCGCATGGCTTCGTTAGCTCGTACTCGCGCCTCGTTCGTCGCGCTCGCCGTCGGCACGATTGCGGTTGGTCTGGTCGTGCACTGGCGTGGCGACATCCTCGGGGCAGCGATCCAGGACATGCTCGGGGACGCGCTCTGGGCGGCGATGATCACGTGGTGGATCGCCGCGCTCGTCCCCGGTGCGGCGCTCCGCAGGCGAGGGATTGCCGCATTGGCGATCTGCTTCGCGGTCGAGGTAAGCCAGCGCTATCACTTCCCCGCCCTCGATGCGCTCCGGCGGACGACAGCGGGAAACCTGGTGCTCGGCAGCGGCTTCGACCCGCGGGACTTCGTCTCGTATGCGCTCGGCGTGCTCGCGGCGATAATCCTGGAGCGGATCGTGCGAGAGCGTGACCGGAGTGGTCGAACGTAGGAGCCACGGACGAATGACGCTCACACATAGCGACGCGCGCCGGCGACCAACGCCTTGATGAGAATACGCATGCTGTCACAGCTCCTGCCGCTCGAAGAGGCGCACGGCCGCGAAGGCGCCTCCGACGAGCGCCGCGACCGCCGTCGCGGCCGGCCAGGCTAGCGACAGCGCTTCTCCCCGCAACGCGTCGCGCATCGCCGGCTGAAGACCGATGAAGGTGTACTCCGTCGCCGGCCCCCAAATCGAGAACAGCAGCGTGAAGAAGTAAAACGCGAGCCCCGCGCCGGCTGCCGCGCCGCGCGAGCGGAACGCCGCCGAGAAAAGCGTCATCACAACGACGAGCAGCGAGGCGGAGAGCAGCCACAGACTCACCGCCGTCATGAGCCCGGTGGCGCGCGCGCCGTGGAACGCCGCCGCCGTCATCCCGATGCAGGCGGCCGTGCCTACCGCGGTGGCCGCCACGAGCACCGTGATCTGTGAGACGATCTTCGCCATGACGAACGCGCCGCGCGAGAGCGGCTTCGTCAACACGAGGATCGCCGTTCCCGAAGCGCGCTCGCCCGATACGACGCCCGCTCCCGCGATCACGATCGCGATCAGGATGAATTGATTGAGGTTCTTGAGGAACTGCGCCGCGGCGTCGAGCGCGGTCGGCGGCGGGAGCTTGACCACGACGCCCGGCTGCGAGGCCGCCATCGACTGAACGAGCGCCGGGGTGAGCGCGGCGATGATCGGGCTAATCAGCCCGAAGAACAGCAGCATCCCGGGGATCACCCAGATCCGCCACGTGCGCAGGATCTCGGTGAATTCCTTCCGTAAGAAAGCGAGGAATCCAGTCATCGCGCCCACCCGCCGCTCCCGACCAAGTTCACGAACACGTCTTCGAGACTCGACTCCTCGACTTCGAAGCGCCGCAGCGCCGCGCCCGCCGCCGCAATCGCCGCAGGAATCTCCCGCTGCGCCGCCTGCAGGTCGGTGACCGTCAAGCGCAACGTGTGCTCGGCGGTCTCTAGCGTTTTGAGCCACGCTCGCCCCGTGATGAGCTGCGCCACCGCGGCGGCGCCCTCCAACTCGACGACGAGTCGGTTGGCCGTCGCGCGCGCCGTGAGCTCGGCGATGCTGGCGCTCGTCACGATCCGGCCGCCCTCGAGAATGGCCACGGCGTCGCACACGCGCTCGATGTCGGTGAGAATGTGCGTGGAGAAAAACACCGTCGTGCGCCCGCGGAGTGAGGCGACCATCTCCAGCACCTCGCGCCGCCCAATCGGATCGAGCGCGCTCGTCGGCTCGTCGAGCATGAGCAGACTCGGCGCGTTGATGAGCGCCTGCGCGATGCCAAGCCGTTGCTTCATTCCGCGCGAGAATCCGCCGACGCGCGTGGTGACCGACGCGAGTCCCGCCATCTCGAGCAGCGCTTCGGCGCGTGCGTCGAGCGTCGCAGGCGCGAGCCCGAACAGTCGCCCGGCCAGCGCGAGGTATTCGCGCGCGGTCATCCAGGGATAGAAGCCCGGCACGTCCGGGAGAAAGCCGATCTGCGCGCGGACCGCGTCGCTCGCCCGCGCGACATCGATGCCGAGGACGTGCGCGGTACCGTCGGTTGGACGCGCGAGGCCGGAGAGGATGCGCAGCGTGGTCGTCTTTCCCGCGCCGTTACGTCCGAGGAAGCCGAACACCACACCCGAGGGAACGACGAGATCGACATGGTCGAGGGCGAGTGTGTCGCCGAACCGCTTGGTCAGGCCGCGGAGCTCGATCGCGGGCGCGGTCAACGCGAGTCGGGTGGATTGTAGAGCACGTCCACGGCGCGGCGCGCCGCGTCATCGCCCGAGGTGCTCGCACCGCCGACCCGTGGAGTGTCCACCTTCGCCGGCGGTCGCCCAACCGCGAGGTAGGCGATCGATCCAATCAAGCCGCCCACCAGGACGGCAACCGCCCACACCCACTTCCTGCCACCCTCCACTTCGTCGCGTCGCACCAGGTCGATGAGCGCGTACACCTGCGTCACGATCTGCACGACGCCAAGAGCGAGAACGATCGCGCCGATGAACGGAGAAACGCCGGCAAAATGGGCGAGTTTGTCGAGCATGCGGCTAGCGCTCCGGCACCGCGCCACCAGCCACCGACATCTTGAGCTGCAGCCAATTGAGCACGACGAATACGCCTGTGGTCGTGCTCTGCTGTGGGCGAATCATCAGGAACTCTTTGCCATCGGGGAAGACGTCCCAATTCCGCCCGACCGCCCTGGTGCGCGTGAACGCATCGGCGAATAGCGAATCTCGGCGGATCACGCGCAGCGGCGACACGCCGATGTCGGCGGACATGACACTGGCGGCGGTGCGGTAGAACAGCGTGGTGCCCGAGCGCGACCAGAGGGGCTCGGTACCGCCGTTGATCGAAACCGGGATGCGCCCGCCGCCGGACATTGCCTGGACGTAGATCTGATTCGATCCCGACTCGTCCGACACCCAGGCCAGAAGGCGACCGTCGGCCGAGATGCTCGGCGAATTGTTGTCGCCCGAGCCGACGGCGAACGGACGGAACGAGCCGATGGAGTCCATGGGCGTCAGATGTACACCGAGCCGTCCTCCGCTGCCCGGTCGAGCCATCGCGCCGAGGCCGCGCGGAACGCCGAGCATGAGATACGGGGGGGTGCCATCCTCGGCTTTCGCGCGCGCGAGTACGGTGTCGGCGCTGCTTCGGTCGCGCGAGCGCGACACATACTCGTCGCTGCCGCCGATGCGCCTCGCGAACACGACGCGTGCACCGTCGCGTGTCCATTCGGGGTTCCTGCCGGAATCGGGCGGCGTGAGTCGCTCGTGCGCTCCGGTGCCGACGTCGATGAGCGACGTCCCCCACCGACTGTCTTTGGTCAACAGATTGCTGACGATGGTCCGCCCGTCAGGCGAGACTCGTGGATACACGAAATCCATTGCCTCGCCCGGAATGCGACGGACGGTCCCGGTGCGACTCACGGCGACCAGGTCCTTGTTGGACGATTGTGTGCCCTCGTGATAGGCGAGGGCACCGTTATCCGACACGGTGAATCCGGTCGCGCCGCCACTTCCCTGCCAGATGTTCTCGAGAAGGAGCGAAGGGGCGCCCGTAAGAGCCAGCTTTCGCAACGAGAACGGTGCGACGAACACGAGATTTCCGGCGCGGCCAAAAACGATGTGGCCCGTGGACACGTAGTGCGGGTTCGTGCCGTAGACGCCGAGGTCCGTGACCACGCCGCTGCTCAGCGCAACGACCCCGAGCCGCAGTGAATCGACGGCCAGAACATTCCCAGGCGCTTTGTTGATCGACACCAGCGCATGTTTGCCCCCGGGCAATACCTCCGGCCATTGGTAGCCGAACACGCCGTTCGCCGTGTCACGTCGGGCCAGCACGCGCGCATCGCGTCCCTCGGACGTGCCCATCCAGAGAGTGCCGCTGCGGGTGAAGACAAGCACACCGTTGTCACCCCAACTGAGGCCGCTCCCCGAGTCCGCGAGCGTCTGGGCGGTTCCGCCCGCCGTCGGAATCTTCTTGGGGATGCGGTCGACCTCGAACACGATCCAGTCACCCCGCGGCGAAAATCTCGGCGAGACGTTGGTGTTGGCGGATCCTGCCTCGGAGCCGCGGATCGGCTGCGCTACGGGATCGTCGATTCGGCGAAGGTAGAGCGCGCGCCGGCCGTTCCTCACGCCGACGAAGACAATCTTGGTTCCGTCTTTGGACAGCGCGAGCTTCGTTCCGCCACCAACGAAGAGCGTCACGCTGTCAGGAAGACCGAGCGTGAATCGCGCAGCCGGTGGTCGCGGTGCGGGACGCGTCGCGAGCCAGGCCGCCGCGACCGTGGCGCTCGCGGCGACCACGGCGAGCGAAGCAACGAGTACGCGCGTTCGCGTGCTCGTTGCGGCACGTGCCGCCGCGGGTGCGGGCGACGTGCCCGTCATCGTGAATGGCCGCGCCCCCGTGAGGGCGAGGGCGAAATCGCCCGCGGTCGCGAAGCGATCCGCCGCCAGCTTCTCGAGCCCATGGCGCACCGCGGCGTCGACGTGCGCCGGTACGTTGCGCCGGAGGACGGTGAGCGGGCGGACGTCTTCCGTCATCAGCTTGGCGATGATGGCCTGCGCGCTCGTGCCGGTGTGCGGGGCCTCGCCAGTGAGCATCTCGTACGTCATCGCGGCCAGCGAGTAGATGTCGGTGCGGCCGTCGATCACGCGGTCGCCCGTCGCTTGCTCGGGCGACATGTACTGCGGCGTGCCGAGGGAGAGGCCGGTCTGCGTCACGCGCGCGCCGCCGGCATTGCTCACGGCGAGGGCGATGCCGAAGTCAGCGATCACGGGTTGGCCTGCCTGCATCAGCACGTTCTCCGGCTTCATGTCGCGGTGGATCACACCGTTCTTGTGCGCGTACTCCAGCGCGCCCGCGATCGCGACGGCGATGCGCACCGCTTCGTCCACCGGAAGCTGCTTCTCACGATCGATACGACGCCGAAGGGTTTCGCCTTCGACGTACGGCATCACGTAGAAGAGCAGCCCGTCAGCCTCCCCCGAGTCGAAGAGGGGCAGCAGGTTCGGGTGCTGAAGGTTTGCGGTGACCTGGATCTCGGAGAGGAAACGCTCGACGCCGAGTACCGCGCCCAGCTCCGGCTTGAGCACCTTGAGCGCGACTTTGCGCTTGTGCTTGATGTCGTGCGCAAGGTAGACGGTCGCCATGCCGCCTTCCCCGAGCTCGCGCTCGATGGTGTAGCGACTGGCGAGTGACGCGTTGAGGCGATCGGTCTGGAAGGTCACGCCGGTCTGGGAGGGAGGGAGCGGGCCGGGGCGGACGGCAGAATGTACGCTGCGGATTGACGATGAGCCATCGTGCCGTGAACCTGCCTAGCCGCCTTCTGCGTCTGTCGCTACCATAGAGTCCGTTCAAGAACAGAATCACGCAGCGGCCCGGGACGGCGCCGAGACCCAATGATGAAGCCTCTCGAGCGGCTGGAGGAG
>Ga0137314_1000213_pt1 | contig 17938 bp, 16 predicted proteins | sample EasRivERMZT199_2_FD_102289 | JGI IMG/M metagenome (GOLD analysis project Ga0137314, IMG submission 102289) | Soil microbial communities from meander-bound floodplain in the East River, Colorado, USA - East River MetaG ERMZT199_2 | ecosystem: Environmental > Terrestrial > Soil > Floodplain ... | reverse complement strand
AGTTGGGAGTAGCGCCGAAGCGCGCGGGCAGCTCCTTCGTGAGTCGCCCGAGCTCGGACGCCAACTGTTCGTTGGTCACGCCCGGCTTCATGCGCGCGACCATCGGCGTGCCGAGGTTGCCGGGGCGGATCTGGGCGAGCTGAATTTCGCCCGACACCCAGAGCAGGGTCCTGTCGTTCGGGAAGTGGAACTCCGGCGGCATCACGCCCACGACCTGCTTGAGGCTGTCGGAGACGAAATACCATTTTCCGATCACCGAGGGGTCGCGTCCAAACCAGGAGGTCCACAGCTGATCGCTGATCACAACGGCGTCGTCGTTATCCGTCGCGACGGGAAGGCGTCCGAACTGCGGCCGAACGCCGAGCGTGGCGTACATGCCGTTGGACGGCCACGCCATCGGAATGCGCTCGACGCGATCGCCGGCGCGGAAGGTGGACGTGCCCCCGCCGAACGTGAACAGTCCGTCGATGAGCTTCGAGTTTTCCTTATAATGAATGTAGAAATCGTTGCCGAGGTCGTAGCGTTCTGGCAGGTCGGAGCCGGGCGCGGTGCCCTGGAGAAATACGAGCCGGTCTGAATTCGGATAAGGGAGCGGCTCGAGCATCACCGTGTTGACGACGCTGAACATCCCGGCCACGGCCCCGATCGCCAGCGCGAGCGTGCCGACGGCGGCGACGAGGAAGCCGGGTGTGCGAAGGAGAGAGCGCCACGCGTGGCGCAGGTCGCGTCCGGCGTTCTGAGCCCAAGCGAAGCGCTGGCCGTCGTCTCGCGATGAATCGAGTCTGGTTGACATTGTCCCGAGTGGTTTGCCCGTTCCTTAGAGTGCCAACGAGCAGAAATGGTTGGGATCTACGAGACGGCCCGTGCGGGTGATGGACGTGCTGATTTTGTATGCTTGATGTACAAGTCCCGCCAACTCGGCGAGCCGGGGGGTCACGGAGGCCGGTCCGGTGCCGAGATTACGGTCGCCCCCTTCCCCACCCCGATGCGATCCGTTCGTCTGATTCTTCCGATTCTCGCCGCCCTGCCCTTCGCGCCGCTTCGCGCTCAGCAGGATGTCGTTGTGACTTCAATGAGTGCGACGCGCGTGCACCACGGGCGTCTGCGCCAGACTACGTTGACGCTGCCCAGAAGTTCCGGCGCGATGAAGATCGACGGGCGGCTCGACGAGGCGGCCTGGGAGACCGCGGCCATACTGACCGGCTTCTCGCAGTTCTCCCCCACCGACGGCGTGCCGGCGGCGGACTCGACCGAAGTCTTCGTGATGTACTCGGACCACGAGATGTATTTCGGCATTCGCGCGTACGAGACGCACGGCGCCGTTCACGCGACGCACGCCGATCGGGACCGGATCGCCAGCGACGACCACGTGCAGCTCTTCCTGGACACCTTCAACGACCGCCGCCGCGCCTACACGTTCGCCGTCAATCCACTCGGCGTGCAGAGCGACGGCATGTACGGGGACGCCACCGGCACGGATCTCAGTCCCGATCTCCAGTTCGAGTCGAAAGGGCACCTCACCGAATACGGCTACGAAATCGAGATCCGCGTCCCCTTCAAGAGCATCCGCTATCAACAGACGCCATCGCAACGCTGGGGCGTGAACGTCATTCGTCGCGTGCAGCACTCGGGGCACGAGCAGACGTGGACGGCAGCCGAGCGCGGTGCGCCGTCGTTTCTCGCGCAGAGCGGAACGATCGACGGGCTGACCGATCTGAAGCGAGGACTCGTGCTCGACATGAATCCCGTGATGACGCAGCGCACCACGGGCGCGCCGACGAGCGCCACCGTCCCCGCGTGGCGCTATCGCAGGGAGAATCCGGAGCTCGGCGGCAACGTCACGTGGGGTGTCACGCCGAATCTCGCGCTCAACGCCACGGTGAATCCGGATTTCTCGCAGGTGGAGGCCGACGTCGGCCAGGTGATTTTCGATCCGCGACAGGCGATCGCGTTCCCCGAAAAGCGGCCGTTCTTCCTCGAGGGGAACGAGAACTTCTCGGTGCCCAACTCCCTCATCTACACCCGGCGCATCGTCGCGCCGGAGGGCGCGCTCAAGTTGAGCGGCAAAGTCGGAGGGCTCAACGTCGGCGTGCTGTCGGCGGTCGACGGCAAAGCGGCCGTGCCGGGAACGACGGACAATCCCGTCTATAATCTCATGCGGTTGCGTCGCGATCTCGGCGCGCAGTCGCACCTGGGCGTCGTATACACAGACCGGGTGCACGCGGGCGACTTCAATCGCGTGGCGGGCGTCGATTCGCGATTGCTCCTGGGAAGCCGCTACGTCTTCAACGGGCAGATCGCCACGAGCTTCACGAAGGCCGGCGCATTCGGCGCGGACGGGCGTCCGCTGTTCGACTTCACGCTCACGCGCACGGGGCGCACGTCGGGCTTCAACGCGGTGATCGAAGGCGTGCATCCCGAGTTCATCGCGTCCAGCGGATTCATTTCGCGCGCCGGCATCGCGCACGCCAACTTCTCGCCGCGGCGCACGTTCTTCCCGAAGGAAAGCGTGTTCGAGTCCATCACGTTCCAGCCGTCGCTCGACGGCACGTGGGAATGGGACCGCTTTACGCGCGGCACCGAGCCGAACGACATCAAGGCCAACACCAGCACGACCGCGCTGCTGCGCGGCGGATGGCGCGCGACGTTTTACACCTGGACCGAGACGTTCAAGTATCCCGCGTACCTCTTCACCAACTATTTCGTCGAGCAGCGTGCCGCGAACGGAGCGGTGATCGACACGGTGCCGTTCGTCGGCACCGACCGACTCACGAACCTCGGCATCATGACGTCGGTGGGCACGCCGCAGTGGCGGACGTTTTCGGCGAGCGTGGAGATCCTCGGCGGGCAGGACGACAACTTCGACGAGTGGTCGTCGGCGTTGATTCTCTTCTCCACGCTGAACGTGGACTGGCGCCCCACCAATCGGGTTCGCGTGAACGGCCGGTATCTCGAGCAGCGCACGCATCGCAAGAGCGACCGGTCGCTCGTTCGACTCCGCTCGATTCCGCGCGTGAAGGTCGAGTACCAGGTGTCGCGCGCCCTGTTCCTGCGCTTCGTGGGGCAGCACGATGGAACGAAGATCGACGCGTTGCGCGACGACTCGCGCACGGAAGCGCCGATCCTCTTTCGATCGAGCAGCGGCACCTACACGCGGTCAGCCCCGATCCACCGGAGCGGCTTCCGCGCCGACTGGCTGGTCTCGTTTCAGCCCAACCCTGGCACGGTGGTGTTCGCCGGCTACGGCGCGAGTCTCGGCAGCGACGAGTTCTTTGCGCCGCGCGATCTCGCGCGGACGAGCGATGGGCTGTTCGTGAAGCTGAGCTACCTGTTCCGGATGTAGTCGGCGCGCTGCAGATTGAAGCGACGCCCGACTCCCGCCGCTTCATCACCGGTCGACAGCACATGACATCGTCTCTCCGCTCGTGGTTAGCGGCGGTTCTTGCCGTCGCGATCGGTGCGCCGCTCGTCGGGGCGCAGCCTCAACCACGCACGCGATGGATTGCCACCTGGACGGCGAGCATGTTCCAGGTCCCTGCCAGGAACGTGCTGCAGGTCTCCGGGCAAACGATTCGCCAGCTGGCCACGGTCACCCTCGGTGGTGACCGGGTGCGCATCCGACTGTCCAACGAGTACGGCGACCGGCCGCTGAAAATCGGGGGTGCGTCGATCGCGCTGTCGGACACGGGTTCGACGATCGTCGACGGGTCGTCGCGTAGCATCACATTCGGCGGGCGGCCCTCGATCGTCGTGGGGCCCGGCGCCGTCGTCGTCAGTGATCCCGTCGCATGGCGAATCGCTGCGCTCGCCTCGGTTGCCGTTTCCCTTTATCTGCCAGACACCGCCTTCGAATCCACTCTCGCTGTAGCGAGTTCTCAGATCAGCTACACATCCAGGCCCGGTGATTTTGCTGCTGCATCGACGTTTCCGGTGGATTGGGGTCGTCCCGTGTGGATGTTTCTCACGGGCATCGACGTCGACAATCCTCAGGGCCGTGGCTCGATCGTCGCACTCGGCAGCTCAACCACCGGCGGGAGCGGCCCCGGAATGTCGGCGGGGGCGCGCTGGCCCGATGTGCTGGCGCGCCGGCTGCACGCATCTCCCGAAGGGGCACGGATGAGTGTCCTGACGGCGTCGATCAACGGCAACGAGCTGCTCGCCAACCATCGCACTGCACCGTCGCTAGGGCGGTTCAACCGCGACGTGCTCGGCCAGCCAGGCGTGACACACGTGATCGTACTCGAAGGAACCAACGACATTGGCATGGGTGCCATCAACCCGCGCGAACCCGTGACGGCGGCCGACGTCATCTTCGGCCTGACGCAGATCGCCACTCGCGCCCACGATCACGGCTTGACGGCGATCGTCGGGACGCTCCCGCCCTTCGAGGGAGCCACGTACGGTATACCCACGCACTCTTACGGTCCGGAGGCTGAGGGCATTCGGCGGACCGTGAACACATGGATTCGCGGCAACACCGTGTTTGACGGTGTCATCGACTTCGATGCGTGCGTGCGCGACGCCGGGAATCCAACGCGCCTGCGCGCGAGCTACGATTTCGGCGACCACATTCATCTCAACGATGCGGGCTTCCGGGCCATGGGAGAGTGTGTGGATCTTCGCTTGTTCTCCAAGTAGCTGAGAGTGAGCGAGGTAGCGGAGATGCAGCGTCGCTATCCGCAACCCAAGGATTTGCGCTCGCAAACGCGAGCGCTCTTATTTGACTCCCTTGCAGTTGAACTCGGGCGTTAGACAGCGACAACGAAGTTTCCAAAGCTGATGGAAAACACTTCCGGCACCGCGGCGCCGCGAATGTCGAGAGCCACCTGGGCCTCGCATGTCGCCGTCTGGATTCTAGCCGGGCTCGCAGCCAGGCTGTCACGCACGGGATCGATGCTCGAGCTGCACACGACCGGTCGAAACGGCGCAGAACTCACCCCCGAACATGTGCGGCAGATCTTGACCGCGCCGACGACCGAGTTCAAAGCGATTTCACTGATCGGCGTACTTGCGGCTCTGGGTTCTAGCCCTCGCGATCTGGACGGTGAGTCCGCGCCCGCTACGGTGGTTCACCCTCGCGCTCACTGTCGGCTGTCTGCTCGTCTACGCGGCTGGCTACGGCGTTGGTTAAACCTGTCCCACAGTGCCCGTGCGGCTCGTGTCGATTCGTCCGGTCCTCAATCGACGTAACGGTGAGGACCACGCCCCGCCACCCTTCGAAGGGAACATCGCATGTCAAAGGTTGTCGCGATCATGTCCGTGTCGCTCGACGGCTACGTCGCCGACCACAACGATGGCGTGGCCGAAGTGTTCGACTGGTACGTCAACTCGGGGGACGTCGAAATCCATACCGGTGGATCAGACCCCATGACGTTCAAGATGTCCGAGCCGAGCGCCGAGCACTTTCGCGGTCTCACGTCCGGACTTGGTGCCGTGCTCACCGGTCGACGCACTTTCGACGTCGCCCACGGCTGGGACGGAAATCACGCTTGGGGACCAGCATTCGTACTCACCCACCACATCCCCGCCGGATGGCCGCGGCCCAACTCAACTGTCCACTTCGTGACCGACGGCATCGAAAGCGCCGTGAACCAAGCCAAAGCCGCCGCCGCCGGAAAGTCCGTTGGGGTCCACGGCGCCGACACCATCCAGCAGTTGCTGAATGCCGGCCTCCTCGACGAAATCAACGTCGACATCGCGGCAGTTCTTCTTGGCACCGGAGTTCGACTCTTCGACCGCCTCGCCGGCACGCCAGCCGTCCTTGGCAACCCGACCGTGATCGCGGGCGTCGGCGTTACACACCTGCGCTACCCAGTACGGAAGGCGTAGTCCTCCTCCACTTGCGTCATGCGACCCCTTCGGTATTCCATCAACGTCACATTGGACGGCTGCTGCGATCATCGTGAAGGGATCGCGGACGAAGACGTGCATCGTCACGCGGTCGAGAACCTCGAGCGAGCCGATGCCCTCCTCTTTGGTCGGGTGACCTACCAAATGATGGAGGCAGCGTGGCGGCTATCGACGCGGACGGTAACGATGCCTGACTGGACGCAACCCTTCGCCCGGACAATCGACGCGGCCAAGAAGTACGTCGTGTCGAGCACCCTGAACCGGGTCGATTGGAACGCGGAGCTCTTGCGCGGGGACCTGGGGGAGGCCGTTCAACGGCTCAAGCGGGAGCCAGGCAAGGGGCTGTTCACGGGAGGCGTAACACTCCCGCTGGCGTTGGCGGAGCTGGGATTGATCGATGAGTATGAGTTCGTGGTGCACCCCAGGCTCGTGGGCCATGGGCCGACGTTGTTCGCGGGGCTATCGAAGCGTATCGACTTGAAGCTCGTGAGCCGGCTGGAGTTCAGCTCGGGGGCGGTGGCGATGCGGTATGAGCCGAGAAGGTGATCATCGATGCTTGCGCTGAATCGGGTTGCTCCGCCGCCACAAGTTGATCCCCGCTAGGCGGCCACTGCTCCCAGGAACTTCATGAAAAAGGCACTCTGGGTAGTCATGACCGCCCTTGCCACTCTGGTCGCCGCCTATGCGGCGGCGGTCTTGCTGCTGCCAGGGTTTGGACCGCCTTTGATCATTGCGCGCCGCGCGACGATGCCGCTCGCAGTCACGGCGCACCTGGGCGGCGGCCTGGTCGCGCTAGCGGTAGGCGCCTGGCAAATGAATGCGCGCCTTCGCTCCCGTTTCATTGAGTACCACCGCTGGATGGGTCGCACTTACGTGGTCGCTGTTCTCATCGGCGGGCTGGGCGCGTTACGTATGGCGCCCGAGTCCCAACAGGGATGGGTGACGCACCTCGGCTTCGGGCTGCTCGCCCTCCTCTGGCTGTTCAGCACCGCCCGCGCCTACATCGCGATTCGTTCCCACGCGGAGGCACGGCATCGCGACTGGATGATCCGTAGTTACTCGCTGACGCTCGCTGCAGTGACGTTGCGGATTTATCTCCCAGTCAGCCTCGCTCTCGGCGTGCCGTTGGGCAACGCTTATCGGGTGATTTCATGGTTGTGCTGGGTGCCGAACATCATCCTCGCCGAGTGGTTGGTGCGGCGCACCCAAGCGCCCATTCCCGCAATTGCCGGCGACACGTTCGCGCGGGGTGAGGCCTTGGCTGAAGGATTGTAGTTCGATTGCGCGGGCGGCCGGCGCCCCGTCGACTCTCGGCGATTGGGCGGGTTCCTCGGACTCGCATCGGGGTACCATTTTCCGGCGCAGACGGACCAGGCAGCCCATGGCACGTGTCCGCTGAGCGTGCGGCCCAGGTCTCCGGCAACGTCGGTTATGGCCAGGGCAGCGCGAAGGCGAGAGAACCGAGGCGATTCACGCCACGACCCCCGCGACCGGCGCCGACGCCGGCGCCGGCGCCGGTCACATCGGGACTCTCGACAGCGAGGTCAACATGGCGAAAGCAAAGAGCCCAATTCCGCAGGGACTCCACACCGTGACACCAATGCTCACGCTCGACGACAGCGTGCGAGCGATTGATTGGTACAAGAAAGCGTTCGGCGCGGAGGAGCTCTCTCGATCAGCGGGACCCGACGGAAAGATCATGCATGCGGAGGTGCGCATCGGGGACTCTCACCTCATGCTCCACGACGCGATGATGGGCGCGAAGGCCCCCAATGCCATGGGTGGTTCGCCGATCTCTGTGGATCTACGTCGAGGATTGCGACGCGCTCTACAAGAAAGCGACGGCTGCCGGCGGCAAACCGGCCGAAGGACCCATTGGCCAGGTGTCGGATCAGTTCTGGGGCGACCGCTGCGGCACGATCGTCGACCCGGAGGGCTACACGTGGACGATCGCGACGCGCAAGGAAGATCTCACGCCTGAAGAGCTGCAGCGTCGGGCGACGGAGTGGTTCGAGAAGTTTGCGACGCAGGGGGCGCACGCCTAGCTCGTACCAGTTGGCAGTTCGCGGCTCAGGCAGCAGTCTTCAGTTCAACTGCTAAAGAGCGCGAACTGCCAAAGAGCGCAGACTGCCAAACAGCGCGAACTCCCAAACAGCGCAGACTCCCAAACAGCGCAAACTCCCAAACAGCGCAAACTCCCAAACAGCGCGAACTGCCAACAGCGCGAACTGCCAACAGCGCGAACTGCCAAAGAAGCGCGATCAAACGAGATTCAAGCGCTCGCGACGTCATCGGAGTCATACTCTGGAACCCTGACGCGAGAATGACCATGTTCGCATCGTCCAGAATCCTCTGTGGTGCAGGGTGCGCGATCGTTGCCGGCCTCACGGCGACGCCCCGGAAGGGCGCAGTCCTGCCGGGCGCGAGCCCGCATCAGATCGCGTTTGCATCGCACCGTGATGGGAATTGGGAGATCTACCTCACGGATAGCGACGGCCAACATCAAACCCGGCTCACGAGAAGCGATCCTCAGGACCGCTTTCCACTGTGGTCGCCCGACCGGTCGCAGATCGCGTTCGGCTCGCAGGTTGGTGGGGACCACTGGGAGCTTTGGGTGATGAAAGCGGATGGCACCAATCCCCGGCCGCTCGCCACCCAGATCGTCGCGAAAGGACTTCGCGAGTGGTCTCACGACGGCACGCGCATCGTGTTCGCCGCCGAGGTCGAGGGCGCCATCGACGTCTTCAGCGTCGAGGTCGCGTCGGGTCGCCTCATCCGGTTGACGAAGTCGCCCGGGGAGGACCGCGATCCATCGTGGTCACCAGACGATAGTCACATCGTCTTCTCGTCCACGCGGGACGGCAACGCGGAGATCTACGTGATGCGCGCCGACGGCACGGAGCCGCGGCGGCTCACGAACCACACGGCCATTGATCGAAGCCCCGCGTGGTCGCCGGATGGCTCGAAGGTCGCTTTCGTCTCGGCGCGAGCAGGAGACCGCGACGTCTACCTGGTACGCGTCGATGACGGACGTCTGGAGCGGCTGACGATCGACGCGCATGCGACGAACGACATGCCTCGCTGGTCCCCCAATGGCTCGTACATCGCCGTTCAAACCGATCGCGACAATTACGACATTCAGCTCGTCCGCGTAGCGGATCACGAACGCAGGACGGTCGCGGGCACACCAGCCTACGACGGCCAGTTCAGTTGGTCGCCGTCAAGCGGTCAACTCGCGTTCATATCCGGGCGCGATGGCTTCGATGCCGTCTATGTCACGGATCTGATGGGGAAGCAGCGTCGACTGACGACAACGCCGTCTCTCAATCCCGAATGGTCGCCGTGACCCGCCGTCAGCGACCGATCACAGTTCGCAAATAGTTGCGCGGCAGCCACTCGCCGCGCAGCAGCACACCAGCGGGCGTCGCAACGGTCGCGAGCTCGCGCAATGGGTTCGCGTCGAGCAACACCACGTCCGCCCATCGGCCGGGTGCGATGACTCCCGCGCTGTCCGCGACGCCGAGGAATTCCGCCGCGCCGATGGTTGCGGCTCGCAGGACCTGGGCGGTCGTCAACCCGGCCGACGCCATCGCCTCGAGCTCCGTGCGATACGACGTTCCCGGAGCCACGAAGTCGAAGCCGGCGTCGGTTCCCACCAGCAAGCGTGCGCCTGCGTCGCGCAGCGCGCGAACAACCGCGCGCCGATTCGTCGTGATCCGATCGCGATTGGGATCGTTGTTTCGCGTCAGTATCCCGGTGAGCACCCCCAGCGTGGGACAATTCCACGCTCCATGCGCGGCTGTTTCACGCGCCTCGGATTGCAGCAGCGACTCGTTGAGCGCCGAACCCGTGCCCCACGCACCCTCATAGCCGCCGAGGTGCTCGATCGAGAGCTGCCCGTGGTCGAGCGCCTCCTGCAGCGTCACCGCTATCGGGATGTGCCCCACGACGTGCAGGCCATGCGCCGCGGCAGCCATCGTCAGCGCGAAGTAGGCGGGCTTCGACAACGCATTGTAGCTCTTCACATACTTCCAGCCAGCCGCGACGAACTCACGCACGAGGGCGTCAGCTGAGTCGGGGATCGTGAGAAACCGCGTCTCGGGCCACATACCGGGTGGACCATCGACGCCGGGGCTTGCCGAGTAGACACGAGGCCCCAGCAGTTCCCCGGCGTCGATGCGGTGGATCATCGCGGGAAGCGCGCGAAGGCCCCACATGTTGCGCACGGTCGTGATGCCTGCCGCGACGTAGCGGGGGAGGTCGGCCTGGCGGAGATGCACGTGCATGTCCACGAGGCCTGGCAGCAGGAATCGATCGCGTGCGTCGACGTGGTGCGCGTTGGCCGGGACGGGGGTCGTGGCCACGGGCCCGACCGCGACGATGATCCCGCGGTCGACAATGACTGTCATCTCCGGCGCGAGAAAGCCGTCCGTTGTCGAGACGATGGTCGCGTTCACGAACGCCACCATCTGGGTCGCCGGGACCCGAGTCGAGTCTTTGAACTCCGCAGGCGCAACCGGTGCGCCGCCGGTGCATCCGGCGTCTGCCAGGGCGGCGATGGCAACGAGTATCCAGCAGGCGAGCGCGCGGCGTCGGCTCATCGGCCTAGGATCGGTCGAGATCGGCGCGGACGGAATCCGGCTTACCAAACTCGCACAAGTCGCCCCGCACACCTCAGCTGCGGCAGTTCGCGCCGTTCACATCCCCGTGATGCTTGCCGGTGCGGCTTCACCGGACAACATTGTAAGTATGAAGTTCGCCGTCCTCATCTATAATGATCCGCGCCTCCTCGGCGAGCTGCCGACGGAGGAATTCAACACCACGATGCGCGGCTGCCTCGGCAAAGCCGACGGCATGCGACAACGCGGCGCGCTTCTCGATTCGCAGATGCTCGAGGACACCTCCACCGCCCGGTCCATCCGCGTGCGCAAGGGACGTGTCGAGGTCACCGACGGTCCGTTCGCGGAAGCCAAGGAAGTCCTCGGCGGTTTCAACATCATCGAGGCGCGAGACATGGACGAGGCCATCGCGCTCGCCATGGAATTCCCATGGGCGGCCACCGGGTGCGTTGAAGTCCGTCCCGTTCGCGACATCGAGAGCGTCCGCCGTACCGTTGGCGCCTGACTGGAGGCAGAATGACTCGGCAATCGATCTTCCAGTGGTTCGCCCCGCCCGAGCTCGCGCGCACAGACCTCCGGCACCGCGCTCGCGCCCTTTGGATCGTGTCGTGGCCGTTCTTCCTCGTGGTCACGGTGCTGCTCGGAATCGCGGTGCTGGTCGAACCCCAAACGCTTGTGCGACGCGCCACCACCGTCGCCGCGGTCGGTGGCCTCATGACCGCCCTGCACATGACGAGCCGTGGCGGTCGCCCGGTGCTCGCGAGCTGGATACTTGTCACCGGGCTCTCTGTCATCGTTACACAGCGCGCGTGGGTCACGGGCGGCATCCACGCGCCGGTGGCCGTGTTCTACGTTCTCTTCATCGTCATCGCGGGTGTCCTTCTTGGAGCGCGCGGCGCGGTGGCGACGGCGGCAGCTTGCACGCTCGGCGCCATCGTGCTCACGGTTGGCACTACGCTCGGGTGGCTCACGCTGAGGCCCGGCGCCGGCTCGGCGCTCGGCGGGTTCGTCTTCGTGGTTCTCGCCATCGGCCTCGCGCTCGTGCTCCATGCGTTGCTGACTCTCCGGCCTCGGCGCGATGGGTTGGATTTGAATGCCGTCCAGTTGCTCGTCACCGACATGCGAACTCCGATGCAGGTTCTGGTCTCGCACCTCGAGGTGCTCCGGCGCGAGCTCCGCGGCGACGCCGCCAGGGACGTCGAGGCGGCGCTCCGCGGCGTGAGGAACCTGCGTCGTATGACCAACAGCCTTCTCGACGTCAGCCAACTCGAGGCGGGGCGGATGCCAATCCACCGATTCGTAACGGATCTGTCGGCTTTGGCGCATGAAGTTGTCTCCGCCGCCCGCATCGCATACCCGACTTCCGACATCGCCGTCGCGACGCGTGGCGATTCGCTGTGCAACTGCGATCCTCAGCTTACGCGACGCATCATCGAGAATCTCGTGAGCAACGCCGTGGAGGTCACGACGATCGACGGGCGAGTGCGTGTGGTCATCGCCGGTTCTCAGCAGGAAGCGTCCATCTCGGTCACCGATGAAGGACCCACGGTGCCGCCGGAGCAACGCACTCGCATCTTCGAGCCATACCGCGCCGACCGACCGCAGCGCGCCACCTCCGATGAATCGTCGGGGCTGGGGCTGGCGTTCTGCAGGCTCGCGGTCGAGGCACAGGGCGGTGCGATCCGCATCGAGGAGGGCACGCCTCGCGGGAACGTTTTTGTCGTCGAGCTTCCGCGCTAGGCAAGCGCGGCCGCGCCTTCTTAGTGTCATGCCATGACCGACGTCCGGCAAACGACGCGCGTCCAATACGACGGAAAGGTCGAGCCGACGCCAGCCCCACCGGCATCGGCCGTCCGCCGCGCGCGGCGCGAACACGCGGACGGTGGCGTCACCGCGCGCCAGTCCAAGGAGCTCTGCGCCCTCCTCCGGCGGCGGATCCTCATCTCCGACGCGGTCATGGTCGCGTTCTTCGGGATCCTGCCGATCAGTGGGCTCATGCACATGTACGACGCCGACGTCTCCATTGGCGCGCGACAGGTGCTCGTCATGCAGCTGATCACCGCGGCAATTCTCGGCGTGATCGGCGCGATCCTCTGGTGGCGGCCGCCGAAGGGACTCACTCCGTTGCGCTGGTTCGAGGCGCTGGTGTTCGGCATCGGTGTGGTGACCCTCGCCGTCAGCAACGCCTATTTCATCGAGCGATGGGAGCTGCTCAAGCCGCCGATTCCCGTGGTGCGCCATTCCATCCTCGATCTCGCTGGCTCGGCGCTCGACCCCGTGTCGATGCGGTGGCTGTTGATGGTCGTGGGCTACGGGACGCTGATCCCCAACACGTGGCGCCGCTGCGCCACCGTGGTGTTCGGCATGGTCGCCCTCTATCTCGGCTTTCTCGTCATACAAGGTTCGGCAAACGGCGCGACCGCGTCGGAAATCGGTCGCGTGCTGCGCTACCCCGTGGTGTGGATGACGATCGGCAGCATCATCGCGATCTTCGGCTCCTATCGCACCGGACTCCTGGAGCGGCGCGTCCAGGAGGTGGAGCGCTTCGGCCAGTACCGGCTCAAGCGCCACCTCGGCACCGGCGGCATGGCCGACGTGTATCTCGCCGAGCATGTGCTGCTCAAGCGGCCGTTCGCGGTGAAGCTACTTTCGCCGGAGCACTCGAAGGACGAGATGATGCTGCAGCGGTTCGAGCGCGAAGTGAAAGCGATGTCGCGTCTCGAGCACTGGAATGCCGTGGCGATCTACGACTACGGCCATGCCGCGGACGGTTCGTTTTACTATGTGATGGAGTACCTGCCCGGGCTCACGTTGCAGCAGATGGTGACGGGCTACGGCCCGCTACCGGCCGCCCGCGCGATTCACTTTGTGCGTCAACTGTGCGGGGCGCTGCACGAAGCGCACGGGATGGGTCTCATGCATCGCGACGTCAAACCGCAGAACATCATCATCTGCGAGCGCGCCGGGATCTTCGACGTCGCCAAGCTGCTCGACTTCGGTCTGGTGAAGCACGTCGGTTTCGGCGAGGATACGCAGCTGACGGTCGAGGGTACCATCGCGGGGACGCCGTTGTATATGTCGCCGGAGCAGGCGTCGGGGAGCGATCCCGTCGATGGGCGATCGGACATCTACTCCCTCGGCGCCGTCGCGTACTTCCTGCTCACCGGCCGTCCTCCGTTCGAGGGCGGCAACGCGATGCACGTCATGGTCGCACATGTTTCCGAGGATCCGGCGCCGATCGCCAGTCTTCGTGCCGACATCGACCCACAACTCGCAGCGATCGTGCACCGTTGTCTGGCCAAGAAGGCGGCGGACCGCTACGCGACGGCCAAGGAGCTCGCCGACGCACTCGGGCAGTGCACGTCGTGTGGGACCTGGCGTCAGCTCGACGCGCAGCTGTGGTGGAAGGGAGTCCCCGTCGTCAGCGTTTGACCGGACGGTACGCGCGCGGGCCCGAGCCTGGGTGCCGGCGTGGCGCGTCTCGCGGGTGAACCCGGTGGAGGCGCTGTGCGGCGAGTAGATTCAGTGAGGTGATCGGCCCTCGATCCGACACGAACTTTGGTCGCGCACCGCGACCCATTTGCATCCCTCCGTTCAGCACGCGGAGCCATGGCAGCCTGGCAGGTCGACTTCTATCTCATCCCTCGGAACGCTGTCGCCGCGGCGATGAGTGCTGTTGCCTCCGGCGAGTTCGACGGCGCCAACCTGTGGGCGGATGTCGCCTCTCCGACGGATTATCGGCGGCGGCTCGACGACGTCGCGCTTCGCGGCCGAGCGTGGAGCCCTGAGCTGGAGACGTGGGGCAGCGAGGACGGGAATCGCGTCGACGTCGCGTTGGACAATGGCCGGGTCCAGAGTGTGCGCGTGCGCGTCGATGTGAGACGTCTGGACTCGAAGTTCGGTGCGGCGCTCCTGGGCTTTGCCCGCAAACTCGGGGCTCTCCTCATCCGGCGCGATGGTCTGATCGTCGAACCGACGATCGCGGCCTATGCGGGCGCGCTGCGGACCTCGAGCGCATGGCGATTCGCGAGCGACCCCGCCGAAAAGTTGGGTTTGTACACCGCGCGTGACGACGACGAGTAGGGCGTTCGCCGGACGGCACGAGGGGACGGAGGCGGCGCGGCGCCCGTGGGGCCTGGTGTCCTCCCAGGCGCGCTCGGCCGAAATTGGCGGCGCGCGCATCTTATGCGACGCCGACAAGTCGCATAAACTTCCGATGGTCGCCGGTTTGCCGAATGCGAAATCGATGCGGCTTCTTCAGTTGTAGACTCTGAGCAGAAGACCAGTTGCATGTTCTGCGGCGCACGAACGCCGCCTTTTGCGCCGCCTCGCAGCAGAACATGACAGTCTAATCAGCGTTAGACCGCGCACGAGCTCCATCATATTCAACCTTTTACGCATGCTGAAGCCTCAGACATGTCCCGAGTGCCACTCTTCGATGGAAGAGGGCGTGACCCTCGACCTCGAAAGCCGCCGGACGCAGACGTGGCTTCAAGGCCCCGTCGAAGAGAAACGGTTGACCGGAATCAAAACGCGCGGGAAGGAACTCCTGCGGGTGGTCAGCTATCGGTGTCCCAAGTGCGGGTACCTGAAGTCGTTCGCGCCGCCGGTCTAACGAACGCTGAAGCTGACAAGGGAGCTGGTGATGGTTTGCGGCTGCGCCGCAAACTCTTATATGATTCCCTTGCAGCTTAGCTAACGCGTTAGACAGCCACACACAGTGTCTTGATGCAAGCTCCTACCATTATCGAGCGCGTCGACGATTTCTACGCTCGCGAGCGCGTTTCGCCCGAACTCGCGCCGCTGATTCTAGAGGTGTACGCCCAGGTTGTTCGTACCGATACGGAAGTGCGGGCCCTCCACAAGGCGCTCGACGATCTGCTGACGTTTCTGGCCTCACCGACAGGCCGCACTCATGCAAACTGTGTGGCAACCGACTCCTTTTTCATGAACAACGACCGCTGGGAGCGAGACTGGGAACATGTTTCAGAACCATATCGGGACTTGCTCGGGCTCCTCGGCGATGCGCTGCACGATACCATCGCGGCGCCCGAGATTGCGGAGAACTTTGACAATACTCCGGAGCAGCTCCTGTCTCAGCTCCGCCAGATCAAGTGAATCTTGCGGGCTGTCTAACGAACGCTGAAGCAGACGAGCGATCTTTGGAAGCTCGCTGCGCTCGCATTTTATTTGACTCGCTCGCAGCTTAGCTGGGGCGTTAGCCGTCACCGGGCCTCCGTGTCAGGACGGCTCTGGCCGTCCGCTACTTCGAGCGCTTCGCCGGCTTTCGCGGCATCCTCGACCATCTTACGCATCTCTCGCCGGATGAGGTCGTGCGGAACATCAGCCATCGAAAAGGGTGGCGGATCGCGTCTGGCAAGGTCGTCGGTCAAGAGTGCTAGAGCAACCAACAGCGCAGCTGTATTCTTGCTGTGCTGCTCGTGCATCACTCGAAACACTTGGCGGAGAGGCACCGCTTTCGCGTCTTTGGCGATGTAGTTGTGCGGTTGGAGGTCTGCGATTCCCTTTTTGTGTAATAGACCCGTTCGATAGTTGTTGAGATCCTCGAGGTTCTCGGTGCTGACGGTCTCGAAGAGGAAATCGGCGTAGAACAGCTTTTCGACGCCCTCTGGCAACCCGGCTCGCAAAGCCGCAAGCCGTTTCTTATGGTCCTTCTTCGCATCAAGACCCTTGATGCCGTAAATGATGCCGACAAGCGCGATCGTCTTCTCCACGGAGCCTTTTAGATTCGCGAATATCCCGTCAGCCGCCATGATTGCGTTCACTTCGGCGTTTATTAGCTGTGCGCCCTTCTTGTGCTCGTCGGCATACGCAACCAAGCGAAGAAACTCGAGCAAACCGATTGCCACCTTTTGCTGGAGGAAGAGCAACTCATACAGAAATCCTACGAGATCATCGGCAAGAGGATGTTGAGCGCTGCGGATAGCGTCAAAGGCATACTGCGCGTCCAACTCAAGGAAATACATCATCGAGACGACAGGCGTCTTCGCGATCATCGGGTAGACTAGACCCGCGATCAACGGGAGGCGCGCACCGAGGCGAAGATTCAGCGACGATGCTGCGATGTCCCGATAGCGCAAACGTGTCAGGACCGTAAATGACATCAGCGCAGAGGCGCGCAACCTGTCTCTGTCCATCAGCGACGTAAGTTGCCATTCGCGCTGAAGGTGCCAGGCATTCAGCAGAAGGAGGTGATGCCCCCAATCGTCGTCGGTGCCGAATATCCTCGATCGATAGGTCTCGATGGCCTGACGCTCCGCTTCATCCGTGTCAGGTTCCCACTTGAGCCGCAGTATCGCACGAAGTTTTCTTGACCAGGGCTCGGCGACCCACAGCGCATGGCTCTCAATCCATACGTATGATGCACCTTCGCGCGCACGATCGCCGAGGAACACCGGTACGTCGGCGGGGGCTCGAAGGATGTTTTCTAATGCCCATTGCAGAAGTTTTATCTTCGTTCCGGCCATTCCGCAAGCTAATTCCGAGCTGGCCCGAGGCTACCTGCCGCGCCGATTCCATCCAACCATCCAGTGCCTCGCGTCTCACGAACGTTGAAGTGAACAAGGCGGCTATGGCATGTGCGCGCTCCGCGCACACACGCTGACGCGTTAGGCTTCAACATGTTTCGGGTTAGGTTCAACGTCGCATGAATCGGGACACTGCACAGGCTATCTTCGACACTTATGCGCCTGCGATGGCTTACGTCGAGGTGAGGCGACCGCACGGGAACATTGGCGTCGCCACTGCTTTTCATGTGCGCGACGGGATCTTCGTCACCGCGCGCCACGTCGTTGAAAACTGCGAGATCCTACGACTCGCGACGACGGTTGATTACTCGACGAACGCTCTGACGAACCTGCAGGAAGCAGGCGCTGCTACGATAAAGGCCGGCCCATTTTTTCACCCGGATCCAGCAATAGACTTGGCGATCCTAGAAACCGCCGAATTCATCGCTCCTGACGTGCCTATTGGCCATTTGAATCCGCGACGGGTACCCGTCCTAACGCCGGTTCTGCTGATGGGCTATCCTCCGATCCCTTTGGCACCGAAACCAACTCTTGTTGCGCTCACGGCTGAAGTGAGCGCCGTCATCGACAGCTATGACGGCACAGGTCCTCACCTAATTCTCACGTCGATGGCACGAGGCGGATTGAGCGGCGGATTGGTAGTTGGTCTCGGTACGGATGATGAAGAGCGAGGCGCGTTGGGCATCATCACCCGTTCTTTCGTTCGAAACGGCCAGCCCGAGGAACTCGGGTATCTCGCGGCGCTTCCGATCGATGTTGTTTACAGTGATGACGGGCTGTTTGACAGCAAGCTCGATTGGTATTTCTCGCCGAATCGGAAACGCTGGGCCGAGCAGACCATTCGAGGCCAGCCACTCAACCCAAAGCCTAATGATCGTTGAGCCTGACGAGGGTGAATCGCTCGCTTCGCTCGCATTTGTT
>Ga0137314_1000208_pt1 | contig 18103 bp, 11 predicted proteins | sample EasRivERMZT199_2_FD_102289 | JGI IMG/M metagenome (GOLD analysis project Ga0137314, IMG submission 102289) | Soil microbial communities from meander-bound floodplain in the East River, Colorado, USA - East River MetaG ERMZT199_2 | ecosystem: Environmental > Terrestrial > Soil > Floodplain ... | reverse complement strand
CCGCACCACTCCCCACGCCGCTCGTCAGTCCCCCCGCACGCCCCGCACCCCGCAGCGCCGGCTTGTTGCGCCGTCCGGTCCTCCTCTACCTCTCCAATCCCAGCTCAATCGCCCGGCGCGCCTGCTCCAGCTCGCGCTCGCGGTCGAGGTACTTCATCTGTGCCTCCTCGACCGAGCAGGCGCGAAAACGCAGGTGGTCTCCGGGCTTGAGCTGAGCCAGCAAGGGCAGATCGATGCTCGCGACCTCGCCGATCCTCGGATACCCGCCGGTTGTCTGGCGGTCGGCCATCAACACGATCGGCGCACCGCCGGGGGGAAGCTGCACGGTGCCAAAGGTCACGCCCTCCGACAGAAGCTCGAGCGGTTCCGCGAGTTGGAGCGTGGGACCGTCGAGGCGGTAACCCATGCGGTCGGATTGCGGTGCTACGCGAAACTCGGTGCGATAGAGCGTCTCTCGCGACGTCAGCGTGAGCCGACCCAGATGCGCTCCCGCAAGGAGACGAACCGTTGGCGACGCGGCGTACGGCAGTCGCAGGGTCTGGCCGGCGCTCCATGGCGCCATGCGCGGAGTGCCGTCGCGACTGAACGACCGCGATGCGAGACGTTCCGCGAGCACCGACGACCGTCCGCTCCGCAGAACGTCGCCGCGTCGCAGCGCGCGGCCGTCGTACCCGCCCAACGCGGCGCGCACGTACGTGCTGCTGCTCCCGAGCACCGGGGGCACGGCGATGCCCCCCGCCGCCGCCAGATAGGCTCGGCAGCCGCTCGCCGCGCCCGCGAACGTGAGGGTCGCGCCGCGCGGCACCCATACCGCGCGCCAGGGTGGAATGCGCAGCCCGCCCACCGCCGCGCCCAGATCTCCCCCCGCCAGGGCGATCAGCAAATCATCATCGAATGCGAGTGCCGGTCCGGTGAGGGTGATCTCGAGCGCGGCAGCATCGTCGTCGTTTCCGACGAGCATGTTCGCCACGCGAATCGCCCACGGGTCCATGGCGCCGCTCGCCGGCACTCCGAACCGCTGATGGCCATCGCGCCCGCGGTCCTGGACGGTGGTGAACATCCCCGGATTCAGAACGCGCACCGTCATGTCGAGGCCTCGTCGCGACCGGCGGCAGCGTCGACGCGCGCGCGATACTCGTCGGGGGAGATCGCGACGAAGCGAACGCGATCGCCCATGCGCAAGAGCGTCGGCGGGTTCGCCGCGGGGAGAAATACGGCGCGTGGCGTACGCCCGATCAGATGCCATCCCCCGGGGGACTCCAGCGGATAGACGCCGGTCTGGCTGCCGCCGATGCCGACGCTCAACGCCGGAACGTGCGTGCGGGGCGTCGGCCGACGCGGCGTGGCCAGCTCGGGCGCGAGCCCGCCCAGGTACGCAAAGCCAGGCATGAAGCCGAGCATGTACACGAGGTAGTCGCCGGCCGCGTGCATACGCACCACGTCATCCGGCGTCAGCGAATGCGCGCGCGCGACGTCCTCGAGGTCGGGGCCGAGATCACCACCGTAGCAGACGGGAATCTCCACCACGCGCGCGGGAGGGAGCTCTTCGTCGCCCAGCTGATACAACGCGTCGGTGAGCGCGGCTTCCATGCGCGCGTGCGGGGACAGGCCGTCCGCGCCCGCTTCCACGCGTAGCGGTTCGTAGTGCACGACGACACTCGTGAACCCCGGGACGTATTCGATGAATCCCGCCGGCGGCTGGTCGTCGAGGCGCGCGCAGACGGCGCGCACCAGCCGGTGCGTCGCCTCGTCGATCGAGGACCCGAGCTCGATGTGGACCGCGCGGTCGCCGAGGGGCGAAAAACGCATTGATACGAGGCGGCGGTAAGTCGTTTTGTCCGAGGTTTTTCGATTCCCGCCGCGGCGGGAAATCGTCTGGAAGATAGGCGGTTCCCCCTCCTGCCGACGAGCGTCCCGTGCCCTCGCGCGCTTCTCCTCGCCGCGCCCGCGAATTCCCCTTCGCGCTGATCGTCCTTGCCCTGCTGCCGGTCGCTTCGTGCGGCCGAGCTCCGACGCGTGTGGTGCCGACGGACACGTTCACCGTGGCTCTGCCCCCGGTGTTGCCCAACGTTCCGCCGTCGCGCTTCAACGTCCCCATCAAATACGAACTCGCATCGCTCCTGGCGGTGATCGAGCGCGTCGTCCCGCAGCAGTTCGGTTCGATGGACAGCATCCGTCAGGTGGGAGACGACTCGCGACGCCGCTATGCCTTCGAGGCGGTGCGGGATCCCTTCACGGTATATGCAGACGGACCCGTGGTCCGGTTGCGCGCCGGTCTCTCGTACAAGGTTCGCGGCTACTACAAACCGATCATCGGTCCAACCATGAGCGCGGGATGCGGCGGCGGCGAAGCGCCACCGCGAATCGCCATCGAGCTGGTGACGCCGCTGGCGCTCGACCGCAATTGGCACTTGTCGTCACAGGTGGAATTGGTGCGCGTCGAGCCGGCGTCGGCGACGGAGGAGGACCGCTGCAAAGTGAGCGTGCTGCGTCGCGACATCACCGACCAGGTGGTCGCCGCGGCGCGCCAGGCGCTCACCGACAAGATTCCCGAGATCGACGAGCGCATCGCCGCCATCGATCTTACGAGCCGCTTCACCGAATGGTGGGGGCTCCTCAATCGCCCGATTCGCGTGGCCGACGGCGCGTGGCTTGTGCTGGGTCCGGAGCGCCTCCGCCTGGGGAAGGTCGATGGCAAGGGGAATGTACTCACGGTGCGCGTTGGGCTTGACGCCCGACCGCGTGTGGTGACGGGGGCGACGCCGCCAGCCGTCGCGCGTACGCCACTCCCGCCGCTGGCGCGGGACACCGTCTCCAATGGGTTCCGGATCGCGCTCGAGGGGATCATCGACTACGCGACGGCGTCGCGCGCCATGACGACGGCATTGCGCGGCAAGATCGTCGCCGAGGGCGGACGCAGCGTCGTCGTGGAATCGGTCACCGTCTCCCCGGCGATGGACAACCGGCTCGCGCTCGCGGTGCACTTCAGCGGCGACGCCCGCGGAACGCTCCGCTTTCTCGGCGTTCCACGCTATGACCCGCAGGTCGGCGAGGTCACCATGCCCGACCTCGATTACGATCTCACTACGAATAACCAGTTGATCAACACGTACGCATGGCTGCGGTCCGACGTGTTGCGAGCGCGGTTTCGCGAACGCGCCCATGTGCCGCAAACGCCGGTGATCGACCGTGCGCGATCGCTCCTGCTTCTCGGGCTGAACCGAAAACTCGGCGCCGGCATGACCGTGTCGGCGACCGTGGATTCGGTCACCGTACGCGGTCTCTACGTCACCCGGTCAGCTCTCGTCGCGCACGCTGAAGCGAGGGGCCGAGCGGCTGTGAGCGTGCGACAGGAGTAGCCGTCTACCGCCTGTACAGCTCGGGCAGCCGCTGTTTGAGGTGATCGAGCTTGGGCAGATCGTTGATCACGATGTACGGCTGATCCATGTGGTGCACCAGGTAATCCTGGTGATAGTCCTCGGCCGGATAGAACGTCTTCAACGGCGCCACCTGGGTCACGATCGGACGCGGAAACGTCTTGGCCTTGGTCAGCTGATCGATGTACGCCTCGGCGATTCGCTTTTGCTCATCGTTCGCGTAGAAGATCGCCGACCGGTATTGCGTGCCAACGTCGGGCCCCTGCCGGTTCAGCTCCGTCGGATCGTGCGCGACGGAGAAGAAGACCTTGAGCAGCTGGCCGTACGAGACCACCGACGTGTCGAAGGTGACCTCGACCGCCTCGGCGTGCCCGGTCCGCCCCGAGCTCACCTGCTCGTAATCCGGCTTCACGACGTTGCCCCCCGCATAGCCGGATACGGCGCGCGTCACGCCTTTGACGTGCTCGTACACGGCCTCGATCCCCCAGAAGCAGCCGCCGGCGAAGACCGCGGTCTGCGTGCCCTTCGGCGGGGTTACGCGGGAATCGAGCGTCGGGCTGGGGACGATGACAGCCGCGCTCGCGGGGCCGGGCGAACCTCGCCAAGCCAACAGCGCGACTCCGACGGCAATGACCCCGGCGATGGCTGCGTCACGGGCAAGCGGGCGCATGTTGGGTCTCCTCGATTTGACTGGCGGAGGAAATGATACCCCGCCCTGTCAGATAAGGTATCGGGATGGTGGGAAGGCGGGAGGGTGGCAGTGCCGCCTCATCGCCCTATCGCCCCATTCGCCCCATCGCGTCAATCAGTGCGTCTGGAGGACGATCCGGTCGATCTCGTCGAGCTCGGCAGTGGTAAGGCGCCAGCTCGCCGACGCCGCGTTTTGCTGCACCTGCTCTGCCGTGGTCGCGCCAGCGATGACGGAGGCGACCGATCGCATCGTCAGCAGCCACGAGATCGAGAGCTCGAGGATGGTGCGACCGCGGGATTCGGCGAAGCGGATCAGGTCTTCCACGATCGCGAGATTCTGATCGGTGAGCAGCTCGCGCGCGGCGGCTCCCCCGGTCAGGTGGCTTCCCTGCGGTGCGGGGCGCCCGCGCCGGTATTTCCCCGTCAGCAGGCCCCTCGCCAGCGGATAGTACGGAATGAAAGCGATCCCCTGTCGCTCGCATTCGGGGAGGACCGCTTCCTCGGCGTGCCGGTACAGCAGGTTGTACTCATTCTGTACGCTGGCGAAATGTGCCAACGCCGGACGCGCGGCGGCGCGGGCGTCGCGCAGCAGCGGCGGCGTCACGTTGCAGCAGCCGATCTGCCGGACCTTCCCCACCGTCACCAACTCCTGCAGCGCGCCCAGCGTCTCGGCGATGGGAACGGTCGGGTCGGGCTCGTGCAGTTGAAAGAGATCGATATAGTCCGTGCCGAGGCGGCGCAGGCTGTGCTCGCACGCGCGTCGCACGTAGCCGGGACGCGCTCCGCGATGGCGCGGATCGAATTCCTTTCCGAATTTTGTCGCGATCACGACGCCGCGCCGGCGGTTCCCGAGCGCGCGGCCGAGCAAATGCTCGCTCTGTCCGCGTGCGTACACGTCCGCGGTGTCGAAAAAATTAATGCTCGCGTCGAGCGCGGCGTCGACGACGCTCAGCGCATCGCGCGCGTCGATGCGCTTTCCAAAACTATTACAACCGACGCCGACAACCGAAACCTCGAGCGTCCCTATTCGTCTCGTGTTCATTGTGACTCACCTCACATGCATTCCCCACACGACGACACCTCAACCCATGCAAGACGTCAGCTCGCATCGCATTCGAAAAAGAGGTGCAGCGACAACAATGGGCCTACGACGGGACACGTGAGTGCAACACACAAACTGCCTCACGAGTTCCGTCGCGGCCCGACTTCGCAACTAGCAAGCGCACACAGGTAGCGCGCGGTGATCTTAGTCACGTGCGTGCGGTGCTCTTTGCGTATCTATGTGCAGACAAATCGAAAGGCCGCGCGTCGACGCGGCCTTTCGTGGGTTAACTCGCGAGCGTGTGCGGGATGACGTCAGGCGGCGTGTTCGTAGTGCTCGACGCGCTCCGTCGCTGGGTCGGTGCGCTCGCCCAGGAACTCGACCCATTGCGACTTGAGCTTCGGGAAGTGCTTCGCCGCCTCCACGAGATCGATGAACCCCTTGATCGTCGTCTCGAAGAACTGCTGCAGCTTTGCGTCGCCAATGCGGCCGCGTGCGTCGAATGCCTGGTGCGCCTGGGCGAGGGAGAACATGTCGGGGTACACGCGGGTGCCGAGGTGCTCCAGCGGAACACGGAGCGACCACAGGCCGCGGTTGCCTCCGGCCATCGAGGGCGACGCCGACAGGAGCAGCGCCTGCTTTTCCTTGAACGGTTGCGGTCGATAGCGCGATACCCAATCGATCGTGTTCTTCAGCACGCCGGGCACGGACGCGTTGTACTCGGGGGACGCGATGATGAGCGCGTCGGCGGCGGTGAGCCGCTTCCGCAGCTCTTCGGCGCCGGGAGGAAAGCCTTCGCTCGTTTCGGCGTCGGCGTCGTACGACGGCGTATCGAAGTCGCTCATATGGGCGCGATCGACGGCGCCGCCATACTGTTCGACGACGTCGGTGGCCAACGAGGCCAGCCGGTCGTTGATCGACGCGCGGCGCAGGGACGCCTCGAAGACGAGAAAGTTTACGGTGCAGCGACCATCGTCCGACATGGCGTCACTCCGGTTCATGATGAACGACCAACGTGCACGACCCGGACCAGCCCCCCGCACAGCCACAGGTAGGATGGGCCGGCTTCGCATGACGGCCATGCATCGAACGCATGAGCACATCGCCGGTGACTTCCACTGTCGTGCTCTCCGGCGCGTGATAGTCTTCGAATGCACCCCGTGCATTCGACACGGCCGCCACCTGAACAGGGACTCATGCAAGATCTCTTTTCCGTAGATGACGCCACCAACGTACTGCGACGCACGCCGCAGCTGCTCTGCACCATGCTCGACGGCCTGCCGAGTTATCTCCTCGAGGGTCGCGAAGGCAGCGACACCTGGAATCCGCGTGAAGTCGTGGGTCACCTCATCAACGGCGAGCGCACCGATTGGATTCCGCGCATCCGCATGGTGATCGCCGAGGAGCCCGGCGTTTTTCCGCCGTTCAATCGCACCGGTCATCTGACCGACTTCGCCGGCGTGCCCGTGCCCGATCTGCTGCGACTCTTCTCGCAGGCGCGCGGCGAGAGCGTGACCGCGCTGGAGGGCATGCGCATCACGGCCGAGCAGCTCGATCTACCGGGGCGGCATCCGGAGTTCGGCCGCGTGACGCTACGCCAGCTCATCGCCACCTGGGTCACGCACGACTACTCGCATCTGTCGCAGGTCAGCCGCGTCATGGCGAAACAGCTGGGCGACGACGTGGGTCCGTGGGGGAAGTACTTGAGCGTGCTGCGGCGATGATGATTGGGCTGCTGGGCCGCTGGCCGCTGGGCTGCAGGGCCGCGTCGCCTCATCGCCTCACCGCCTCATCGCCCCAAGGCCACCTCGTCCCACCGGCATTGACAGCCCCAAGACCCACGTTCACTATTCCAGTCACCATGTGACTGGAGTGGCCCTGTGGCACCCCCGATCGATCTCCTCCAAGGAACCGTCGACGTTCTCGTTCTGCGCACGCTCGCCTGGTCGCCGATGCACGGATACGGCATCAGCCGCTGGATTCGCGAACGGTCGCGCGGCGTGCTGGCGCTGGAAGGCGCGGCGCTCTACCAGGCGCTGCATCGCCTCGAGCGCAAGAAATGGGTCGCGCCCTCTTGGGGTGTCTCCGAGAACAACCGCAAAGCCAAGTTCTACGAGCTGACCGCTGAAGGACGGCGGCAGCTGCGTTCCGAGTCGTCTACGTGGAAGACGTACGCCGAGGCGGTGTCGCTCGTCCTCGAACCGGCGTGAGGAGAATGTCATGAGCCACTCAGCACGCCGTTTCTTCCGGTTTCCGTGGCGGTCGCGCGCGCGCATTCGCGCCGATCTCGACGCCGAGCTGCAGCACCATCTCGACATGCGCGCCGAGGAGCTCGCGGCAGGGGGCATGTCGCCCGACGACGCGCGCCGTGAAGCGCTGCGCGAGTTCGGCAACCTCGACTACACGCGACAATATTGTGAGTCGCTCGACGCTGCGGGGGAGCGCGACGTCCGGCGCGCCGACTGGCTCGACGAGCTGCGTCGCGACGTGTCTTTCGCCGTCCGCGGCATGGCGCGCCATCCCGGTTTTGTGGCGGTCGCGCTGCTCACGCTCGCGTTAGGCATCGGCGCCAATACGGCGGTGTTCAGCGTGGTGCGCGGCATTCTGCTGCGTCCCCTGCCCTACGAGGAGCCATCGCGTCTCGCCGCAGTCTGGCCCACCTCGACGATATCGAACGCAGAGCTCGTGTACCTCCAGCAGCACGCGCGCGCCTTCGAGTCGGTGGCCGCTTTCAGCCCCGGGTGGGGCACGGCAATGCTCGGCGCGGGCGAGCCGCGCCAGGTCGACGTCGCGCGCACCTCGGCGAATTTCTTCCGCACGCTCGGCGTGCGTCCCGAGCTCGGTCGCGGGTTCACCGACGACGAGGCATCGAGCGGCGCCTGGAACGTGGTCGTCCTGAGTCACGCGTTGTGGGTCGAGCGTTTCGGCGCCGATGTCAACGTCGTGGGTAAACACGTTCAGTTCGACGCGACGCCGACGACGATCATCGGCGTGATGCCGGCGGATTTCGAGGCGTTTCAGCCCGGTGTCGAGGCCTGGCAACCGCTGCAGATCGATCCGGCATCACAATTCTATAAAGGAGCGACGGCGATCGGCTTTGGCCGGCTCAGGCGCGGGATCACGTTCGCCGCTGCCACCGCGGACCTGGCGGCGCTGACACCCGAGGTACGTCGCCTGTACGAATACGCCGACGACTACGGCCGCGGGTTCACCGTGTCGTCGCTTCAGGACAGCGTCGTCGGCAGTCTGCGGCGGTCGCTGTACGTGCTGCTCGGCGCCGTGGGCTTCATCGTCCTCATCGCCGGCGCGAACGTCGGCAACCTGCTTCTCGTCCGTGGTGCGGGACGGCGGCGCGAGATCGTGCTGCGTAGTGCCCTCGGTGCGACACGTGGGCGTGTCGTGCGGCAGCTTCTGGTGGAGAGCGTGGTGCTCGCAGCCGCCGGCGGCGTGCTGGGACTCGCCGCCGGCGCCTGGGGCGTGCGCGCGCTGCGGGCGATCCTGCCCGCGACGCTTCCGCGTCTGGCAGGTGTGTCGATCGACCTCGGCGTGCTCGCGGTGTGCGCGGCGATCACGCTTGGCGTCGGCCTCGTGTTCGGGCTAGCCCCGGCGTTGATCGCCAGCCGCGCGGAACCGCAAGACCTGCTGCGCAGCGGGAGCGGCGGCGCGGCGGGCGGCCGCGCGGGAGCAACGACACGGAACGGTTTGATCATCGCCGAGACGGCGCTGGCGCTCGTGCTCATGGTGGGCGCGGGGCTGATGCTGCAAACGCTGTGGCGCCTCCAGCACGTAGATCCCGGTTTCAGCACGCGCGGCGTGCTCACCTTCCGCCTGTCGCCGTCGTCTGGCCAGCTACGTATCGCCGGCGACGCATCGCGCTACTACGACGAGCTCTTTCAGCGCGTGAGCGCATTGCCAGGGGTCGAACGAATCGGCACGTCGCAGCATCTGCCGCTCACAGGCTTCAACTGGTCGGCGAACCTCGAGATCGAGGGACGGCCGCTACCGGCGGGCGCCACAGCGCCGCGCGTCGTCTGGCGAACCGTCGGTGGCGACTACCTCGGCGCCATGGGCATTCCGGTCCGGCGCGGACGCGCATTCACGCCGGATGACCGGACAGGGGCGCCGCCGGTGATCATCATCAACGAAGTCATGGCGCAGCGGTTCTGGCCGAACGACGATCCGATCGGCAAACGCGTGCGGCTCGGGTTCGCGACCAAGTCCGACTGGGCGACTATCGTTGGAGTCGTGGGGGGCGTTCACTATCGCGGGCTGGATCAGCCTGCGGGAGACGAAGTGTATCGTCCGCTGGCGCAGCAGTCGCAGGCCGCGGCGCGGGTCGCGGTGCAAATCGCCGGTGATGGCGATCCAATGCGGGCGATGGGCGCGATCCGACAGGCGATCAGATCGATCGACGGCTCCGTGCCGATCTCGGACATGTATCCGCTCGAGCGCATCGTGTCGCGGTCAGTGGCGCGTCCACGCATTCTCATGGTTCTGCTCCTCGTCTTCGCCGGCGTGGGCGTGGTACTCGGCGCCGTCGGCATCTACGGTGTCGTGTCGTACGCGGTGGGCCAGCGGACGCGCGAGCTCGGCATTCGTGCCGCGCTCGGCGCAGGCGAATCGTCGTTGGTCAAGCTCGTCGTCGGCGAAGGCGCGCGGTTGGCGCTCGCCGGCGCGGCGCTGGGGATGATTGGCGCCCTCGTCGCGGCGCGCGCGCTTCGCACGCTCGTGTTCGGCGTGACGACGACCGATCCGCTCACCTATCTGATTCTCGCCGGTTTGATCGTTGGCGTGGCGCTTGTCGCGACGTACATCCCAGCGCGACGGGCAGCACGCGCGGATCCGGTTGCGGCGTTGCGGTCGGACTGATCAGCGCTCGCGCGACCAGAGGAGCAACGTGCCGCAACCGGAGCTTGTCGCATTGTACTCCAGAGGCACCGCGGCCCGCGCTCACCCAACAACAGTGACGGGCCCCGGATAATCCGGGGCCCGTCGCTCGCTACGCTCATGACCGATTCTACGGCTTGAGGTAGAACCAGCCCGTCGTCGTCGAACCGTCGTTCCACGTGGCCGTCACGAAGTAGTAATGTCCCGACAGGAATGCCGTCGGCGACGTCGGCATCAGATAACTGTAATAAACGTCGTTGGTCATGCCGTCGTCGTCGCCGTAGTTAGTGAGGGTGAACGTGTTGGTCCGGTTCACAACGGTGACCGGAGATGACAGACCGTTCGTGCCTTTGTCCTGCACCAGCAGGTTACCGGTAGCCGTGGTCACCGGATATCCGTTGGCCTTTTCGAGCCGGCACTTCACCTTCACCGACGTGCCCTTCTTCGGGTTCGAATAGGACGACGACGACGGCATCGAGTTCGTGATCGGCGAGGCGAAGCATCCCTCTTGCACATAGCGAATCTGGAATGTCTTCGAGGCGCTGCTCGACTGGTAGTTCCCGCCGCCGGGATAATTCACGTTCGCGGTCGCCGTGCCGACGACGTTCGACAAATACGTCGGCGTTACGCTCACCGAGAGACCCGGGCCCGTCGCCGAACCGGTGCACGGCGTGACCGTCGAGCCGGTGAACTGGACCGTCGCCGGGCACGAGACGGAGGCCGTCGTCGCCGCGGGAGTGATCTGGAAGTTTGCAGAACCGACGCTGCCCTGATAGTTCCCGCCCGCCGGGAAGGCCGCGCTCGCGTTCGCCGTTCCGACATTCACGTTGTTGGTGTGGACGACCGTGCTGCCGACGGAGAGCCCGGGCCCGGTCGTCATCGCCGTGCAGGGAGTGCGCGCCGTTCCGGTGTACACGACCGACGCGGGACAGCTGACCGACGTACCGGTGGCCGCCGGCGTAATCGAGAACGTGGCGGAGCCGCTGCTGCCCTGATAGTTGCCGCCTGCCGCGTAGCTGGCATTCGCCGTCGCCGTTCCCACGTTCACATTGCCCGTGTAGGTCGGCGTCACGGATTGGCTGAGTCCCGGGCCGGTCACCAGTGCCGTACACGGCGTCAGAGCCGATCCGGTGAACACGACCGAAGGCGGACACGTAACCGCCGTGGTTGTGACCGCCGCGGTGATCTCGATCGACGCCGTCGCCGTCACCGTCACATACAACGGGTTCCCCGCGCCGCAGGTGACGGTGAGCGTGTAGGTCCCCGCATTCGCCGGAGCAGGGCCACCGCCGTACGACAGCGCCGGCTCGAGGCCGTGAGAGCACGTGCCGCTGCCCGTGTGCGCCAACCCGTCATACGGGAACGACCCACCGGTCGCACCCGCCGTCGGCGTGATCTGCAGCGCCGCCGCCGTGAACGTGATGCTCGCGGGGCTGAAGATCACCCCCGCCGGTACGTCGCCGCCCGCGGTCGGCGTCGCGACCACCGTGTTCGCGCCCGGCGTGCTGCCCAACGTCCAGCACGCGCCGGCCTTGCCATTCACGTCGGTCGTCGTCGCCGCGTTTGCCGCGAACGTTCCGCAGATGCGCGTGACCGACGCTTCGGGGGCAACCACTCCGCCACCCGTGCCGATCGCCCAACCCACGGGCACGTTCTGCAGGATCGTTCCGAGATGCGTCGTGAGCTTCACGCCCGGACGGCACTCGGGTTCCACGTTGCCGCCGATGAGCGCGTCGACCGCCGTACAGGCGCCGGCGACGACCGTGTTGACCCGCGCGCCCGGCGCACGCGGCGTGCGCGCGGTGAGCGGCCCCAGGGTCGCCGGAGTGCCCGGCGTCGGCGTCGTCCCCGACGGACCAAGCTTGAGAGAATCCATACGCGTGCGCAGCAGTTCCGTGGCCGTTCCGCTCACGCCACCGCGGAACTCGAGCTCCACGTCCACCGGTGCAAACGGGCTGAACTCGGTCGCCGTGCCGGCCACGCCGCGGAACGCTTCGAATTCCTGTGTCGCGTACAGCGGCTTCGGCGTCACGATGCTCGCAAGCTTCTGGAGCCAACCGGGGAGCCGGCTATTCTGAGCAGTCGCCGCGGGACAGTTGAGGAAGCCGGGATCGGCCGCCGGTGTGACTTCGAACCCCGTCGCAGTCTGGTGACCGAGGCGCAAATGGGGGAGCACGCTCGCCGGCACGCTCGTCGACGCACACACGCCGACGATGGCCGGCTTGGTGAGCGCCGATGACTGCGTCAGCGTGATGAAACCGGGATACTGATCGAGCTTCGTGTCGAGAGGCGGCGCGTCCAACTGCGTGACCGTAATGAGCGTCGGCTGTGTGACAGTATTCGCCTGCAGTGAAACACCACTCTGTCCGCCGTTGGCCAAAAAAACCTGCGGCGCATCGGATGGCAACACGAGGAACGTGTCCGGTGAAAGGCCCACGTAGCACAGCACTCCGCTGATGAGCGCCTGCACCTGCGCATGCGTTCCGCCGAGGGTCCCCTGCTCGGCTTTCTTTTGCACAAAGGCGACGATTTCGCGCGCCTTGTCCTGCGCGCCGGCAATGTCTCCCTTCTTCAAATCCTTATCGAGGTTATTGAGCTTTCCGAGAACCGAGTTGGGGTTTGGCGATCCACCAGCAAACGCTGTATAGACAAGCGCTTGGAGGTTGCTCAGCGTCGTGCACGTGCCAAGCGAAACGTCGGCGCGCCGTGCGCCTGGTCCCTTCGGGCTTGTTGGAAAAGCATTCCGCGCGTCGTCACCGCACGAAACGATTACGGCGCCGACAGTGAGCAGCGCAACAAGAGAAGCAATGCGGCGTCGCATGGCTCGATCTCCTCTGCAGTCTTTCGACGGCTAGGCGCATGGCCGGGCTGGAATGGCCACGCTCGTGGTGATGGAATGCATTCGGGCGCGCAATCTCGTCGAACGCCTGTGAAGACGCAACCGTCGCGCGCACGCGACGAACGCAGACCGTCACTCGTTACAAAACTCTCAGAAAACAGAGTGGTGTTTCACTGCGGGCAAGTACTGTCACAGAGCTGAACTCAAAAGAAAACGGACCCGCGATTCCGCGGGTCCGTTCCCAGTTCCTGCTCCTTCGAACCAACTTACTTCAAGCAGAAGATGCCGGTCGACGTCGAGGTGTCGTTCCACGACGCGGTCACCTTGTAGCAGTGACCGACGACCCAGCTGCCGCCCCCGTTCGGCGGGATCGACGTGTTCAGCCCGTATGCATAGTTCCCGCTCGACGACGCCTGGAACGCGTTGTTCAACGTAAACACTGTCACCGGCGTCGACGGCGTCGTTCTCGTCCCGATGTCCTGCACGAGCAGATTCCCGGTCGCGTTGCTCACACCGGCGTTCGACGCGGTCAAGAGCGTGCACTTGATCGGCACGTTCGAGCCCTTATTCACGTCCGACTTCGTCGGCGGCATGTCCGGCGGAACGGGCGATGAGAAGCAACCTGACTGCTTATACAGAATCTTGAATGTCTTCGACGCCGTGCTTCCGAGGTAATTCCCGGCGGCGGCATAGTTGACCGTCGCCGTCGCCGTGCCGACGATGTTCGACGTGTAGGTCGGCGTGACGGCCTGGGAGAGGCCTGGGCCGGTGACCAGCCCGGTGCATGGTGTCTGCGCCGATCCCGTGTAGAAGACCGAGACCGGGCAGTTTACGGTCGCCGTCGTCGCGGCGCCGCCGATCTGGAAGACTGCCGAACCGTCGCTCGCCTGATAGTTGCCACCGCCGGCATAACTCGCGCTCGCGGTGACCGGGCCTACGTTGACGTTCGCGGTGTAGCTCACCGTCAACCCCGATTGCGAGAGCCCGGGGCCCGCGACCGACGCCGAGCACGGCGTCTGTGCCGAATTGGTGAATGGAACGGACGCGGGACACGAGACGGTCGTCGTCGTGACGGCCTTGGTGATGTCGAGCGACGCGGTCGCATGCACGGTCACGTACAGCGGGTTGCCCGCGCCGCAGGTGACGGTGAATGTGTAGTGGTCCGCGTTGATCGGGGCGGAACCGCTGCTGTACGTCAGCGCCGGCGTGAGGCCGTGCGAGCAGGTGGCGCTAGCGCCGCTAACGGCGTGCGGCAGCCCGTCGTACGGGAACGAAACATCGATCGCACCCGCCGTCGGCGTGATCAGCAACGCCGTCGCTGTGAATGTGAGTGTCGGGGGATTGAAGACCACGTCGTCCGGCAGGTCGCCCGCCGACGGCGTCGCAACCACCGTGTTCGCTCCCGGCGTGCCGCCGAGCTTCCAGCAGACGCCAACCTTTCCGGCCGCGTCGGTCGTCGTGGCCGCGGTCGCCAAGTAGTCGGTCCCGCACGCCCGCGTGCCTGACGCTTCGGGGGCGATCGTGCCGCCGCCCGTTCCGATGGCCCAGCTGACCGGCACGTTCGCCAGGATCCTTCCGTTATGTGTCTGGAGCTTCACGCCCGGACGGCATTCAGGCTCCACGTCTCCGCCCGGAGGAGCGTCGGCGACCAGACACTTGTTGTCGACCCCGAGCGTGTTCACACGCGCTCCCGGTGTGCGCGGAGTGCGCGAGCTGAGCGGCGCGGTGTTCGCCGGATTGCCCGGCGTCGGCGTCGCGGTCGTCGGAGCAAGCTTCATAGAGTCTATCCGCTGGCGCAGCAGCTCCGTGGCCGTTCCGCTCACGCCGCCTCTGGCCTCGAGCTCCATATCGACCGGTCCGAACGGGCTGAACTCGGTCGCCGTTCCCGCGACACCGCGGAACGCTTCGAACTCCTGTTTCGCGTAAAGCGGCCGTGGCGAAACGATGCTGGCGAGTTTCTGGAGCCAGCCGGGAAGCCGGCTGCTAGCCTGGGGCGGCGCCGCGGGACAGTTGAGGAACTCTGCGCCCGCGGAATCCGTGACTTCAAAATTGGCCGCGCCGGGTGCCGCCTGATGACCGAGGCGCAAATGAGGAAGTCTGTCGACCGGCGCAAACGCGCACACGCCCACGACGGCGGGCTTGGTCAGCGGCGACGACTGCGTCAGCAAGATGAAACCGGGATACTGGTCAAGCGGCGTGTCGAGCGGGGGCGTGTTCTCGTCCAGCTCCGTGATCGTGATGAGCGTTGGCTCGTTGACCGTATTCCCCTGCAGCGATACGCCGTTCTGTCCGCCATTGCCCAGCAGAACCTGAGGCGCGTCGGTCGGCATGATCAGGAACGTGTCCGGCGACAAGCCGGCGTAGCACAGGACGGCGCCGATCAGCGCGTTGATCTGAGCGGTCGTGCCGGGGAGCCCCTGAGCCGCTTTCTGCTGAATGAACGAGACGATGTTGTTCGCCTGGGCCTGCGCCTCGGCGAGATTCCCCTTCTTGAGTTGCTTATCGAGGTTGTCGAGCTTCCCGAGCGCCGAGTTGGCGTTTGGCGAGCCAGCGCCGAACGCCGTGTTTATCAGCGATTGGAGATTGCCAATGTTGGTGCACGTGCCCGGCGTAATGTCGGCACGGCGGGCACCCGGGCGGGTCTGGTTCGTCGGCAGAACAGGGTTGCGGGAATCGTTAGTACAGGCAACGAACACTGCGCCAACGACCAACAGGGCAACTGCAGAAGCAATGCGGCGTCGCATGGCTCGTCTCCGGGTCTTTCGACGGTTAGGCGCGTGACCGGGCGGGATGGGTCACGCTCGGGGCAATCATACACACTCGGGCGGCAATGTCGTGCAAAACCCGCCAATTAGCAACTGTAGCACGCCCGCTACGGGGCGCCGACAGCCTGACGAAAACGTGGATCGCTGGCTAGGTCGCGGAACCACCACCCCGGCTCGTCGCGCAGTTGAGCGGCTTTATCGGGGCTCGCACCGAAATACTCCTTGAGGAGCCGAATGGCGTCCGCCTTGTCGCCGAGCAGAGTGTATACAAAGGCGCCGTATAACGCCAAGTCGCGAGTCGGGTCGATCTGCGCATCACCCTCCGACCGCTTCGCCACGTGCCGGGCGCTGTCGGCAAGTGCCGGCTGCTGCTTGCTGGCCCGGGCGATCACCGCGGCGACGAGCATTTCCTCGGTGAGCCGCTCGCGCGGCTGTGCCCCCGTCGCAACCAGCGCGACCGCCGAGTCGGCGACGCGCCAGGCGCGCGGCACGTCGGGCTGGATCGCCTTGGTGGTGAGCATGTACAGGCGGCAACGCATGGCTCGCACGTCGGACGGAAAGCGCCTGGCGGCGACGTCGCACCACTGTTGCGCCTTGTCGAACTGTCCGAGGTCGTACGCCGCGTTGAACAGGCGAGACAGCACCACGTTCGCGTTGGAGAGGAATTCGTCCGCGTCGAGCGCGCGCTGGGCCGCGAGGTAGACGTCGTTTGTCGTCTGATCGGGGAGGTTGGCGTACATGTGAGACAACGTCGCCCACGCGCCCGCCTGGTTGCGGTTGAGCGACGTCGCCTTTTCGAGATCCACGCGCGCCGCCTTCAGCTGCGCGTCGCGCTTCGCGGCGTCGGTTTCGACGGCCATTACGTACGCGTAGTAGCGCAGATTCCCGCGCATCTCGAGTGCGTCCGCGCTGTTGGGATCGAGCTCGATGGCGTGGTCGGCGTGCGGGATTCCCGCGTCCACCCATTTGCGAATCTGCGCCGGATCCGCCCCCGCGAGTCGCGCGCGGCGATACGCCACCGACGCGCGCATCCACGACGGCTCGCCCCATTTCGAGTCGGCCTTATCCGCCTCCGTGTACAGCGAATCGGCGGCGAGGAAGTTGTGGTTCAGCCCCGCCGTGTCTCCCTTGGCGTTCGCCGCTTCTCCGTTCTTCTGCGCCTGCTCGCCGCGCTGAAGGAGGAGCCAAGCGTCGGCGTTCTGAGTGCCGGCGCGCTGGTCCTGAATCTGAATCTCCGACCCGAGCTGCTTGCGAATCAGATCGGACACGACGATCGCCAGCGTGTCGCGCATCTTGAACACGTTGTTCGCCGCCACGGGGAACCCCGCACGCTGTACGACGACGCCGCTGGCGTCGAAGAGTTGCATGCTCACCCTGACGTTGGTCCCTTCGGGCTCCACTTCCCCGCGGACCAGATATCCCGCGCGCAGCGCGCGCGCGACGCTATCCGTCGAAACGGTAGATCCGCGGAACCGGCCCACGCCCTCGCGCGAAATCACAGTGAGGCTTGCCGCGCTGGAGAGCGATTGGATCAACGCTTCGGTGAGCCCGTCGGCAACGGGACCGAGGGTCTGGCCGGAGCTCTTGTCGTCGAAATACAGAACGGCGATGCGTCGCGCATCGGGATTGCTCGTCGCCGCCGATCGGCGTGGCTTCAGGACGCTCACGCCGAGCGCCACGATGGCAATCGCCGCGATGCCCGACACCATGACCACCGGACGGCGCCACCACGGCGGCGCGGCCTCCGCGGACATCTGCGCCGCATACTGCGCGGTGTACTGGGCGGTCGCACCCGACGGAACGCGGCGGTTCATGGGGGTCGAGCGCGCGCGCATGCTCGCGGTGTGCCCCGGCATGAGCCCCATGAATTCGGCGAACTGCGCCGCAGTCTGCGGCCGGTCCGCCGGCACTTTGCCCAGCGCCGCGAAAATCGCTCCCTCAATCTCCTCCGGCACCGCCTGGCGAACGATGCGAATGCTCGGCACCTGCTCCATGGCATGCCGCGCCATGATCTGCATGGCGTTCTTGCCCGTGAACGGCGGCTCGCCGGCCAGCATCTCGTACAGCATGCAGCCAAGGCTGTAGAGATCCGCGGTCGGCCCGACCGTCTCGCCGCTCGCCTGCTCGGGCGCCATGTAGTACGGCGTCCCCATGGACATGCCGGTCGCCGTGAGCTTCGCCGACGCGCCTTCGTTGGAGATGGCGCGGGCGATACCGAAGTCCGCGACCAACGCGTGGCCGCCCTGGAGGAGGATGTTCTCGGGTTTGATGTCGCGATGGATCACGCCCTGCGTGTGCGCATAGCCGAGGGCGTCGTTCACTTCGAGACAAATGGCGACGGCGTCGTCCACCGGGAGCATGCCCTCGCGATCGATGCGGTCGCGGAGAGACTCGCCCTTCACGAACGGCATCACGTAGTACAGCAGGTCGCCGGCTACGCCAGAATCGTGCAGCCCGAGGATGTGCGGGTGTTGCAGCTTGGCGGCGAGCCGAATCTCGCGCT
>Ga0137314_1000207_pt1 | contig 18188 bp, 14 predicted proteins | sample EasRivERMZT199_2_FD_102289 | JGI IMG/M metagenome (GOLD analysis project Ga0137314, IMG submission 102289) | Soil microbial communities from meander-bound floodplain in the East River, Colorado, USA - East River MetaG ERMZT199_2 | ecosystem: Environmental > Terrestrial > Soil > Floodplain ... | reverse complement strand
GCCTTCGCCAGCCGCCGACACCGTCGGGTTCGTCGTGTTCATGCCGATACCGCAGGTCGCGCCCGTGAGCTGCGAGTGCGTGTTCGTGGCGCTCCAGTAGCCCGCGCCCGTCGCGATCGCCGGGACGTTCACGCCGCTCGACACGTTGAACTTGAGCTGCGAGACCGTGCCCGTGTACTTGGAGCTGTCGGCGAAGAACGCCTCTTCGGCCGTCACGAGGTTACGAAGGTCGGACTTCATGGCGGTCACATACGCCTTGCCCTTCGTGTTCGCGAACTTCGGGATCGCGATCGCGGCAAGAATGCCGATGATCACGACGACGATCAGGAGCTCGATGAGCGTAAAGCCTTTGCGAAGTCTGAGCATGTCTTCCTTCCGGAGGTGAGGATTTCGTGCAGACGTTGTGCTGCAACGGGGACGAACGTACGTCAGGAGGGTTTCACGCACTGCTTTTGGCAACGTGCGGACCAAACTACCGTGGCGCCATAAGTTGTTTCTCTACATGGGTTTGGACAAATGGTCCGAACCCCCGGATGCCCCTCGTCGTGTGGTCTTTTGCACGGACTCATGCGTTTTGCGCGGAGCGCTCGCGGACTTTTTTTCCGCCTCTTTCGCGAGCTCCCGATTGGCCACCGCGATGATCGTTCTCAAATAGCGGACGATCCCCCCTCGTTCCATCCCCCGCAGCGCCGCGGTCCGCGCGCCGCGATAGTCCCCGAGGTTGAGCAGGCACCAGGCAAGTTCGGAATGGCTCACGCGAAAGCGCGGGTCGAGCGCTTGTGTCCAGCGATACAATGGGACCGCCGGCTCGCACATCCCAACGGCCCGGTATTGCTCGGCCAAGTTGTACGACAGGAACGGATCGTAGGGGAAGAGGCTCAAGGCCTGGCGGTACTCGCGTTCGCCGATCCGCTTTCGTTTGTGCTCGAATTCCCACGCGCCCAGCATGTAGTGGGCGCGGTAGGCGAGCGGCGCGTCTACGATCGCCTGGTTGAACAACCGGTCGTTGTCGTGCCACACGGTCGTGCGCCGCGCGCTGTGGACAATGCCGGCAAGAAGCGCCGCCGCCGCGGCCGGAGCGAGGACGACCCGCGGCGCGCGCCAGGGCCAGCGCTCCAGGGCCCACTGCGCGGCTCCGGCCACGGCGATCATCGCGCCCACGCTCGGGAGAAACAGCGTTCGCTCGGCGAGGATGATGCCGGCCGGCACGAGGAAGTTGCTCGACGGCAGGAGCGCGATGCAGATCCATGCGATGCCGAACGCGATGGCCGGCCGCCGCCGCCAGAGCGCGATCGCCAGTCCGAGAATGCCGCACAGAATCAGGAATCCGGGAAGCTGGGCAATCGACACGCCCTGCGCGATCTCGATCTCGGGCGGCGCATACTCCGACGAGAGGTGGCGCGGCCACAGGAACAGGCGGATCCATTCCGGCACGACGCCGAACATCGTCAGCACGCGATCGGTATTTCCGATGCGCAGCGCCTGGAAGGGCACGAACGGTCTGAATCCCGCGAACCCGACCGACGCGAGCACCGCGGATCGCGCCCCCAGAAAACCGAGCGCGACGGCGACCAGCGCGAGCGCCAGCGGACGGGCTTCGACGAATCGAACGCGCAGCGGGCGCGGGTCCGCGACCAGGATCAGCTCCGCGGCGACGATGAGCGCGGGGATCATGATCGCGTGCTCTTTCGTGAGGCAGGCGAACGCGAACAGCGCGACGATGGCTATGGCCGTGCGCCCGCGCAGCGCACCCCGCCGGCGGTCGCGCAGATACAGCCCCACGCCGCCGAGCGCGGCGACGGCGACCCATAGCTCCGCCTGTCCGACGACGTTGGCGACCGCTTCCACGTGCACCGGGTGCACGGCGAACAACGCGGCAGCCAGCCAGGCCCAGCCCACCGGAAGCACGAGCGACGCCAGCGTGAACACGAGCACACCGGCCGCGGCGTACAGCGCGATGTTGAGCGCGTGATAGATCATCGGCGAGCCGCCGCCGACCACCCACTCGATGGCGAAGAACAGCATGGTGAGAGGGCGATAGCCATCGCCCCCCCAGCTCGGCGGCCAGTACGACGACGTGAACAGCCGCCACCAGTGGTCGAGCTGGTGCACCGACGAATTGAGCTGGATGATGTAGCGGTCGTCGTAGGTGAACTGGTTGGTGACGCCGTTCCCCGACGCGCACAGCGCGAGGAGGACGAGCGATCCGACCAGCGCAGCCACGGGCAACCGCCGCGATTCGGTCATGAGAACAAATTGAATTTCGTGATGTGCCAGAACGCGGCGATCCCGTCCTTCCAACCGATCTTCTTGCCTTCGGCGTACGTACGCCCGGAGTAGCTCACCGGCACCTCGAAGATTCGCGCGTCGGCGCGCGCCAGGCGCGCCGTGATCTCCGGCTCGAAGCCGAAGCGGTCGGCCGTGAGCCGGGGAAGCAGCGACCGCGCGAGCTCGCCGCGGATCGCCTTGTAGCACGTTTCCATGTCCGTGAGGTTCAGATTGGTGAGCATGTTGCTCACCGTGGTGAGCAGCCGGTTCCCCACGGAGTGCCAGTAGTAGAGCACGCGGTGCGGCCCGCCGAGAAAACGGGAGCCGAAGCAGGCGTCGGCGCGACCGTCGAGGATCGGCTCGAGCAGCGCCGGCCAATCGGTGGGATCGTATTCGAGGTCTGCGTCCTGCACGATGACGATGTCACCCGTGCTCATGGAAAGCGCCTGGCGAATCGCGGCGCCCTTGCCCCGGTTCACCGGCTGGCGGTGCAGTTTGTGAATCTTCCCCTGCGCGAGCAGGGTCTCGAGGATCTCGCTCGTCCCGTCAGCGGAGCAATCGTCCACGCAGATGATCTCCTTGTCGATCGGCGTGGAGCGGACCTGTTCGACGATCAGGTCGATCGTGTCGCGCTCGTTGTAGACGGGAATGAGAACGGAGAGCCGAACGGTCGCCCGGTTCATCGGCGTGCGTGGGCGCATCTTGGAGAGCGCCTCGAGCCGCGCGGGAGTGCCGGATCTCACCGAGGTCGTCTTGGGGGCCGTTTGTGCCGTGGGTGCCGTCATTATTTGCGAATCGGTGTGAACGCCATGCCATTGGGGAACGTATCACGGAGCGTGAGCTCCGGCGGGCGGGCGCCCGCCATCGCCAGCGCGCCCGCGGCGAGCGAGTCGGCGGCGACGACCGCGACGACGTCGACGCGGTAGGCGGAGAGAATGTCGCGCAGCGCGTCCGCGCTTTCCCGCGCCGTCGCCGAACGAAAATAATCCTGCACGGTGAACGCGGTAGCGGGAAGCGACGCGCGGTCCGCGTAGAGGTACACGAGCGGCTCGGCGTTGGACATCACGACGTCCTGGGGCCGCGTGTTGGCGCGCACCCACATCACGAGCCCGCGGACATTCCCCGCCCCGGCGCGCGAGATGCTCGACCACCAGTGGCGCCGGTACCCGTTCACGTTGACGCGCACGTAATTGACGGCCATGAACGCCGCGCACAGGGCGAGCGCCACGCGACGCCAGCGCACACCGGCACCACTCGGCCGCCAGGCCCATAGTTGCGCCGCGCCGAACGCCGGCAGAAGCACCACGAGGGGCCAGATGCCCCAGATGAAGCGCGCCGACGTGAAGGGCCACAGGATGACGATCAGCGTGTACAGCGGAAGGAAGACTGCCGTGATGCGCGCCACCCTCCACATCCGATAGAGACCGACCGCGGCCAACAGAGCCAGCGCGACGAGCGTCGCCACGCGAATCGCGGCGGGCATCTGGTACGCGCTGAACGTCGCGAACATCCCCGCCAGCTCGTTCGTCGTCCGCCGGAGCGTGCGAAGCAGAAGCCCCGCGCCCTCCTCGTGCAGCCCGCGTGCAAGCCAACCGGTGTAGGACTCGTAGTTGCCGCGCATGGCGGCCGGCACGAACCCCTCGTGCGCCCGGACCCATAGCTGCCATGGCGCCATCACGACGAGGGCCGAGAGACCGCAGACGATCGCATCGCGCACGCGGCGCTCGAGCAGCAGCACGAGCCCGATCGACCCGACGAGCGCGATGCCATGGCTGCGCACGAGCGTGGCCACGCCGGCGTAGAGCCCGAGCGCGACGAGCACGTGCGTCCGTCGCTCTCCGTCCACGACCCGTTCCGCGAGGAGGAGCGCAGGGAAAAGCAGCGCGAGGAAGAACGGCTCCGACATCACCATGGTGCTCAGCACGAGCATCGGGATGCCGATCGCGCCGGCGATGGCGAGCAGCGCCGCCGGAAGCGGAGGGAACCCGAGACGACGGCGCGCAAAGACGGTCGTTCCCGCCGCGGCGATGGCGAGCAGAATGGCATTCACGAGCTTGAACAGCGCCACGTTGCCGGGAAACACCGGGTTGAGCTTCCAGAGGAGCGCGAGCAGCGCCGGATACCCAGGCGGGAAGTGCGTCGCCGGGGGCGTGCCGGGCACGTGGAGCCACGTGTACCCATGCCCGGTCGCCAGCGACTTGGCGAGGATGACGTACATCCCGTCGTCATGGACCAACCCGACCGGGAAAAACGTATCCATCACGAGCAGGCCGACGAGCAACGTCACGGCGCCGGCGAGCCATGGGGCGGCCCGCAATTGGAGGGCGGGTAGGCGACTGGGCAACTGGGCGACTGGGCTGTCGGGCGATGGGGCGGTGGGACGGCCCTGTGGCGCTGGGGCGAAGAGTGGCGCGGTCATTGGCGGTCCACGCGGAACACCCCGCCTCCGGGAAGCGCGGCGACGGGCACCAGTCGCGGCGATGCGGCGTTCGACGGCGCCGGTGAATCCTTCACCCCGAGCAGGCTTGCCGACGCGAGCACCGGCGGCGAAATCGTGAGCACGTAGCGCACGGGAAACTCGGTGAGAATCTGCCCCAGCTGCGCCGCGCCTTCGGCCGCCGTCGGCGGGCGCAGATATTCAGAAGCGGTGAAGCGCGCCAACGGCAGCGCGCGCCGCCCGGTAAACAGGTACACGAGCTGCTCGCCTTCGGCGGCGACGATGTCCTCCTGCGACGTGCTGCTGGACACCCAGCGGATGAGCGGGGCGATCTGATTCGTCGCGACTTCCGCCGGCTGCAACCAGGCGCGCCGAGAGTACGCGCGCCATTCCTCGCGAATCGACCCGAGCGCGACGAGCGCGAGAACGGCCAGGGCCAACGGGCGCGTCAGGCGTGTCACCGGAATCTCATGAGAGAATACCGCCGCAGCTGCTGCTCCGATGAACAATACCAATACGGGCCACAGCGCGAAGAAGAAGCGCCACGGGGTGTACGGCCACGCCAGGAGCACGGCGAAATAGACGGCGGCGAATGCGACCGTCACCGGCGCGCGACGCCACATTCGCCAGGCGCCGGCCACGACGATGAGTCCGATGACCCACCCCGTGATCGAGCGAACGGAGGCCGCGTCGTGCAGTGCGAACCGGTCGGCGAGAAGCTGCACCGTCTCGCGGAGATTGAGCGCGATCGTGTGCCAGATGAACCCGGCGCCGCCACCGCGCGCCCCTTCGGCCAGCCATGCACCATACGACCCGTAGCTCCCGCGCAGCGACTCGGCGAGTCCCACGCCATGCGTCGCCACCCACCACTGCCAGGGCGCGAGCGCGAGCGCGACGCCCGCCGCGCACAGCGCGGCCGCGCGCCACCGGCCCCGCAGCGCGAGAATGACCACGAGCGCGAGCGCGACCGCCACGGCATGCGTCCGCACGAGAGCCAGCAGGCCGGCGCCCACGCCAACTGCGAGCGCGCGCGTCGCGCGGTCATCCCCCGCCGCCACACGCTCGGCCGCGATGAGCACGGGGAACAGCGCCGCGACGAACAGGGGCTCCGACAACAACAGGCCGGAGAGCATGAGGAGCGGATACGCGAGCGTCGCCGCAACCGCGGCAAGAGCGGCGGCGCCACTCGGCCACCCCAACAACTGCCTGGCAAAGCGATGGACGCCCCATGCGGTCAGCGCGAGGAGCGCGGTGTTGGCGAGGAGGAACAGCGATATGTTGCCGGGAAAAGCGGGCGACCATCGCCAGAGCGCCGCGAGCACGAGCGGATAACCCGGCGGGTAGTGAATCGCCGAGGGAGCGCCCGGAAGGTGGAGGTAGCGGTAGCCCTGCCCCGTCGCCAACGACTTCGCGAGCACGGCGTACACACCGTCGTCGTGAAACACGCCGACGGCGTACGGACGCGACGCCCAGGCCGCGACTGCCGCCGCGAGCGCGGCGACGAGCAGTGGGGCGAGCGCGTGCAGCCGCGCGCGATGCGCGGCGACGGCCTCCGTCAAACCTCCACTCCGTAGCGCGACAGCTTGCGATAGAGCGTCGACGGATCGATGCCAAGCACCTCGGCGGCGCGCGACTTGTTCCCGTTTTCGCTCTGCAGCACCCACATGATGTAGGCGCGCTCCACGGCGTCGAGCGTGGGGTTCGACTGCACGCGGGTCGACACCAACGGCTCGGCGCGGCGTTCGGTGACGCGCTCCGGCAGAGCGCTCACGTCGACCTCCTCACCCGGGGTGAGGATGATGGCGCGCTCGAGGGCATTCTCGAGCTCGCGCACGTTGCCAGGCCAGGCGTATTCGCCGAGGGCGGTGAGCGCGGCGTCCGTCAGGTGCTTCACCGGCTCGTTGCGAAGCCCGGCGATGCGCTGGAGGAAGTACTCGGCGAGGAGTGGAATGTCGTCGCTGCGCTGGCGAAGCGGGGGCAGATGCAGCGAGATGACGTTGAGCCGGTAGTACAGATCGCTGCGGAAGTTTCCAACGCGAATCTCCTCGTCCAGGTCGCGGTTGGTCGCGGCGACGACCCGCGTGTCAACCGGAATCGCTTCCGTCGACCCGACGGGAATGACCTCGCGATGCTGAAGCGCGCGCAGAAGCTTGACCTGCGTGGCCGGCGTCGTTTCGCCGATCTCGTCGAGGAAGAACGTGCCTTTCGTCGACGCACCGAAGAGGCCCAACTTGTCCTTGATCGCGCCGGTGAACGAGCCCTTCACGTGCCCGAACAACTCGCTCTCCAGCAGGCTCTCAGGGAGCGCGCCGCAGTTGATGGACAAGAATGGCCCTTCCGATCGGACGGAGAGCTCGTGGATGTAGCGCGCGATGATCTCCTTACCCGTTCCCGACTCGCCCTGGATGAGGACCGTGGAATCCGTCGGCGCCACCGTCTCGACGAGACGCAGCACTTCGAGCCAGCTCTTGCTCGTGCCCACCGGACGCGCGACATCCTGCCGCTCGTGGCGGCGGATGGCCTGTTTGAGCGACTTATTCTCGACGCGCAGCTTGCGGCTTTCCGCGGCGCGGCGCAGGATCGCGATCAGCTCGTCGTTGCGAAACGGTTTCTGGATGTAGTAGAAGGCGCCCTCGTTCACCGCTTGCATGGCCGACTGCAGCGTCGCCTGCGCGGTCATGAGGATGACGGGCATGTCGGGGTCGCTGCGGCGCGCCGCGGCGAGAATCTCCACCCCCGTCACGTTGGGCATCCGAATGTCGGTGAGCACGATGTCCGGCGGCGGTGACATGCCGTCGATGCACTCGAGTCCGCGCTTTCCGCCCTGCGCCATGTGCGGGGTGAATCCTTCGTTGCGCAGCAGGATGTTCAGCGAGTCGAGTATGCCGGCCTCATCGTCGACGATGAGAACGCTCGGCTTTCCGTTGGATTCCGTCACAAAGTGCTCCCCGCTGGCACGCGTGCCTGCGATTTGGGAAGAACGACCGTGAACCGCGTGCCGCGTGAATTGGTATCAACGAACACGATGCCGCGATGCGCTTCGATGGCGCGGTGGACGACGGCCAAACCCAGCCCGCTGCCGTTGGTCTTCGTCGTGAAGAACGGGTCGAACAGGCGGTCGCGGATTTCCGCGGGGATCCCGGGCCCGGTGTCGGAGACGCGCAACGCGAGTGCATCGCCGTCGAAATTCACTCCCACCGGAAGCGGGTCGAAGCTGCCGTACGACAGCTCGATAGTCACTTCGCTCTGCGCCGGCGCGGCCTGGATCGCATTCAGCGCGAGGTTGAAGACGGCGCGATGCAGCAAATCCTCATCGCCGTCCACCTCGAAGGGCTCGCCCTCCGGCACGACGCACGTGACGCGGACGCCGTCGAGCCGGTCCGGATGCGCGGCCGCGAGCCCCGCGGCGCCGCGCGCGACGGCGGCGAGGTCCACTGCGCTCGTACGTCCCACGCGCACACGCGCGAAGTCGAGGAACTCGGAGAGGAGTCGCGACAGCCGATCGGATTCGCGCAGCACGAGCGCGCCCAGCGTCTTTTCGTCCTGGCTGGCCCGCGGCATTCCCGACAGCTGCTCGACGGCGCTCCGAATCGACGCCAACGGGTTCTTTATCTCGTGCGCCAGCGACGCGCTCAACTCGGCGATGCCCTCCAACCGCTCGGCGCGCAGCCGCAGCGCGTCGATGCGCTTCTGGTCGGAGATATCCTGGAAGATCGCTGTCGCGGTCAGGCGATGCCGGCTGTCGTCCGGCTCGGTGTAGGTCGTGGTGACGCCGACGGCGAACCGCTTGCCGAAGGGCGAGACGATCACTTCGCCGCGCGTGGTGCGGATCTTCGACTGGGCGCACTGCTCCACCATCCGCGCGAGCTCGGGCGCCACGTCGTCCACCACGTTCAGCACCGGATAGCCCAGGTGCTCGATGAGCGGAACGCCGAGCAGATGCTCGGCCATGGGATTGGCGTAGAGGAGGCGGCCGTCGACGTCCACGGTGATGACGCCGCTGCGGATGTTGCGCAGGATGTCCTCCGCCTGGAGGCGCGTCTGTTCGAGCTCGGCAACCAGCTGGTCCTTGCCCTCTCCGCGCTCGCGCAACTGCTCGCTCAAGTGGGCGCTCACCCACGCGACGATCGCGAAGATGGAGAGCTGGAGCCACAAGGCGGGCTCGAGCGGAGAGTGGAGAAACCAGACGACGTCGGCGAAGTACAGCGCGATGCCGAGCGCGGCGACCAGCAGCCCGCCGCCGATTGGAACGAGGAGCGACGCCGTGGCGATGACGAGGATGTAGAGAGCGGAGAACTGCGAGCTTCCCCCGCCCGTCATCGACATCACGTGCACGACCGCCGTGACGACCAGCAGGTCGAACACCGCCTGCAGGTAGAGGAAGGTCGGACCGAGCCGCTTCTTATATATTTCGCTGTAGGCGGCGGAGGCGGCCGTTACGAGCGTGGCGAGCGCGAAGACCAGCGAGGCGATGAGCGTGGCCAGCTCGTCCGCGGTGCGCCATTGAAAAACTGCCGCGATGAAAATCGCCGTCGCAAGCGACAGGCGCCCGATGTAAACCCAACGCAGCAGCTTGCGTGGGTCCAGGATCGCGCGGATCGCGACCTCGTCGGGACGAGTGGCGAGTTGCACTGCTCTACTGCTCTATGGAAGGGGGGGAAGCCGGAGCTTTGGGAGGGCGACGTGCTCGCCTTGCAAACTGCGAGAGCCGGGAGGAGCGAATTGTTGCATTTCGCTATACCTGGAGACGATCCCGATTCGCCAGGGTTACACCGTGTCGAATAGCGCATCCACCCATTTGACCGTCTCACCCGAGTTGTCGATCCCCCGCTCGGAGTTGGAGTTCCGGGCGAGCCGGGCCGGGGGCCCGGGGGGCCAGCACGTGAACACGTCGTCGACCCGCGTCGAGCTCTCGTGGGACGTGGCGAACTCGAGTGTGGTCAGCGACGAACAGCGAGCGCGGCTGACGACGAAGCTTCGGTCGCGAATGACCACCGCGGGTGTGATCCGGGTGGTGGCGAGCGACCGCCGCAGTCAGTCGCAGAACCGGGCTGCCGCCGAGGAGCGTTTGGCCGATGCGGTGCGCCGGGCTCTCGTGGTCCCGAGAAAGCGGCGGGCGACCAAACCGACGCGCGCATCCAAGGAAAAGCGGCTCGACAGCAAACGGCGGCGGTCGGATCGCAAGAAGGGGCGTCGCGGCGATTTCGGCGAGTGAGCCGCTACTCGTCCCGCGGCGGAAGTGACTGCTTGAGCCGCGCCAGTGCGTCGCGCGCGTGACCCGCCGCAGGCACGGACGGATAGCGATCGATGAGGCGCCGAAGCTCCACGAGAGCGCGCGCGGGTTCTCCGAGCGGTCCAATCAGCAGATCGACCAGTCGGTTCGATGCGTACAGGTCCTCTCCCACACTCACACCGGGAATTCGCTGAATCTCGCGAAACAGCTCGGCGGCACGCCGCGCATCCCCCTTGTCGCGCGCGTACAATTCGGCAGCGCGCATGCGCGCGTCCACATTCTCCGGTGCTTCGGCGATGACCGCCTCGAACGACTCGAGCGCTTCGTCGAGCTTCCCCGCCATGACCAGCGACTGTTGATACGAGTACTGCTCCTTGTACGGCGTGCTCGTGCCGTCCACCGCAAACCGCTTCCAGGTCCCTCCGGCCAGGTTGCCCAGGAATTGACTCATGAGGGCGACCGCCACGCCCGCCGCCGCTGCAAGCAGCGTGGAGATGAGACTCATGCCGCCGCCCGCGAGCGCGAACGCACCGACGCACAGACCGAACACGGTCACACCGTAGGCCCACGCGCGCAGCATGTCGCCCGCCGCCGGGCCGTGTCGGTCGAACAGCGTCGGCTTGTAGGGAGGCGGCTCGGTGGGGCCGGTCATGACGAGGCGAAAGCGAATTAGGGGCCGAACTATCGATGCACCGGGCGAACGCGCTCGCGCTCGACCGTAGGTTCGGCGAAATCGGGATGCGCCGCGGGCGGCAGACCGAGATGCTGCCGCGCGCGGTCCAGCGCGTCGTCCAGATTGCCGAACACGTTCTCTTCACCAATCTCGTCGATCACCGCCGATCTTCCCAATGCGACGAGCGGCTGCGTGTGAATGTCCGAGATGAGGACGAGCGTGCCGTCGCCGCGTGTCCGATGCACTACGTCTTTGAGCGCGTGCATTCCCGTGGAGTCGATCGCCGGCACGTTGCGCATCCGGATGATCAGCACCTTGGGCTTCCGGCCGACCTGCCCGAGCGTGTCCTTGAACGTTTCGGCCGCGCCGAAGAAGAATGGCCCGTTGATCTCGTAGATCTCCACGTCCTTGGGAACGGCGCGACGCCGCACGCCATTGGGGTCGGTCGCGTAAATATCGCCCTCGTCGTCGAGCTCGCGGCTCAACGCCTTGACGTTGGTCACTTCGGCCATGCGTCTCATGAACAGGAAGGCGGCCAACACCATGCCGACCTCGATGGCGACGGTGAGGTCGACGAGCACGGTGAGGCCGAAGGTGACGAGCAGCACGACCACGTCGCTCTTCGGCGCGGTGAGCTCGGCGCGGAACGCGCGCCACTCGCTCATATGGTACGCGACCACGACGAGAATCGCGCCAAGGGTCGCCAGGGGAATGAGGCCGGCCCAGCGGCCGAAGAACAGCACGATGAGCAACAGCGTCAGCGCGTGGGTCATACCGGCCACCGGCGTTCGGCCGCCATTCTTCACGTTGGTCGCCGTGCGCGCGATCGCGCCGGTCGCCGGAATTCCGCCGAACATCGGCGTCACGATGTTCGCGACACCCTGCGCCACGAGCTCCATGTTCGAGCGGTGCCGCCCGCCGATCATACCGTCGGCGACGACGGCCGAGAGGAGCGATTCTATGGCGCCGAGGAGGGCGATGGTGAACGCCGGCCGCACTAGCCGCTGGGCCTGCTCGAACGTGATGTGCGGGACGACGGGATGCGGCACCGCCGCGGCTATGTCGCCGAAGCGCGATCCGATCGTCTCCACCGGAATGTGGAAGACCTGTGCGATGACGGTCGATGCGATGAGCGCGACGAACGGCCCGGGAATTCGCGTATTCAGCTTGGGCCAGGCGACAATGATGCCCAGCGCCAGGGCCGTGACACCGATGGTGGGAACGCTGAACGAGCCGATGTGCTCGGCGAACGCTCCCCATTTCTCCAAGAAGTCCGCCGGAACGGCGCCCATTTTGAGCCCGAGCAGATCCTTGATCTGACTCGAGAAGATGATGACGGCAATCCCGCTCGTGAACCCGGTGACGACCGGATGCGGAATGAACTTGATCACGCCGCCGAGCTTTCCCAGGCCCAGCGCGACGAGGAACACGCCGGCCATGATCGTCGCGACGATCAGGCCGTCGATGCCGTACTGTTGGACGATGCCGTAGACGATGACGACAAAGGCGCCGGTGGGTCCACCGATCTGAACGCGGGAACCGCCGAGGGCCGAGATGAGAAAGCCGGCAACGATCGCCGTCCAGAGGCCGCGGTCGGGGGTTACGCCGCTGGCGATGGCGAAGGCGATCGCCAGCGGCAGCGCGACGATTCCGACGATCACACCGGCGGAGAGGTCGCCCGTGAGCTGGGCACGGTCGTAGCCCTTGAGCGTGGTGATCACCTTCGGGACGAGCATCGGCACTCCGTTGGCGCTGAACCGGCGTTCAATATAAGTTGGCCTCATCGCCGGTGAGAATCGACGATACACTCGAGGTCTCGATGCAATTGACGCTTCGCCAGGCGGCGACGTATCTCGGAGTCAGCGAATCCACGGCCCGTCGCTGGATCGACGAGCGTGGCCTTCCGGTTCACGAGGTGAACGAGCGTCTCTATCTCAACGGCGTCGAGCTGTGGGAATGGGCCGTGGAGCACGGCGTGGCCGTGTCGCGGAGCCTGCTGGACCACGCTCGGCGCGCGCCCGACATCGTACCCGCAATGTCCGAGCTCCTGCGCGCCGGGGGGATTCTCTACGACATCGAGGCCGAGGACAAGCGCGGCGTGCTGCGGGAGTTCGTCGCGCGCTTGCCGCTTCCCCCCGAACAGGACCGCGGGACGCTGCTCAGCGTCCTCGAGGCCCGCGAGGCCATGGGGTCCACCGGCATCGGCGACGGCATCGCGATTCCGCACGTGCGCAATCCGATCGTGCTCCACGTCGATCAGCCGTTCGTCACGTTGGGCCTCTTGCAGCACCAGATCGATTTCGACGCGCTTGACGGACGTCCGGTGCACGCCCTGTTCATGGTGGTGAGCCCGACGGTGCCGGTACACCTGCGCATCCTGGCCCAGCTCGGGTTCGTGCTGCGCGACGGCGTCCTCCGCGACGCGCTCCGCCGCCGCGCTCCCGAAGGCGAGATTCTCGGCCGGATCGAGCTGCTTGAGGCGACGAAGACCACCGGAACGTTCCGCGCCGCTCCGGAATCATGAAACGCTCATGACGCTGTTCCTGATCGGACTCGCCCTCGTTCTCGCGGGCGGCGTGAGCGCGGTGGCAACGCGGCGCGGTGACGGCAGGCGGGGAGACGTGCTGTATCAGGCGTTGGTCGCCGGCGGGTGCGTCGCCGCCGCCGTCGATCCGGCCCGTGTCCTCGCCGGCAGGCCGGCGGTGACGCTCGCCGTGCGCGCGACCACGCCCGGCGGCGACTGGGTGTTGGGGATCGACGCATTGTCCGCGGTCTTTCTCGTCGCCGTGCTGGGCGTCAGTGCGCTATGCGCCGTGTTCGGCACGCACGACCTCCGTCGCGAAGCGGCCGATCACCACGACGGGGTGCGCCGCCCAACGTGGTTCGCGCAGCTGTCGTTCGCCGTGCTCGTTGTGGCCATCGCCCTCGTCGTGGCGGCGCGCTCGGTCGTCGTGTTCCTGGGGGCGTGGGAGGTGATGGCCATCGGATCGTATGTGTTGATCGTCACGCACCACGAAGTGGCCGACGTGCGACGGGCAGGGCTCATCTACCTGGTCGCCACGCACACCGCGACGCTCGCGTTGTTCGTGATGTTTTCGACCTGGCAGGTCGGAGCATCCGATTGGACGTTCGCCGCGCTCGGCGCCGCCTCGCCTTCGCTCTCCGCCGGGGCGCGGCTCGCCATCCTCCTGCTCGCGCTGTTCGCCTTCGGGTTCAAGGCGGGGCTCGTACCGCTGCATTTCTGGCTTCCGCCGGCGCACGCCGCCGCGCCAAGTCACGTGTCGGCGCTGATGTCCGGCGTCGTGATCAAGACCGGGATTTACGGATTGCTCCGCGTGCTGCTCATGCTCGGCGGCGCGCCCGCGTGGTGGGGATGGCTCGTCCTCGGCATCGGCGCCACCTCCGGCGTGCTCGGTGTGCTCTGGGCGCTGGCGCAACACGACACGAAGCGGCTGCTCGCCTATCACAGCGTCGAGAACATCGGGATCATCCTCATGGGCATCGGCGTCGGGGTGTTGGGCGTCGCGCACGGGGCACCGGCGATCGCCCTGCTCGGCTTCGCCGGCGGGCTGCTCCACACGGTCAATCACGCGCTGTTCAAGAGCCTCCTGTTCCTGGGTGCCGGCGCGGTGTATCGCGCGACCGGAACACGCAACATGGAAGAGCTGGGCGGGCTTGCGCGCCGCATGCCGTGGACGTGGGCCGGGTTCATCATCGGGGCCGCTGCTATCATCGGCGTGCCGCCATTCAATGGCTTCGTGAGCGAGTGGCTCGTTTATCAGGGGCTGTTTGCCGCGGGCCAATCGTCGGAGCTGCTGCGGCTGGCCCTGCTCGGGATCCCGGCCCTCGCGCTCATTGGCGCGCTCGCGCTGGCCTGCTTCACCAAAGTGGCCGGAGTGGTGTTCCTCGGCACGGCCAGGAGTGCGCGCGCGGCGGGTGCGGAGGAGGCGGGGCGAGGGGCGATCGCAGCGATGCTGCTGCTCGCCGGCACGTGCGTCGTGCTGGGGTCGCTCCCACCCCTTGGCCTCGCGCTTGTAACGGGCGCGGCGCGCGCGCTCGCCGGGACGAGCGTCGTTGTGCCGGAAGCCGTCGTGTCGAGCGCGTGGACCATCTCATTGCTGGCGCTGGTCACGGCTGGCCTGGTGTCGGTGCTGTGGGCGGTCCGCACCGCCGCGCTGCGCCGCCGGATCGTGCGCTACGAGCCGACATGGGGATGCGGCTACGACGCGGTCACGCCCCGCATGCAGTACACCGCGTCGTCGTTCGCGTCGTCGATCCTCGGAATGTTCGGTCGTCTGAGTGGAGCGCGCGTCGAGAAGACGGCCCTCGCCCTGCATACCCATTCGGTCGATCTCGTGCTGGACGGCGTAGCGCTTCCAATGTGGAGCGCGATGCATCGAGTCGCCCTCCGAATGCGCGCGCTCCAGCACGGCGGCGGGCGACTCCATTTCTATTTGCTATCCATCCTGGGCGCGCTGCTCGCGCTGCTGGCGTATCTGGTGGTGGGACCGCGCCCGTGATGACCGAGTCGCCCACGATTGGGGCAGTCGTCGCGCTCGCCGCTCTCCTCATCGGCGCGCCCCTCGTGCCCGGGCTCGCCGCGCGCGCGAAGGCGATTGCGACCGGCCGTCGCGGGCCGCCGGTATGGCAGCTCTACGCCGACCTCTGGCGGTTGGCGCGCCGCGGCATCGTGTACAGCACCACCACGACGTGGGTCTTTCGACTCGCGCCGCCCGTGCTCGTCGCCACGACCATCGCCGCGGCGTCGCTGCTGCCGCTGGACGGACGCGGCTCCGTCCTTCGGTTTGCGGGCGACGCGGTGGGCTTCGCGTATCTGTTCGCGCTCGGCCGGTTCGTGCTCGTCCTCGCGGCGCTCGACACCGGATCGAGCTTCGAGGGCATGGGAGCGAGCCGCGACGTGACCTTCGCGATGCTCGTGGAGCCCGGACTTTTCGTCGCCCTGGCGGCGCTGGGCATCACCGCGCACGACTTCTCGCTGACCGCGATGCTCGGCGGTACGGCCGCACGGCCGGCGGCCGGCGTCGTGACGCCGGCGCTGGTGATGGTCGCCCTGAGCCTATTCGCGCTGTCGCTCGCCGAATGCGCCCGCGTGCCGGTAGACGACCCGACCACACACCTGGAGCTCACGATGGTGCATGAGGTCATGGTGCTCGATCACAGCGGGCCCGATCTGGCCATGCTCCTCTATGCGAACGCGCTCAAGCTCGCCGTGTTCGCGGCGATCATCGTCGGCGTGTTGCTGCCGGTGCCACGACGCGGCGGCGTGATGGGGGTGGGGTCGCTGCTCGCCGGGCTCATCGCCATGGGCATCGCGATCGGGCTCGTCGAATCGGCGATGGCCCGACTGCGGCTGCCCAAGGTGCCCTTGTACATCGCGGGCGGGTCGGCGCTCGCGCTGTTCGGTTTGATTCTACTTCTCAGGTGATACACGGCGCATGACCTCGTTCGCTGAGCTGGTGCTGTTCCTGGTGGTACTCTCGGATTTCGCCGTGTTGGCGATGTCACGCTTGAGCGCGTGCATCCGCGCGATTGCGTTGTAGGGGCTCCTCCTTGGCGTCCTCCCGCTCGTCGTCCATTCGACGCTTTCGGCGCACGCCGTCGTCCTCGGCGTGGGCACGGCGGCAATCAAGGCAGTGATTCTTCCTGCCTTCCTGCGATGGGCCATTCGCGAAGCCGCCGTACGCCGTGAAGTCGAGCCGTTGATCGGGTACATGGCGTCGATGCTCTGGGGCGCGGCGGCGCTGGTGATCGCGTTCGCGGTGGCGGCGGTGCTGCCGCTGCATTCAGTCGAGACGGATTTGCTGGTTCCCGTGGCGCTCGTCACCGTGATGATCGGCCTGATCGTGCTGATTACGCGCAGCAAAGCGATCACCCAGGTCGTCGGCTATCTCATGATGGAGAACGGGATCTACCTCTTCGGGCTCACGCAATCGCAGCGCGTGCCGTTTCTCGTGGAGATCGGGGTCCTGCTCGACGTGTTCGTCGGCGTGTTCATCATGGGCATCGTCGTGTTCCAGATCAATCGCGAGTTCGACTCACTCTCGGCGTCCCGCCTCACGGAGCTGCACGACTGAGCCGATGCTACTCATTGCGTTGATTCTCCTTCCGGCGTTGGCCGCCGCGCTGGCGTACGCGGCCCCGGATGCCGCACGCGCCGCGATCCTGGTCGGGACCGCGGCGGTCCATCTCGTCCTCGTGTTGATGACGTGGGCTGCACCGGGCCAACAGGCGCTCGGCGGTTGGCTCGCCGACGATGACCTCGGGCGCATGATTCTCACGCTCGTCAGCGTGATCTTCCTGGCCGTGGCGCACTACGCCGTGTGCTATCGGCGCGAGGAGAACCCGCGGGGCGGACGGGCGTTCGCCAGCTGCATGCTCGGCTTCCTCGCCGCGGCGACGGTCGTGACGACGAGCCATCATTTCGCGCTGCTCTGGATCGGGCTCGAGACGACGACGCTCGCCGTCGCGCCGTTGATCTACCACCGGCACGATCGCCGCTCGCTCGAGGCGGTGTGGAAGTACCTCGTCGTGTCGTCCGTGGGCATCGCGTTCGCGTTGCTTGGCGTGTTTCTGCTGGCCACGGCGCAGCCGTCCGGCGCGACCGGCGGCCGCCCGCTCGTGCTCGACGACCTGCTCGCGCATGCCGGGGCCCTCGACGCGGTCTGGCTGCGCGCGGCGTTCGTGTTCATGCTGATCGGGTTCGGCACCAAGATGGGACTCGCACCACTCCACCTGTGGAAACCGGACACCTACGGCGAGGCCCCCAGCCTCGTCGGCGCGCTGATGGCCGGCGCGCTCACGAGCTGCGCCTTTCTCGGACTCTCCCGCGTGGTCTCCATCTGCTACATGGCACAGCAGGGCGCTTTTGTGCGACCCCCGCTCATCGGGTTCGGCATCCTGTCAATCGCGATCGCGGCCGCGTTCATTCTCGGTCAGGGGGACATCAAGCGGCTGCTGGCGTACTCGAGCGTCGAGCACATGGGACTGCTCGTGCTCGGACTGGGGCTTGGCGGGGTGGGCGCGTACGGCGCCGTGCTGCACGCGGTCAACAATGGACTCGCCAAGGCGATGATCTTTCTCGTCGTCGGTAACGTGGTGCTGGCCACGGGCACCTCGGCCGCCGACGAGATCCGCGGCGTGTTCCGCCGTCTACCGGGCTCCGGCGCACTGCTCGTCGTGGGCCTCTTCGCGGTGACCGGATCGCCGCCCTTCGGCATGTTCATCAGCGAATTCGCAATCATCAACGGGGCGGTCGGCGAGCATCATCCGTGGGTCGCGGCCATCGTCGTCGCGCTCCTCGCCATCATCTTCGTCGGCATCGGGGCGATGATCCTGGAGATGGTGTACGGCGAACGCGCGCCCGCCGACACCAATGCGGGCGGCTCCGACGAACGGACACGACTCGTCGTGGCGCCCGCGCTGCTCGCCGTGCTCGTGCTGGGACTCGGGGTGTATTTGCCCACGCGGCTGATCGGTGCTCTGGCCGGTGCGGCAGCGACGCTCGGGGGCCGCGCACCGTGAACGACATGGCGCCGACGACGCCGCCCGTGGAGACG
>Ga0137314_1000205_pt1 | contig 18324 bp, 14 predicted proteins | sample EasRivERMZT199_2_FD_102289 | JGI IMG/M metagenome (GOLD analysis project Ga0137314, IMG submission 102289) | Soil microbial communities from meander-bound floodplain in the East River, Colorado, USA - East River MetaG ERMZT199_2 | ecosystem: Environmental > Terrestrial > Soil > Floodplain ... | reverse complement strand
GTGCAGATGATCGCGTCGCTCCAGCGCGACGGGACGGGCGCGCTCACGCCGGACCTGCCGGCGGCCACCACCGCTCTCGACGCGCCGAAGCTTCTCTGGGAGCTGCACTTCTTCGGGAAGCACTACGTGGAAGGGCTTCTCGGCTCTCCTCTGGAGACCGCGCAGTCGGAGGAGCTGATGCGCTGGTTCGAGGCTCTGGCGAAGGAGGTCGCGGCGTATCCGTCGGTCCTGTGCCACAGGGACTACCACGCGCGCAACCTGATGGTGAAGGGAGACCAGCTCTTCATGGTCGATTTCCAGGACGCCCGCCGGGGGCCGCACACCTACGACCTCGCGTCGCTGCTGCGCGACTCCTACGTGCGTCTCCCGGAAGATCTCGTCGATGAGATGCTGCGCTTCTACCGCGAGGCCTCGCAGGAGGCGGGGACGGAAGCTGCGTTCCGCCGGGCCTTCGCGCGCACCTGCCTTCAGAGGAACATCAAGGCCGTCGGGACCTTCGCCTCGCAGGCGATGCTGCGGGGCAACCGCAGCTACCTGCGCTACATCCCCGCCACGCTCGATTCGGTGCGCGCCCGCCTCGACGAGCTGCGCGACGACGCAGAGACGGGCCCCATCCGCGCGCTGTTCGAAGGCCCGCTCGCTTTCGCCGGCGAAGCCGCCTCGGCCTGACTCTCGATGAAGGCGGGGGCTGCTCAGTCCCCACAACTAGTGGCGATGGCGAGTGCGCGACAAACGCGCTTCATCCCCTCCGGGCTGATGGTTCCAACGAAGTTCTGGAGGCGGTGTTTGTCGACGGTATTCAGATGATCGAGATTGACGGCCGAATCATGCTTCAGCCCTTCGTCGATGCCTACAGAAACTTCGCTCGGCGACCCGCGGCGTGTGGAGGTGATGGACGCCACGATGACCGTGTCGAGCAGTGCGATGACCTCCTGCCTCGACAGGATGAGAACGGGGCGGCGCTTGTCGGGAGGCCCGAAGGAGTAGAGCCAAATTTCGCCCCGATTCAAGTCTCTGGCCAAACCTGCTCCTCCTCCCAACCTCTGAGCTCATCGTCAACGGTCGGCCTGTTAGCTCCGTAAGCCTGTTTGTATTTCTCGCTAATCATCCACCGGCGTCTGTTCCTGAGGTACTGGGCAACCGCCCGTCGCAGGACCGCTGAACGCCCCTCCTGGCGAACTTCCTCGGTCTCGTCCAACTCCTTGAGGAGCTTCTCGTCGAAGGTGACCTGTATGGATTTCATGATGGCAAGTATATACATATTCCATACACCATCCACCCGCCACGCGAGCGTCGTGGCTCAGTCGCCGCTATCCAAAGCCAGTTGGTTCAGTGGGTTGGCCGCGCCAGGAGAGCCTATTTCGCGCCTTTCTCGGCCCGGTCGAGGAAGGTCACGGTCATGGCGCGGTAGTCGATGGTGAAGATGAAGTCGTCCAGGTGCGGCACGCCGAGGATGACGTAGACCTCCGATTCCATCGCCCGGCTGAACCCGTCCAAACTCCCCGACAGCAGGCCATCCGCGGGGAAGACGCGTCCGGCCAGGCTCAGCGTCCCGGCGATCACCACGCGACGCTCCGCGAGCGGGCCGCCGACCCCGACCGTCGTCCCGAGGAACCACTGTCCCGGAGCGGCCTGCATCTCGGGGACGCGTGACACGGTGGTGCGGCCGATGATCGTGGATGCGGAGCCCGAGTCCACCATCGCATTGAAGGGGATGCCGTTGACCTTCGCCCTGACCAGGATCTCGCCCCCCACGTTGCGGAACGGCTCGACGCGTCCGGGGCGCTGACCGCCAGGAGGGTCGAACGAGAGGGTTCTCCCTTTCATGTCGATCGTGATGGCCATCGCGCTGAAGAGCGAGGGACCGATGAGCCCCTCTTCGGGGCCCGCCGGCTCGCGCATGGTGGCCGGCACGTTGCGCAGGACGATGCCGTCGCCCAGCGCGATGGAATCGACGAGGACGAGGTCCCCCGTCTCCTGGCCGCTGGCTCCGGTGCCGGCGATGGTGAAGGGGCGTATCGGGCGCATGCCGGCCTTGCGCGCCAGACGGGGCGACACCGTCACGCCGGTGGCGCCGGTGTCGAACACGAAGCGCTGATCCTTCACGCCCGAGACGGTCATCCTGATGTAGGTCTGATTTCTGTCGACGCGCAGCGGCAGCTCGGTGGGCTCGCCCTTCTCCATGTGCGAGATCGGCTTGTCGCCCGCCGCCGCGAGCAGCGCCAGCCATGCCTCGGTGTTGCGGATGGCGTCCGCCGACTCGCCGCTCCCGTAGCGCCGGGCGAGGTCGAGATAGCGGTGCAGCATCGCGATGCTGTCCTCGCGTTTCGCGAGGTGGTTGGACAGCACGCGGAGATGGCGCGGCGTATTGGGGTCGAGGGCGGCGGCGGTATGAAATGACTCGGCCGCCTCGCCGTACTTCCCGAGCGTGCGCAGGATGCGGCCGACGCCGAAATGCCCCGCGGCGCAGTTCGGATCCAGCGCCACTGCCAGCCGGTACTCGCTCTCCGCTTCGTCGAAGTCTCCCCGGCGGTAGAGAGCGTCCCCCTTCACCACGCGCGCGTCAGCGTCATCGGGCCAGCGCTCCACGGCCGCCCCCGCGCGGTCGAGCGCGTCCTCGAAGAGGTCATCCTTCAGGAGCGCCCGCGCCGCGGCGACCATCTTCGTCCTGTCGTCGGGCTCTGCCTGCGCCGCAATCCCCTGGGCCGGCGGCGCCTGAGTGGAGTTTTCCGCGGCGCCCGCCGGGTCGGCGCTCAGGAACAACGGGGCCGAACAGACCCACGCCAACGCGACGGCAATGCTTGCGTCACGCCCACGGCGCACGGATCTCGACCTCCTTCACGAGCAGGGAGGGAGCGGCGAAGGACCCGCCGGGCAGGCCGAAGGTCAGGTCGTTGCCGACTCCGGTGACACCATGGAGCAGATCCGACAGCGGTGCCACCAGAAGCGCCCCCGCGACGGCCTCCTGCGGGAGGCCCGAGACGATGCGGCGCCCGGTCACGATCCCCGCGAAGACCGATGCGTCGCCGCGCAGCGCCGTGGTGGGACGCAGCGCTTCCACGTGAATCCCGTCGCGAAGCGCCCGCATCAGCTCGGTGGGCTCGTCGCCCCCCGGCGCGATGAAGAGGTTCGATGTCATCCTCCTGGGGGGCTCGCGGAACGACATGCGCATCCCGTTGCCGGTGGACGCGGTCCCCGCCGCCCCGGCGCGCGCGGCGCTGTGAAGATCGTGGATCGTTCCCGTGAGCACTCCGCGCGACACGAGGACAGTGCGCTGCGTCGCGACCCCCTCGCCGTCGAACGGCGCCGAGGCCACTCCGCCGGGGAGGTGCCCGTCATCGATGATCGTGAGCCGCGGCGATGTGACATGAGCGCCGGGCGCCGCGGCCGGGATGATGACGTTCCTCGAGAAATGCCTCAGGACTTCGGCCGCCGCGGCAGGGGCAAGGAGCACCGGCGTGCGGCAACCCTGCAGCGCGCTTCCTTCGAGGGCGGAGAGGGCGAGGCGCGCCGTCTGGTCGCCGAACAGGACGGGGGAGAAGGCGGAGAGGCTTCGGGCGGTCTTCGATTGGCGCACCACGATCGATCGCCCCGCGTCCTGCGCCACGGCGCCGAGCGAAAGATGCACGATCGTCTGGCGGTATGCGCCGTCGAACCCCTCGCTGTTGCGGATCATCACGCGCGTGGAGGAGACGACGATCGATGCGGTATCCAGGCGGCGCACCCTGGGGTCGATGTGCAGCGCCTCGCGCGCGGCATCGGACAGGAGCCCCTCGAGATCGGCAGGCGTCGCCGCGTGCAGCCTGGGGTCGAAGATCCCCAGGCCTCGTCCGTCGCGTGTTGCGCCGCACTTCGGGAGCGCGAAGACGGTTCCCGCGCCCCGCACCGCGGGCCGCGCCGCGTCCATCGCCGCCATGATGAGCTGGTCGAGCGCTTCGTCGCCGGGGCGCGGGCCGCAGATCGACGCGAAGCCGGCCGCGCCTCCCTCGCGCAGGACCCGAAGCCCGATCCCCCCCTCGGCGGATCGCGTCCAGCTCACCACCCCGTCGGGGTTGAGCTCGACGGCGCGCCGTTCTCCCATCTTGACGTAGGCCTCGGCTGCGAGGGCGCCGCGCGCCAGGCATCGCCGCATCAGATCTTCCGCGATCTCTTTCATCGTTCGGGCCCCGAGACGGTCATCGACCCCACGCGCAGTGTCGGCTGCATGATGCCGAACGGGACGGCTTGATCCCCCTTGACGCACAGCGGCGCGCCGCGATCCGCTTGCGGGTCGTTGCCGATGGCGTCGATCGCCAGCAGCAGATCGGCGGCGCGGCCGCGCAGCACCGCGCCCCGCACGGGGGCATCCACCCGCCCCGAGACGACCCGGTACCCTTCCTCCACCGCGAGGGCGAAGCGTCCCGTCGCGGGGTCCACGCGCCCCCGGCCGAGACGCGTGACGAAGAGGCCCGACGACGTCCCCGCCAGGATCTCGTCCGGATGCGACGGGCCCGGCTCGATCACCAGGTTCGTCATGCGCGGCATGGGGGTGTCGCGGTAACTCTGCCTGCGGCCGTTGCCGGTGGAAATCCCCTGCGTCGCGAAGGACGTGAGCCGGTCCGAGAGAAACCCCACCAACGTCCCCTGCAGGATCAGCGGCGTGCGACGCGCGGCGACCCCTTCGTCGTCGTAGAGCAGCGACCCGCGCATCCCGGCCATGGAGCCGTCGTCGGCCAGCGTCAATATGGCAGGAGCGATCGCCTCCCCCCGCGACGCGACGAACGGCGAATCCCCACGCAGGATGTGGTCCGCCTCCAGCAGGTGCCCGCAGATCTCGTGCAGCAGGAACCCCCCCGACGGAGAGGCGAAGATCACCGGCATGGTGCCGGAAGGGGGAGCGTCCGCGTCGAGCCCTTCGACGGCGCGCTCGAACAGCCTCACGAGCGCATCGCCCTGCGTCATGGCCACCAGATCGTCGAGCGACCGCGCGCAGAGCCTCTCGCGCGCTTCCGACCGCGTTCCGTGGCGCGCGATCTCCAGATGCAGCGTCGCATCGAGCGAGGGACGCGTATCGCGCGCCGGGTCCTTCCCGGTCGCCAGCACCAGGATCTCCTGGATCCGTGCTTCGAGCGAGCCGCTGATCCGCGTCGTGAATCCCGCCCCCGCCGCGTGCCGCCGCAGCCTGTCGCGCCATGTCTCGAGCGCGGACAGTGCGGCGGTGAGCCAGGGGGAGGACCAGGGCCCCGCTTCCGACGAGGGGGCCGCCTGATCGAGGCGTGCTTCGGGGCGCAGCGTCTGCGCGGGAGGCACGCCGAGCTTCGGCCGGTCGGACAGCCAGTCCACCGTCACCGCCTGCGGGTGCAGCGCGAGAGCCTCGAGGGTGCCGGGCTCGGGGGAGTCGAGGATGAACGACTCGTGCCGCCCCTCGGAGAAGCGGCGCAGGTGGGCGCCCGTTTCCCAGCCGCGCTCGACGCGAGGGAACCCCGAAGCAGGGTCCGTGTCCCGGGTCTCGATGCCGAGGGTCAGGCGCGACTCGATGAACAGCTCGGCAGCGCGCACGCCGGCCGGCAGAGACGCCGCGAGGATCCGGCCCAGATGATCGGTGTCGACGAGGAGAGGTGTGTTTGGTGTTTCTGACACGCGGCGATGGTAGGGAGGGGCCGGAGCGGTGTCAAGAACGTGATAGGATCCACGACCCGGATGCCCAACATGAATGCCGCAACCGCCCCAGGCGCGCGCGCTCCGGGGCAACGATTCACACCCGCCCGCGCCGCCGCGGTCATCGCGCTGCTCGTCCTGGCGCTCGCCGTCGCGATGATCGTCAGCCTCACACTGGGGTCGACGGAGGTCGGCGTGCGGGATCTCTTCGCGGCGTCGGGGCCGACGGCTACCTCCCGCACCATCCTGCTCCAGGTCAGGCTGCCGAGAATCCTCCTGGCCGCCGCCGTCGGCGGCTGCCTCTCGGCGGCGGGAGTCGCGTTCCAGGCGATCCTGCGCAACCCCCTCGCCGATCCCTACATCCTCGGGGTCTCGGGCGGCGCGGGGCTCGGCGCGATCCTCGCGTCGGCGCTGTCGCCCGCCACCGGTCTCTACGTGCTGGTGCTGCGGCCGGTCCTTTCTTTCACCGGTTCTCTTGCGGCCGTGATGGCGCTCCTCGGGATGGCGCGGCGCAGGAGCCGGCTCCTCCCCGAGACGATGATCCTGATGGGGGTGGTGATGAACGCCACGATCATGGCGGCGATCATGTTCATCATCACCATGGCGGACTTCAGCCGGTACGCCGGAACGATGTACTGGCTCCTCGGCAACCTCTCGTCCCCCTCCACCGGCGAGCTGTTCTTCATCTTCGGGGTCCTCGTGCCCGGTGTCGCAGCGCTCGCGTGGATGGGGCAGGGGCTCAACGTGATCGCGGCCGGTGAGGAGACCGCGGGTCTGCTCGGCGTGAGCGTGCCCAGGCTGCGCCTCGGCGCGCTGATCGCGGGGTCGATCATCACGGCCGCAGCCGTGTCGCTCGCGGGGCTCGTGGGCTTCGTGGGGCTGATGGTCCCGCACCTGGGACGCGTGCTCCTGGGGCCCGACAACCGTCTGCTCGTCCCCGCGTCGGCCCTGCTTGGCGCGCTGGTCCTGGTGCTGGCCGACACGGCGGCGCGGTCCCTCTTCGCGCCGACGCAGATCCCGGTCGGTGTCATCACGGCGCTGTTTGGCGGACCCTGCTTCCTGTGGCTCTTCGCGCGTCAGGGGACTCGTGGAGGCGCGTCGTGATGCGCGCCGCCGCGCTGCACGCCGCGCTCGAGATGACCGGCGTGAGCTTCTCGTTTCGCGAGGTTGCGGTCTTCACGGCGCTGGGCCTGCGCATCGCGAGCGGCGAGATGGTGGCTCTCATCGGCCCGAACGGCTCGGGCAAGACGACGCTGCTGCGGCTTCTGTCGGGGGCGCTCGCCCCGGACGCTGGTGAGGTGGTGGTCTGCGGGCGTCCCGCCTCCGCCTGGACGACGCGTGAGCGGGCGCGGATGGTGGCCGTGGTCGCTCAGGAAGGCATGGCGGCGTTCGACTTCACCGTCATGGAGACCGTCCTGATGGGGCGCACGCCCTATCTCGGCCTGCTGGGCATCGAGGGGCCCGAGGATGTCCGGATCGCCGAGGAGTCGCTGCGCCGCACGGGGATGCTGGGCTTCGCGGGGAGGCTCCTGTCGCACCTGAGCGGCGGGGAGCGCCAGCTCGTCTTCGTTGCGCGGGCTCTCGCGCAGCGCGCGCAGGTCATGCTGCTCGACGAGCCGACATCGTGGCTCGACATCCGCCACCGCCAGGAGATCTACGCCCTCCTGTCGCGCTTGAATAAAGAGGAAGGGCTCACGATCCTGACCACCTCGCACGACATCAACCTGGCGGCGCAATGGTGCCCGCGCATGATCCTTATCGACCAGGGGCGCATCCGGGCGGACGGAGCGCCGGAAAACGTGCTCCAGCCGGCCGTTCTGTCCGAGGTGTACCAGACGCCGCTGCGCGTCGTCGCCGATCCCGAGACCGGGATCCCGTGGGCCTTCCCGTCCGGTCCTGGTGCGCGGGCCTCCGACCCGCAGCGATGACCGGAAGACTCGGATGAAGAAGTGGTCGAGATGCTGGTGCGCGGGCCTCCGGCCCGCATTCTTGATTTGCGGACCGGAGGTCCGCGTACCCGCATCGTGCTTCACTCTCCGGCTCTGATGCTCGACCAGGTGCGCCCCTCGATCACGAGATCGCTCAGCCGGGCGCTCCCGGAAGCGGTCACAGCCACGATGGCGTGCACGTTCCCCTTGCGGATCGCCGCCTCGATCTGCAGGCCCGTCCCTTCCTGCACGTAGAGCGCGTCGATGCCGTAATGCACCTCGAGCCGCGCCGGAGAGTTCGGATCGTCGTACTGCGGCGGCCAGAGGTCACGAATGCGTCCTTTCAGGTTCACGCTCCCGGGGACGGGGACATCGCTCACGCTGCGGGCGCGGTGGACCTGCGGCACCCCCGCGACCTGAGAGGGCACCGGCTCGAGCTGCACGTAAATGGTTCGATCCCTCCAGACGGGCTCGCGGTAGAAGTCGGAGCTCTCGTCCGTCCGGTCCTTCATGATCTCGTCCCACCAGCTCCCGAGGGGCTTCACCACGACTGTGCTCTCGTCGTTTCCCGGTGCGGAGTCGGCGGCGGTCACGCGCAGACTCTCGATGGGGTAGGTCAGCACCACGTAGTCGCCGCGGAACAGATCGCGCGGGTCGCGGGCGATCACCTCCAGGTAGATCGTCTCACCGGTCAACAGGGGCCAGGCGTGCCCGACCAGCATGCCCGCAAGGACGATGAAGCAGAACGCGCCGCAGAGCAACGCCCGCATTGCCTTCGAAATCTCAGGCATTGCTGCCTCCCGATGCAACGGCGGGGCGCGCGCGCTTGCGCCAGTAGTGCGCCGTGCCCATGAGAATGAAGGCCGCCGCGAAGAAAATCGCGGCCGAGGAGAGCATGTCGCCGATCAGATCCATCCACCGCACCAGCACGAAGAGAAGGACGTAGCAGACTCCGCCGAAGAAGCTCCATGCCCGGTCCATCCGGACTCCCCTCATGATGAGCCAGATCCCCACGATCAGGCTGACGGCGCTGAAGAGCCCCGCGAGGACGATCTCGTCGGCCGGCGGCTCGAAGTGCCAGATGACTCCGCGCGCCATCGGCACGAGCGCGGCGACTGCCGCGAGGACGATGGGAAGCGAACGGGAGCCGGTTCGCTGGCGCCGCCGCACGAGGACCGTGAACACGAAGGCAAAGAGAAGGACCGCGGCGATCAGAACCGGAGTCACGCTTGCTCCGACCGTCCAGGGACGCGATGTGCTGTGTTGGCTGGTGAAGGTGCCCGTGAGCAGACCGGTGAGCAGCACCAGAAGACCGCAGAACTGAACGGGCCGCGCCGGCCAGCGCGCGAACCCGGCCTCTCCCGACGCGTAGAGGGCGCAGCCGGCGAGCGTCGCCATCGATGCAAACAGGGCGTCGGCTCTCCACGCGTTGGCGGTGACGACCAGGAGCCAGAGCGCGCCGCTCAAGGACGCCGTCACGGCGAGCGATGCCGCGCCGAGGCGCAGCGCGAGCCAGATCGCCGCGGCCAGCGCCGGGATGAAGAGGTAGTGCGGGCTGGCGAACCAGCCGGTCTCCATCGTCGTCCACACCGCGAGCAGGATGATCGCTTCATGGCCGATCATCCGCGAGGAGAGGGTGTGAGCCACGAGCAGCGCCCCGAACCCCCACCACATCACGCCGTCGGGGTAGTGCGACTCGATGTGAAACACCTGCGCCAGCAGCCAGATCGCGTTGCCGTAGAACAGCGTTCCAGCGAGCGCCAGCAGCTCGCCGGCGACCGGCCGCGTGCGCGCGTAGGCGGCGGCCGATCCGATGTAGGCGGCGACGACGGCCGCGAAGATGATGCCCACTTTGGCCGCGCGGGGGATCGCGTCCCAGTTGTACCCGATGAGCAGGAGCACTCCGACCGAGAACATCAGGACCGCGAGGCCGCAGAGGGTCAGAAAGAGGATTCTGCCGCGGCGCGCGCCGGTTGAGTCGGTGTCGTAGGCGCCGAGGATGCGCTCCGCCTCCGGAGTGCCGATGAGACCGTCGCGAACCCACAGGGAAGTCTGTCCGCGCAGCCACTGGAGCCGGCGGGGGGAGACGGGGAGGCGGCTCATCGGGGAGCAGCCTATCAGGATCGGCCGTGCCCCGATCCCTCGTGGCTGATAAGTCCAATTCTTTCAAAGAGTTGGCTCATCGTGCCCCCCCCGGGTGCTCCGGTCGTCTTCAGTTCCCGGCGAACCCTGCGCTCATCGCGTGCGTTATGGTCAAAGAGCGCGGACACTGGGAGTCCGTCGCGGTTCATTGCCGCCGGCAGGAGGGAGCGTCTCATGAATCAAAGGAACCTGTTCTTTCTCGGCCTGATGATCCTGGTGGCCGGCTTCCTCGCCGAATCATTCGCCGTCAACATGGACGAGGGAACGTGGCGCGCATGCCGCGACGCCTCCGATGACGCCATCGAGCTGAGGCTGGGGCAGGGAGGCGGCTGGTGGCGGAACGTCGGCATTGACGTGAAGCCGTCGGAGCTGACGGGTCCCGACGTGGCCGCCCTCTGGACCAGGGGGGCTCCCGTGAAGTTCGAGCTGGCGCGCGAAGCCGGCAGGATCCTCTTCGAAGGCACGGGGGGGCGCCGGCCGAAGGGTGATTGGACGTTCCAGCGCGACGCCGCCTTCGCCGCCAGGGTCGAGAAGCTGGGGGGAGGTCCGGTCGGGGACGAAGATCTCCTGAGAATGGCGATCAGGAAGATCGAAGGTTCGTTCATCCAGGGGTTGATCGACCTTGGCTACGACAAGCTCGATGCCGACGATGTCATCCGTCTTCACAACCACGACATCTCGCTCGACTACGTCGAGGGGATGCAGGAGCTGGGGTACCGCCCCGATGGAGAAGAGCTGATCCGGCTCTTCGTCCATGGCGTCGGGCCGCAGGAGGCCGTCCAGCTGCGGACGATGGGTCTTTCCGGGATCCCGGTGGAGGACCTCATCCGGCTCAAGAACAACGGCGTGGACGCGCAGTACGTGAAGGCCATGGTCGACGTGGGCTTCCCCGCCTCCGACGTCGAGGGTCTGATCCGGCTCGCGGTCCATGGCGTGGCCCCCGAGTACGCCGCCGCGGCGAAGCAGATGGGCCTGAAGAGGCTCGACCTGGAGGACGTCATCAGGCTGCGCAACCATGGCGTCGATGAAGAGATGATGCGCGGGATGGGTCGCGTGAAGCCTGAGGACCTCTCGACCGAGGATCTGATCCGGCTCAACAACAATGGCGTGGATGCCGACTACGTGTCCGAAGTGCGCACTTCGGGCTTCGAGGACTTCAGCGTCGAGGATGTGATCCGCATCCACAACAACTCCGTCGATGAGAGCTACCTGCGAGGGCTCAGGATCGCCGGCCTGACGGATCTCTCCGCCGAGGACATCACGAGGCTCCACGTCCATGGCGTGAAGGCCGAGGATCTGGTGATCTTCGCGCGGCTCGGCTACGACGCCTCCGACGTCGAGGACATCGTGCGGCTCGAGAACAACGGAGTCTCGGCCTCGACCGTCGAGGAGTTCCGCGCGCTGGGATACGGCGACCTCTCTTCGGACGATCTCGTCCACCTGCGCAACAACGACGTGACGCCCGACTTCGTGCGGAAGGTCAAGGAGGCGGGGCTCGACAACCTGGAAGTCCGCACGATGATCCGCCTCAGGCAGGGAGGTCTCGACGCGGAGACCCTGCTGAAGGAGCGCGGCGGGAACTAGCCCTCAGCGCTTCGCCGCCGCGGTCGCGCCCTGTTCGCGGTGGAACACGAGATCCGCGCGCGCCTCGATCCGATCCGGGAGGACCTTCAGGTCCCGGATGACGGTGTCCACGATCAGGCCGGGGGCGATGGCGTCCCAAGGGGCGGCGAAGGTCACCGGGATCTCGATCGGGTCGATGTACTTCTTCAGATCGATGGTGCCCAGGGCGCCTATCTTCACGGGGAGCGTCTCCACCGTGGCGACGAAGGCGTTCTTCTGCCTGTCGAACGTCACCGACACCGTCGGCACCAGCTCCGCGAAGAAGGGGATTGGCTCTCCGGTGCAATCGACCCGCAGACGGATGCGTCCGTTCTCGAACTGCATTTCGCGCGGGTTGGAGAGACTGAGCGTCTCGGAGAGGCCGGCCTTGCCGACCTCGAAGGTGTAGGGGGTCGCGGCTTTCGTGAAGTTGAGCAGCGTTGCGCGGTCGATGGTCAGGACGACGCTCTCCGCCCGCAGGGGGGCGGCGGCCAGGGCGAGCACGGCAATGACAGGAAGGAGGAGCCTCTTCATCGTTGTCTCCAGTGTGACGCCGGCCAAGGGTCCATCAGGACGGTCGCTCCACAGTATGCAATGGCCGGCTATCCACCGCCAACATCGCGTGTGAGCACCGCCACGGAGAAGGGGGGGAGCGAGAGCCTCGGCGACGCCACCGTCCTGCCCGACTGGACGTCGAGCACGACGAGCCGCGGGTTGCCGGCGTCGTGCACCGGGATCAGGAGATAGCCGTCGCCGTCGGAGACCACCGAGGGGATGAAGGCCGTCGATTCCAGGATGGCTCCGGGAGCGACAGCCCCGGTCTCAGGGTCGAACGCGCGCACGACGTTGACCGCCGAGGCGAGGGTCACGACGCAGAACCCGCGCATCTCGCCTCCCACGTCCACGAGCGCGACCGAGGAGACGTTGCCCCCCAGGTCGTCGTCATCCACCAGGAGGCCGCGCGTCGCCAGGACGTCGGGGTCCACGACCTCGATGCCGCCGCTCAGGTCGGCGGGAAGGCTCCCCTCGAAGATCCCCCCCATGGCGTAGTAGAGCCGGCCATTCTCGGGGTGCCGCGCCGGAGGGCCGAACGGATTGCGCCCTTCGAGACGCAGGTAGGCGCGCGGCGAGCCGGTGGCGGCATCGAGCGCGACCAGCACACCCGGCCCGTACTCGCGGAACGAGCCGTCGATGTTCTGGAGCGAGACGATGACGCGGTCGTCATGTCTCACGAGACTGTCGGCGCGCGGCGTGCCGCTCCCGTTGGTGGCGTAGCCGGTGAGATCCGCGAACCCGAGGAACTCTCCGGTGCCGCGATCGGCGATCAGGACGTCGTTGTACGGAGGCTCGTAGCGCGTCACGAAGAGACGGTTGGGGTCGACGGCCAGCGCGTCGTGCGGGTTGCTGCCGTTGCCGGTGGAGAACTGCAGCGCCGTCACGTATCCGGCGGCCGGGTCGAGCGTCTGGATGTTGTCGAAGAAGAACCGATTGACGATGAAGACCCCACCGCCGCTCGCCGTCGCGACCGGGTCACCGGAGATCGCCTCCAGGTCATCGTCCACGAGAAACTGCGTGTTGTACCGGACCCGCACCAGACTCACGATCCCGGTGACCCCGAAGTCCGTGCCGGCGACGAGGTAGCGGCGCTGCCTGACGGCGTGGAACGTCCCGGTCTCGGCGGAGGAGGTGACGACGACCATGCCGTCGATCGTCCGCCCATCGGGAGAGAGATTGCCGGAGATGCTCAGAAAGACGCTCGTGACGCCAAACGCAGGGTCGCCGATGGCGATCGGGCCGAACGAGTCGAGGGCGAACTCTCCGCCGCTGAGAAGCCCCAGGGCGATGAGCGGGTCATCCGCCGCGAACGGGACGATGGCCCCCCCGGCGCGCACCTCGACGATCGTCACGCGCGCCTCTAGGGAGCCCCCCGTCTCGATCCCCTCGGGGTCGATCGCGATGGTCAGGTCGATGGTCAGCCCGACGGCGCCCAGAAGGGGAAGCGAGATGCCCGGCACCGAGAGCATCGCGTCGTACACCGACGAAAGAGGGGCCGCGTCGCCCGATTTCTTCGGGGCATCGGGGGCGAACGAGCTGCCGCACCCGGCGGCGAGAAAGGAAAGCAGCGCGCAGCATGTCAGAAGAGAGAGGCGCGCGGCGCGCGCGGCTGCGGCGGTGATCATGGGAGCGCCACCCGTACGCTCGCCTGCACCAGCCGTCCCGGGAGCGGATAGCGGACGATGTCCACCGTCTTGACGTCGAAGATGTTCGTCACTTCGATGGTGTATTCGAGACGTCCCGCGCTCTGCGTGTAGCCGGCGCCGTGGACATAGCGGCCGGGGATCCTGATGAGGTCACGCGGGATCCCCGACCCCGCGAGCGCGGCCGCCGCGGCGTCGCTGTAGTTCGGGCCGACGTAGTCGAACTCGTAGTAGGGGCGTCCCCACGCGCGCGTCGCGCTGGCGCGCGCCGCGACGACATGACGCGGCCGCCCGGGAAGATCGTCTCCGTGCCGGAAGGTGTCGCTGCGATCCTCGGCGTCCTGGAAGGTGTAGTTGACGCTTCCGCGCAGCCATCCCAGCAACCCCACCCCGAAAGAGATCTCCGCGCCGCGGATGCGCGCCGCGCCGGTGTTCTGCGCGATGACCTGGCTCTGCGAGGTCTGCGTGAGCTGGATCAGGTTGTCCGCGTCGCTGGCGAACAGGACCGTCTCGACGTAGAGCCGATCGACCGCGCCGCGTGGCCGCATCAGGTAGGTGACGCCCAGGTCGGCGTTTGACCCTTCCTCCGGCTCGAGCTCCGCGTTCCCCTTGATGGCCGCCGCGTCGCCGAAGAGCTCCGGGAGCGACGGCACGCGGTAGAACCGGCCGATGTTGCCCCGCAGGGTGAAGCGATCGTCGATGTGCCACGCGGCGCCCAGCTTCGGTGAGACGTCCGAAGCCGTCCCTGTCTCACGGGGCGGCGGCGTCACCCCTGACGGTGTCTCGACGTCGCTGGCGAGGCTCGTGAACCGCAGCGAGGGAGCCAGCACGACCTGCCCGCCCGCCATGTGCAGCGCATCCTCGAGGGTGATCTCGTGCGTCCAGCGTGTGGCTTCGCCGCGATCCGGGATGTCCGACAGCCGGTCGCGTCTGTCGGCCCGCTCCCAGCGCGCAGTCCAGCGCGAGGTCAGCTCCTGGCGCACCGCGCCTTCGGCGTCCACCTTCCAGCGCATCAGGACGCCGGGGCCCGCGGTCTGGAGGATGTCGCGCGTGTCGGTGGAGACCCCTCCCGTCGTATCCCCGGTGTCGTCTTCGAACTCCTGGGAGGTCCATCCGTAGTGCACGTCCAGGTCGAGCCGCAGGCGTCCCGACATGAGATCGTGCCGCTCGAGCGCCGCGGTCGTCGTGGCGCGCGACATCTCGGAGCGGGCGGTGGCGGACTGGAACGCGTCGATGCCGGGGACCCCCTGCCGGCGCCGCGTGAAGAGGCCGTCGAAGCGCGCGCGGCCCCCGGACTTCAGATCGACGCTCCCCGTTCCGAGGACCTCCGCGAACCAGGATCGGTTGTTGACGCGGGTCTCGTAGCCGTCGTCGCTCCCGTTCACGGGAGTGCCGTTGTTGTCGAAGAAGCTGAAGTCGCCCTCCGTGCCGCGCCCGCTGAACGCCACCAGGCCGTTGGCGCGCTGGCCGGCGAAGGAGGCGCGCGCCGCGGCGTGGGCCGTGTCGTACGAGCCGTACGAGAGGCTGCCGCTGGCTGTGCTTTCGCCGGGCACCGGCTTGCGGGTGCGGATGTCCACGGCGCCGCCGATCGCGCCACCCGGGAGCCACGACGGAGAGAAGCCTCTGTAGACGTCGATCGATTCGATGCTCTCGAGCGAGAGATCCGCCAGGTTCACCGCGCCGCCGAGCGCCGCGTTGAGCGGCACGCCGTCCACGTAGACGTTCACCTGTTCCGAGGTGGAGCCGCGGATCGACACGGTCGCGAAAGACGACAGGCCGCCGAACGACCGGACGTGCAGCCCCACGGTCTCCGAGAGCAACTCCGCGACGCTCGCGATCCTGTGGTCGAAGTCCACCGCGCGGATGGACGTCCGGAAGACGGTGAGATCGGCTGGCGCCTCATCGGCCTTCCCCTCGACCTCGATCGTCTCGGGGTCATCCTGCGGCCTGGCGTCTTCGCCGTCAGCGGCGGATCCGATCGCGGCGCTGTCGATGCAGATGACGGCGACCACCGTGGCCGCGCGGAAGAGCAGGCGGCCTGCGCGCACCGCCATGACACCATGGATCAAGGACAATCCCCAAGCAGGAGCTGGCGCGGCGTCCCGTCGGACGCGTGGCCGTAGTACGGTTGCCCGCTCACGCGGGCCAGGTAATAGAAGAGGGTGCCCGGCGCGGGGACGCCGGTGTCGGCGTGGTCCGCGGTCGTCAGGTTGAACGAGTCGTTCTCGATGCAGAGCACCGGCTCCACGGGCGCGGCGGCCGCGGACGGAAGCCACCCGCGCACGATGTCGTAGCGCGCGGCGGACGACATGAAGCTGACGCGCACGTGCGTGCTCCCCGCCGCGGCGTCGTGGAAGACCCACAGGTCCTGGTCGGCGGGAGGCATCGCGTCGGGAGCCCCCGAAAGAGGGGAGCGGCAGCGCGCGGCCTCGGTTCCGTCCGTCGCTCCGTCGTCGTCGCTGTCGGCGTCGGCAGGGTCGCTGCCGTGCAGGATGATCTCGTCGGCATCCGACAGCCCGTCGCCGTCCACGTCAGGTCCAAAGGAGACGGGGACGCTGTTGAGCGCCACGACCGCATCCAGGTCGAAGCCCTCGGCCGGCCCGGGGAATCCCGTGGGAAGGTCCAGATCCACGATGCGGATGAACCGCACCGTCTGCAATCCGATGTCGGCGAGATCGAAAGCGTCCCCGCCGGCGCCGGACACGCCCCCCGGCCCGGCAGGGTCCCACGTATTCGGGTCGTCAGGGATCGTCCAGTTCCCCGTGAACGTCGGTGTGATTCCCGCCAGCCCGGCGAGACGCGGAAGAGCGGAGGACGGTGTGCCGTCGCTCCCCACGAGGCTCAGCGCAGAGACATCGTAGGGAAACGCGACGAACGTCACACCGTCCTCGCTCCCCGCAACCGCCCCCGGCTCGGCAAAGACGGTGTAGGGCTGATTCGGATCCGCGGGAACGAACGACTTGAAGAACGCATTCTCGAAGACGATGAAATCCGGGCCCGGCCCGTCGACGATGACGTTGTCGGTGAAGGCCAGGACGATCGAGCCGCCGCGTCCCAGCGACACGGTGCTCACCGAGCCCGTCACCGGGAAGGAGTCTCCCGGTGGCCCGAGCACGATCCCCGGCAGCTCCGGCACGCGCTGACCGGCCGCTTCCGGGACGTAGCCGCCGTTGAAAGCCACGACGGCGTCGGCGAAGCAGTCTGCTGCCCGCGCTTCCGGTGCGCCGGCCGATGCGGCCAGCAGGAGCAGCGCTGACAGACAGCCGGCGGCCTTCCTAGTCTTCATGTCCGGACTGCGGGATGACCAACGGAGTTCTCTTCAACTGCGAGAGAAGCCACGACAGACGCAGCGGAAGGCGCCCGTCGATCCTTGGCGCGCTGTAGAGAAGGTCGTAGTCCACGGTCGCGAGCAGGGAGCGCCCGCTCTCCGAGAAGACGTTGAACCCGTCGTGGTACGCCGAGATGCCGAGGCTGTCGACGCTGAAGGCATCGATCGAGGAGAGATCAACCACGACTGTTCCCCCCTCGATCGGGATGGCGCCGCCGTGCGGGTGCAGCCTGTGGAGCGTCGTCGTGAGCGTACGCGCGACTGCGTCATGCTCCATCTCGACCAGATACGTGTTCCCCGGTGCGAGAGCGAGCGGCACGCTGGCGAAGGCGAAGCTCAGGAAAGCGTCCGCGCCGACCGCGGACCCGAAGACGTCGGGCGACAGGAACGGCCCGCCGAAGAACGGCGAGACGTTCGGGAAGTACGAGAACTCCACCGTGTCGAAGGTGTCCGACGCGAAGTCGGAGAGATCTCCGGTGCGGTCATCGCCCGCAGTGGATGCGTTGAACAGCGAGAAGGCGATGGGGTGGAAGCCCGAAGGGTCCGGCGCGAAGCCCTCGGAGCGGATTGTGAGGATGGCGCCGAACACGAAGTCATCGTCCTGGGTGAAGCCCATGGGGAAGCGCGCGTAGTAGCGCGACGTGGGCGCCAGCGAATCGTAGGTGACGGCCAGCGAGCCGCTCCTGTCGTCGCGGAAGCGTGGCGCGCTGTCCTCGTGAACGAACTGGGCCGCGCCGGGGCCCCGCACGCCGAAGCGCTGGAAGAGGCGCTTGGTCGGGTCGTGATGGAAGTCCTCGATGAGAGTCTGGAGCTGGAAGCGGCGGACGGCGCCGGGGCTGCCGGCCTGGAGCGGCCCTGTGGATGACGGCAGAAGCAACAGCGTTGCGACGACGGCCAGAACGGCGAAGCGGATACGGGACATGCGACTCCTCTCTCCCTGCACGCAGGGGTTCCGGCCTTCCGGGTGTTCGCACAAAAAAAATCCCCGGAGCTTTTTGGGAAAGTCCGGGGAACGGCGAGACCTTGCCCTAGAAGGCTCTCGAATGACGATCGACCCGGGCAGGTCTCCTGGCTCGCGACTTACCTACTGACCGCGTCGTGCTGCCGACCCTTCCCGGCTCCAAGCCAGTGGGTCTTCCCGCGGCGTTCGTGGTCGCTTACAGTTGCTGGGCAGCGGGGGATTCGCACCCCCTTCCCTCTTCGGCGCCGTCTTGATGACGGCGCAACCCAAGTCCTCGAAAAGCTCAAAGAACGGACAGCAGCGGAGGCTGACGTCAGGCAAGCACTCTACGCCCGTGGGGCGAGCCGCGTCAAGTGTCGGATCGCGCCGGTCTTCGTGCTGCGAGCGTCGCGCACTGACTCACGACGGGGGACACGCCCCGGCCTGGCACACGCAGTCGCAGCGGAAACCGACGGCCGGCGGCGCAGGGTCAGGCGGGACGGTGTAGCCGCAGCTGCAGCGCACGTCGGTGCCCGCGCAAGTGTCCGG
>Ga0137314_1000204_pt1 | contig 18390 bp, 15 predicted proteins | sample EasRivERMZT199_2_FD_102289 | JGI IMG/M metagenome (GOLD analysis project Ga0137314, IMG submission 102289) | Soil microbial communities from meander-bound floodplain in the East River, Colorado, USA - East River MetaG ERMZT199_2 | ecosystem: Environmental > Terrestrial > Soil > Floodplain ... | reverse complement strand
ACCTGAGGCCGTCTGGATCAACCCACCGGAGAACAAAGCGACACGAGAGCAAGCCCTGAAAATCGTCGGGGGCAGTAACTAAATGCAGAACGCCACTGTCTCAAAGTCGTTGACAACTTCCGCTTCGCCGGACAGGAACTGGTGCCGCAGAGTTTTGATCACAGTAGCCGAGTCACACACGGGCCTCTACAGCGGCAAGGTGGTTGGTGAATACTTGGAGAAACTAGTAGACCTTGGTCACCCACGAGAGCGGACTGTAAAACTGATGACCTACATCATGGGGGCATTCAGCAAAGTGACCATCACATCGAAATGTGCGCCCGTGCCTTCCACAGATCCAGATGACGAGGTGTTTCTGCTTTGCGCCATTGATGGAGGTGCTGACTACCTCGTCTCGGAGGATAGATCTCTTACCAGCCTGAAATCGAGCTACACCAAGCCCGTAATTGGTAGGAGTGAAGAGCTGGCCGAGACTCTAGGGGCGTAGGACGATAGGGCCCGATTGATCCTGAGGCTTGCGACGAAACACAGTGGCAGCAGGCCCTGGGTTACGTGGAGAAACTGAAACTCGACTTCTGCCGGAAGATCCTCGTGACAGGGGGAGCACGGTTCTACCTCTACTCGAAGATAGGAGGCCGTTGGTCGGACACGCCAACGGGCTACTTCAACGTCGAGAAGATTCGTGAAAGCCACGTAGCACCGAAGGGGACCAGCGCCGTGGACACGATCGAGGCGTTGACGCCGATGAACCTCATCCGGGGATGAGGGCCCGGGCGGTTCGAACCTTCGATCGCTTGGTCCCCAGGCGCACGGTGATACGAACCACTCAGAGGGCATCGCTCTCGACGGAAGTCAAGGTACTCCAGTGGTTTGCATGTCCTGACCCTTGAAAGAAGGTCCTATCATATGTATACGTTCGAATCCTACGTGAACCCCCCAAGCGATCCGTAGTACGAACCGCTCAGAGAGTTCGTACTTCCGATCACGTGGGGAGCCACGCACTCATCGCCCCGAGTTGATGGGGCTGCCGATACCCGAGCCCTGATCACGTTCGTGGTCAGGGCTCAAGTTCTTCCAGACCACGCGGGCTCTTTGGGCGATCGCGGGTTGGTCGAAGAAGACTCTCTGCCTGTTAACCGCAGCCCCGATCGCGGGTCCATCGGTGTCGATTATCGCGGCGCGACTCTCTGGACTCTCCCTCCGGCTGTTAACCGCGGTTAACAGGTAGAGAGTCACGGACTCTCCGGAGCGTTAACCGGGGGGTTGCGTGGGGCGGTGCGGGGTGGGTTACGGTCGTTGGCGCGATGCGTTGAGGGCGCGTCGCTGCTCGTTCCAGTCCGGCAGCGCGGTCAATGTAGCCGCCAGGACACTCACGCGCATCTGGTCAAGATCGCGTACCTGCCCGGGCTGTTTCGCAAGAAGGATTCTTGAGATGGCCAGTCCCGCCGCCTGATTCGGCTCAAGCCGCGCCTGCGACAACCACCTTGGATCGCGATCTGAGTTTTCCCCCTTGTCAGGGCGGTGAAGTCGCCGTATGAATGGAGCGACGACTCCCACCCTGGCAATGCCACCTGCCCCTTCTTGTTGGGGTACCAGCCGACGAGCCACCGTCGCACCATAGAGAGCGCGAAACGTCTGCCTGCTTCGCCTGAGAGTGTCCACGGACACTGAAACGCAGAATGCTGCGCCCTCTCATGGAGGCGCTCATGACTGCGAAGCGGGAAGCGTGCCAATCGCAAGTTCGGTGCCGTGCTTCGTGCGCGGCAGGCAACACGGCCGCCAACAGGAATGAGTCACAACGGACCCCCGCCTCCAGACCGCCACGGTCCTCATGGTCGAGACGACTTCCGATCTTCGGGCTCATGCTTTTTGGGGTGACACTGGCCTTCCCCGACGTCACCGACTTGCAAGTCACCAAGTCCGGCAACAACGTGGTCCTAAGCTGGACCACCGGGACGCCGAACTTCCGTGTGCTCCGTAGCCGGACCCCGAGCTTCATGTCCGGCAACGTCACGGTGGCGGAAGCACTCGCCGGGAGTCCCTCGACTGATGTGGGTGCCGCTGGGACCGCCGAGTTGTACTTCTACCAGGTGGTCGGTGCCGGAGATCCGAGTCCAGGTCTTTTCGACCTCAACCCGCCACGCCTGGTTCCAACGATCACGATGCTGACCCCGGACAGCGGGCAACCCGGGATCAGTGTGACCATCGACGGCACCGGCTTTGTTTCCGACGGGAGCGGGACGGTCGTCATGTTCGGCGACCTTGCCGCCGAGTTCCTGTCCGCAACGTCAACCCAGATCATTGTCACAGTCCCAACCGGCGCAGTCACGAGCGACGTTGTTGTCTGCGTCGTCGACGTGTGTTCCAACAGGATGCGATTCACCGTCACCGTGGGACCGACCTTTCAAAACATCAGCTCTCTCGCCTTCGAGCCTGGCACTGGGAGTCTCTGGGTAGGGGATCGGGGTGCAGGGTCGGTGGTTGAAATCGACAGCGCCGGCACGTCGTTCAACCGAGCAGCGCTCGCAATGGCTTTCGTCAGCAATCCATCCCCCGGTGACGGTACGGGCCGCATCTATTTCGCGAACGGCTCGGACAGCAATAACAATCTAGGAAGCATCCGTTACATCGATTCCTCCGATAACTCGAACGTCTTCTTTCGTGCGGCTGGCACAGCGATGACCGATCCAGTTGGTGCAAGAGGTTTGGCCGCGAGAGACTCCGAGCCGAACGTTGCCTACATTTTGGACCTCAACGACAACACCGTCCGCCGCGTGCCCGGCACACTCGCCATCGACTCCAACTGGGGGAACACGGACGTTCTCCTCTTCAACGACCCCGCTGGTGCTCGCTTCGACTCGGCCGGGAATCTCTACGTGAGCAGCACGACTGCGATCTACAGGATCGCCCCGAACGAGGCTGTCACCCAGGTGGCGACCGGCTTCACGGGAGCCGCGGGGATCGATCTTTCGGAGGACACGGGGATACCCACGCTTCTGGTCGCCGATAGCAGTACAGGACAGGTCTTCTTGGTCAACGCGCTGAACGGTACGAAGGAAGTCGTCGGCGATGGCTTCACGAACCCCGTCGCCGTCGCGTTCTCCCGCAATGTCACGACAGGAGATCTCTTTTACGATGTCGCCGAGCCGACGCGGATCATCCGCCTAGCGGATCCGCGTGTGAGACTTGCGCTTCGGGATCCAACGCCTGTGCTCATCCACAAATACCGGCCGGAGGATCAATACCCGAGCACTTTCCAGACAGAGAATCGCAAGATCACCGTGGAGCTGATGGTGCTTGACGCCGCCAGGCCCGCCGCGGGCGTCACCGTCTACTTCCGACCCATCGACCTCCCGGACACAAGCCCCTATTCCACAACAGGTGTGGACGATAACAAGGGCGGCCCTGGCACCGTAATCCCTGACCACGCCACCTCCGATGCTCAGGGCAAGGTGCGGACGGTCCTGACCATCACGGACACCTATAGCGGTGACAACTACCAAGTCGAGGCGTCGTTGCAGGCAGCTCCGAACTTCAAGAAGGTCGCCAGAAGCGGCGTCTTCACGGCTTGGAAGCGCGCACATGTCGAGTACGACCGAATGTACAAGGTGGGCGAATTCGTCGATCAGACATCCGGAGCGGGCCAGGCCGACCCGGCGCAGGTCTTCGTGGTTAACCCGGCGACTTTCACGGTCGGGGAAGAAGTCCACGTTCTTTCGGGTACACCATCTACACAGGAAGGCGAGAGACGAACTGTGAGCGCTGTCGCGATCGATCACATCGTTGTTAACTCTGCCCTAGCCAGTACGTATACGTACATCGGTCCCGCTGCCCCAGGAGATGCGGCACCCTATAGCTTCGTAGCGAAGGTGTCCGGGGGCGTCTATGAGGTTCTTCCGACCTCAAATACTCTGGCGATCTCTTTCACTGATCCCTTCCTCGAATGGAAGTTCGTGGATGGGGGCAGCTTCCTGCCGGCGTGGCCCGTGGTTGGGGATCCCAATGTCATCAATACAAGAACTCCAAGTTTCTTCAAGAATGTCCTGCCTGGCACGGTCCCAAAGATCAACCACGTCCAATTGGTCGCCGCCGGAGCGCTGGGAGCTCCAGACCCGAACATCCGTGGCGTGACCCAGGCAGAAAACGACGGAATTCTGATCTCGAAGAACTGGTCTTGGATTTTTACAGACACGATCCAGAGCTCTTGTATCGCTTGTACCGGACTTCAGATCCAGAATTCCATCAGCGATGTCACGGCCCACGAGCTTGCGCACCAGTGGAACGTGAATCTTGAGATTCCCGACACGGGCGGGCATGATATGCAGAATACCTGGAACGACGCGACAAAGAAGTGCCTTATGAACCAGGCCCGCGACCGAAAGATTGGTCCTGCCCGACTTCATGAGAACCTTGCCGCGCCGACAGATGATCTCTATTGTATCCGTGGGCACACAGACGATCTCAACCAAGATTCTTGCACTTGGCCTCCGTAGGAGAAGAGAGATGAAACGCGCGTTAGTTGTGGTTGTCTTGCTTTCCGCGTCTCGTCTGGCGCTTGCCGAGGTTCAGGTGCGGATCGCTGACTACCCTGAACAGGTCTATAGCTACAGCCCTGTCATCATCACTGGGGTCATCGAGAACCATGGCTCCGAGGCTGTGTTGCTTCCGGCAAGCCTAGCCACCGAAAACCGATATTTCATCGAGACGGGCACGACAATGGAAAATCTCAAGGAGCTCATGCCGTTTAGATTCGACGGCGGCGGAAATGTCGTGTGGGTAAGGCCTGGCGAGAAATGGTACTTCCAGATGGGGATTGGGCAGTGGAGCGTCAAACTTTCCGGAACCCTCTACATACGAATGGGGATACGAAGCACAGGAAGATGTCACTACTTTCCACAAGGCGACGAGGAGTTCCCTCTCAAGCTTCTCAGCAAGAATGGAAGCCCGGTATATGAATGCTGGGAGGGTCATGTCCGGTCAGATGTCGCCAGTATTGATTTCGTTCGGCCCGATTCCGTTGCTGACCAGGCTGCCGCTGACTATATCTACTCTCCTGAGTTCCCCACCACCTGCAACTTGGAGTCCAACGATGGATGCCTACACCAAGGAGCATCCCAGCTGCTGGAGCGCTTTCCCGCCAGCCATTACACATATGTCGCCCTGTTGACTGCTGGCACTGACTCTCCTGAGTACCTGCAGAAGGCACTCGACCTCCAGCCTTCGCATCCCCTCACACCCTACACCACATTCCAGAAGGCTCTTGCCTTGGTGCGGTTAGGTCGCACAACAGAGGTGTCATTCGAGGCCCTTGATATCCCTTCGGCCCTACGGGACTACCTCATGCAGGAGAAGACGGCCGAGGAAAAGCGCCAGAGACGCGCCGTCAGTCACCAGGCTGCTCGACCTGACTGACGTGTGCGTTGCTCGTTCCAGTCCGGCAGCGCGGTCAGATCGCGGAGCCCTCGCTCGAAGGTCCGGTTTCGGGCGGCGGTGTCCTCGTCGAGATTGAGGATCTCGGCCTGAATGTCCGGAGCGAGCAGCGTGAGGTTGACGAGCTGGGTCACGCGGGCTGTGGAGAGTCCCGTGAGCCGTGAGAGGGCCGCGTAGTCCTCGACGACGCCGTCGCGGACGAGTTTCTCGAACTGGTGACCGAGCACGAGCAGGCGGGTGACCTTGGGCTGTCCCTCCCGAAAACCCCCTCCCAGGGTGTGAGCGATCCTCGAGGGGGACCCTGCCCTGGTCCCTGAACCGAATCCTACCGAGGTAACGTTCCACAAGTCAACGCGGAGCGACCCCATGAAGCCTATCGTGCGTTCGTGAACGCAGGAGCACAATTGCGTGGGCACTCATACGTCGGTGTGGTGAGCTTCTTAGGCCGCGCGGTGATAGCGATGGTGCAGCCCGCCGAGCACGGGCTCGGCGACAACGTCACCACGATCGAGGGACTCGACCTCTCGCGGAAGCGGCGAGTTGTCTTCGAGAGACGAGTGCGGCCGTGAGTTGTTGTAGTAGCGCACGTATTGCTTCAGCAGACGTCGGAGATGGTTCTCGCCGATGACAATGAGATGGTCGGTGCACTCACGACGGATCGTGCCGATAAGCCTCTCAGCGTACGGGTTTTGCCATGGCGATCGGTAGGCTGTGATGACCTCCGCGATCCGCATTCCCTCCAGACGCGAGCGGAACGTCTCACCGTAGATGCTGTCGCGATCCCGCAGAAGAAAACGTGGGATTGGTGCGTCCGCGGGGAAGGCTTCGATCATCTGTTGTGCCGTCCACTCAGCCGACGGGCCGCTGGTGACGTTGAAGTGCACGATGCGCCGTCGGTCGTGCGACAAGACGACGAAGCACCACAGGAGGCTAAACGTCGCCGTGGGCACCACGAAGAAATCGCACGCGGCGATCTGGTTGATGTGGTTGTCCAGAAACGTCCGCCAGCGCTGGGAGGGGGGCCTTCGGCTGCGCGCCGTCATGTACTTTGCCACCGTGGATTCCGAGACGGCGTATCCAAGCAGGCGCAGCTCCGCCTGGATTCTGGGTGCGCCCCACGTCGCGTTCTCGCGCGACATCCGCCGGATCAGAATGATCACATCCATCGGTATCGGCGGGCGTCCTGGGTCTGCGCCGCGAGACCTCCACCGCCAGAAAAGTCTGAAGCCAGCACGGTGCCAGCGGATCACGGTCTCTGGCCTCACGATGATCAATGCGCTCGGCCAGCTCCGCCAGAGGTTGGCCAGGATGGTCCAGAACAGGCGATCGCTGCTGCGGATAGCAGGGCGGGCGATGGTTCTGCGATAGACGGCGAGCTGCTGGCGCAGGGCGAGGTTCTCGAGGGCGAGATGGGAGCGATCGGCAAGGAACGCTCGTAGAGGGTAGATGATGGCGAAGATGAGTCGCATCGAGACCTCCGGAGCTCAGATTCGGAGCATGCGGTTGCCGAGGAAACGAGCGGGGAGTATTCTTACGGAGCGAGTCGAGCACAAGTCACTGGTGGGCACGGAGGGTCATCGTCGGTGAAAAGGCAGCGAACCGTCAAGGAGTTCAACGTGCTCATCGAGCGGGACGCCGAGGGGTACTACGTCGCTACCGTTCCAGCTCTTCGGGGGTGCCATACCCAGGCCAGGTCGTTGGACAAGCTGATGGAGCGCATTCGTGAGGCCATCGAGCTCTGTCTCGAGGTCGAGGGGGGAGGGTACGACAGCCTCGACTTCGTGGGGGTCCAGAAGGTCACCGTCCCTCGATGACGAGGCTCCCACGGCTTAGAGGCAAGCAAGTCGTGGCAGCGCTCGGTCGAGGGGGATTCATGGTGGCCCGGGTCAAGGGAAGCCACCACTACCTGCGACATTCCGATGGGCGGACGACAGTAGTCCCGGTGCACGCCGGTGAGACTCTGGGACCGGGGTTGATGGCGAAGATCCTGAGCGACTGCGAGATGACCTCGGAGGAACTCCGTCGGCTTCTGTAGGGGTTCGAGCGCAGGTTCGAACTCCCTACGGTTTAGGCCCGCAGGCGAACAGAGATACAAACCGCCAGAGGGTCCGTACTCCCGATCACGAGGGGAGCCACGCACTCATCGCCCCGAGTTGATGGGGCTGGACGATATCGAGAGCCCCGATCGCCCCGCGCGGTCGGGGCTCTTCGTGCGTGTGGGGGGCGGGGTTTGGGGGGCTCGACGCTCGACGACTCGGACTCTCTCCCACTGTCAAGCCAGACCTGCTGAGGGACCTCCCGGATCTCTCGCACGCGACCTCTATGGCCGGGGCTTGGGACTCGAGCCCTTGGACGCCAGCGGCTGCGCATCGCGACGCGAGCTGTTCGCCGAAGAGTCGCTTCCTTCGACGCGCAAGGTAAGTGACTCGCCCTCCAAATCCAGGAAACGATCACGTTGGTCGATGTCACACTGGACATCGACTTTGAACTTGACCTGCGTCCCGGAAATGACCGTGGTTTCTTCACACCCGGGGAGCATGACATAGGCCACGACCGTTAACGAGTCGTCGCAGACATCCCTGGCCTGGAATCGGACTTCCAAATGCTTCCCCTGGTCCTTCTTGTCCCCAGGCCCGCCACCATCGCTCCCATGCCCATCTCCCTGTGGGCCGTTGCCACCGCCCCAGTGAGGCACGGGATCAAATCCCAGGGTGATCGCCGGCGGTGTCGTGTCCCTCACCTCAATGACAATCTCCTCCTCGTCGGACTCGCCTTGAGTGTCATGCACCACGAGCGTCACGGCGTGTTGCCCCAGTGGCAGCTCGGTCGGCAGGATCTCTCCTGTGCCAAGCAGCCGCTCAGACGCGAAGCCCTTGTCGATGTACCACTCGAACAGCGCGATGTCATCGTTCGTCCCCTCGCTTGAATCGGCGTCCGTCGAGCCACTGCCATCGAGGGTCAGTGATGCTCCATCGATCTCATTGCATTCGAAGACCGACGGACCCGCCATTGCCGCGACGGGGCGCGCGTCGGGAAATGGGCCCTCGTTGAGGAGGATGTAGAGTCCAGCGTTGGGATCCGGCGCGAACCCCGTATCGTTCATGACCGAGACCACGAGATCCATACGCCGATCGTGGTTGAAGTCTGCCACCTTGATGTTTGTTGGTCGTGTATCGTCCTCCAGCTCACCGTTCTCAAAATATAGATGCTGGAAGGGGTGGAAACTCCCATTTCCGGTTCCATGGAAGAGGAGCACATCGAATCCGGCGGGGTACCAGACCGGACGGATGGCCGCGATGTCCGGGACGCCATCCGCATTAAGGTCACCTGTTGTGACATCGGCAAATCCACGGTCACTCTCGACGAGGACGCTTTTTTGGTCGAAGCTCCCGTTGCCCAGACCATAGAAGACTCCGATATCGCATAAAGGAAGCACATCGATATCGCATGGAAGATCTCCCGGTTGGAAAGTCGCGGCGACAAGGTCCAGGGTGCCATCGAGGTTCATGTCGTTCAGGCTGATATTGTTGGCTCCGGCAGCGGCGAGAGGTTCCCCTGCCTGGAAAGTGCCATCACCTGATCCCAGGAGCGGCAGATACCTGCCGCCCAGGTCGAAAAATGGAAACCCTGGTCGATCGGAGATCATGGCGTCGATGAGGCCGTCATTGTTGAGATCTCCGATCTCGAGATCGACGGGATATCTGACGTCAGACAGAATGGTCGTTGCCGGTTGGAAGACGCCGTCACCGTTCCCTCTGGCAAAGGCGACGTCGTCATAAGGCCTGCCGAGGAGAAGATCGGTCCAGCCGTCCCTGTCGAAGTCAGCCAGGGCGGACGCGAATGTATAGCTCAGAGCAAACTCCACTCTCGAGAAGCGCCCTGATCCATCGCCAAGGAATGACAAGCCCTTGGTGCCATCTGCCCACATGAACGCATCGAGATATCCATCGTTGTTGATCTCACCGATGGACAAAGAGAACGAATCAACCGGATGGATCTCCGCAGGCGGGCCGAATCCCCCCTGCCCATCGCCTGGCAACACCTTGAACTCATCAGGAAACCACTGTCTCACGAGCGCAAGATCGGGAATCTCGTCCTGATTGAAGTCACCGGGCTCGATCCCCGTGACACGGCCCGCGGGAACGAAAGTGGGCGAGCGCCCCGGGACTTCGTCATCGTCGCCCGGAAGAACCCGGACGTAGTCCGGCGCCGCGACGGCGAGATCGTCCTGTCCGTCCTCATCGAAGTCTCCAGCAGCCACCAAAATGGCGAGCGGCTGGAGTCGGATTTCGGATCGGAACACGAGATTCGGATCGCCGTAGAGAAGTGACACGTCCTCCGAGCCGATTCCTGTGAGTGCTGGAGCGTGCACCACCGCCAGATCCAGCCGTCCATCGTCATTGAAATCGCCGATGTCGATCCCGCTCGGCCGCGTGCCGACCGCGAAGTCAAGTTTTGGCTGGAACGTCCTGTTCCCCAGGCCTCGGAGGAGCGAGACGCTGTTCGACCCTTCATTCGCCACGGCGATATCCATGTGCCCATTGCCATCGATATCGGCGACCAGGAGATCGCGTGGCGATGAACCAACCTCGAGTGTGAGTGGCGTGGGAAGCAGATGGGAAGGACGATTCACGATGAAGCGCGAAACGTCTGCAACTGATTTCGAGACGTGCTCGAGGCCCGCCAACAGTGGACCAAAGTAAACAAAGACCTGCTGAGACTCGTATCCGGCCAGGACGAGATCGACACTGCCGTCATCGTCAATATCCTCTGCCACGATGGGAAAACTGAAAGTGTTCACGGTCGTTATTTCCTCGAACTCCCCAGTCCCGCTCCCCCTGTAGATGCTGAGCATAGGGTAGTGCGAGACGCACAGATCATCGTGACCATCGCCGTCCAGGTCTGCCAGAAGAGACGATGCAATCGGCGGCGAGACGGTGAAGCCACCGAATGGCTCGAATGTCCCGTCGCCGATCCCTCTCATCAATCTCACATTGCCGCCGAAGAGGTCGACAAGGACCAGGTCCACGAAGCCGTCGGCATCCACGTGTCCTGGCGAGAAGTGCCACGCATCGGCGTCCAGAGTCGTCCGAATTTCGGGAGCGAAGCTGCCCCTTCCGTCGCCCATGAGGGCCGACAGGCTGAATGCGCTGAGGGGAGAAAAGGTGTTGAGAGTGAGGAGGTCGGCATGGCCATCGCCGTTCACGTCCACGTCGATCATTGAGACGGGGCGATGAGGCACGTCGTAGACGAGAGAAGGAAATGTCTGCGCGAACAGACCCGCTGCAGCCTGAGAGCAGAAAATGAGAAAGCTCAGCGCAGTGGTCTTCGGGAAAGTCATTCCGGGCCTCCGTCACTGAAAATTAGCTTGAGGATGTGGCCAATCGTACCACGCAGAAGTCCGGCGGAGTGTTCAGCTCCGCATCATTCGCATGCGGTCTGAACAGCTCAGGACAGCTGCGACCAAGTTGATGCCCGCTAACGACGGCCATCGGTTCGAACCTCTGATCGCTTGGTGTCACGCGCACCGGAGTACGAACCGCCCAGAGAGTCCGTACTACCGATCACGTGAGGAGCCACGCACTCATCGCCCCGAGTTGATGGGGCTGCCCATATCGAGAGCCCCGATCGCCACCGCGCGGTCGGGGCTCTTCGTGTGTGTGGGGTGCGGGGTTTCAGCGGGGTGAGCCCTCTATGGGTGGAACTCTCTCGCTGTTAACCAGACTCGCCCGCCAACCGACCGAATCCCTCGGAAACTCTCTGCGCTCTCTCCGACCTGTTAAACGGAGGGTTGCGCTGGTTAACAAGCGGAGGGAGACTCTATGGGAGAAACGCCATGCCCCCGTTCGAAGATCCCCTGGACGCGGCCCTCCGACCACTCATGTTGGTCAGGTGCGGGGGACTCGTTCCTAGGGCGTGCTTCCAAGCTCAGACATTGTGTTGAGGAATATTTTCCCAAGCGATCCCGTGGTCTTGACCAGATCGCGTCATCGAACAAAATACCAAGAGCTGACCAGGAGAAATTGATGACTGCCCCAAAACGGGCCTCCGGGAGCCTCTGGGACTTCACCGGCCTGTCCATGGAAGGCCCGCTGGCAGGCAAGCAGCTCCCCAGGGCGGGCTGCCTCAAAGACTTCGACTGGAAGCTGTACCACCCCGCCACCGCGGTCTTTGTCGATCGCCCCTGAATCCGGCCGATCTCAGGAGTCGGGACGACTATGACCCGCCTGAAAAACCATGGGAACCAGACGGCTCCGGATTACAATAAGCAACGTAGATTGAGACCGGAGCTCCCCGATGAGTCGGCTCGCCATGGTCGCGGCTACTGGAACGATGAGTTTCCTGCTTTCCGCAGGGCTCGCAGCGCCGTCGGATTCCAACCCTCGTTTCGGGAAAGCACCCCCCGCCATCGCCACGCAGGGACCTCTGCTCGAACAGTGGCAGCATGACGAGATTATTGTCGAGCTGCGCCCCGACAGGGTTGCCGCGGTGCGCGCGCAACTCGACCGCGGGGGGCGACTGCCCGGAGCGCGTACCGGGATCAGGTCGCTCGACACGCTGGGAACCCGGCATGGGGTCACACGGATCGACGCCGCTCTTTCCGATTCGGCTCGCCGTCCGGTCATGGCTCGTTCGAGGCTGGAGCGCTTCCTGCTTCTGAGGTTGGGGAATCGAGCGAGCGTGCTCGACACTCTCGAAGCCTACCGCAACGATCCGGCGGTCGCGTCGGCCCAGCTCAACTACGTCTATGCGCCGGACGTCGTTCCCAACGATCCGCTGTTCGGACAGCAGTACTCCCACTCGAGGACACAGGCCTACCGGGGGTGGGACATCGAGACCGGCGATTCGTCGATCATCATCGCCGTCATCGGCACCGGCGTCGAGCCAACCCATCCCGACCTTGCCTCGAAGCTGGTCGCGGGGTGGGACTTCGTGGATGGAGACGCCGACCCGTCCCCCGCGGGGGACGGGCATGAGACGTCAGTGGCCGGCGTTGCGGCTGCAGCCACGGACAATGGCATCGGCATCGCCGGTGTCTGCTGGGGCTGCTCCATCATGCCTCTCCGGGTCAGCTACACGTCGCTGCATGTTGCCCAGGCGGTGGATTTTTCCCGAACCCACGGCGCGCGGGTCGTGAACATGAGCTTCGGAAACTACGACCCGGCAAAGTACGGCCCGGACACGATCGTCGAGACCGCCGTCGACGAGGCCTACGCTGCCGGTCTGGTTCTCGTTGCGTCCGCGGGTAATGACCGACTCTTTGAGCCGCGATACCCCGGCGCGCTCGATAGCGTCCTTTCCATCGCGGCCACCGATCAGAATGACTATCCGGCCATCTTCTCCAACGGCGGCTCATGGGTGGATGCCTCGGCTCCCGGGGACGATCTCGTCTCCACACTCCTCACGGGGTCAGGCACGTATGGGCCATGCTCCGGGACGTCGTTCTCGGCCCCCTATGTTTCGGGGCTCGCGGGGCTGATCCTGTCAAAGGATCCTTCTCTCGATCCCTTGTCCGTCGGCATCATCATCAAGGCCACGGGAGATGCGATCTTCGAGCCGTGGGTCGGACGAACGGTATACGGACGAGGACGCGTGAACGTCCATCGGGCCCTCTCCCTGGTCGGTTTGCCCCCTGTCTTCGCGAGCATCGATTCCCCATGGGAGGGTCTAACGAGGGATGGAGGGGTCGTTACGATCAAGGGCACCGCAGTGGGCGACAGCTATGTCCTCGAGACGCTCGACTACACGGAGGGGTGGCTGGAGGAGCCCTCGACGATCCCTGCCACGTGGGTCACCATCGCGACAGGGGGGCAGACGATGGAAGGAACCCTCGGCACCTGGAACCTGGATGACGTGGCTCCCGGACAATATCTCCTGCGCCTGACCGCGAGGCGTGGCACGCAAGTGACGCAGCATACAATCAGCGCCGTTCGAACGAGCCCGCAGCTTCCCGGCTGGCCGGTCTTCATCGGGTCGTCGCTCACCGGAGAGCCGACGCTGGCCGACGTGGACGAAGACGGCACGCTCGAGATCCTCGCCGGCCGGTCCGACGGATACGTCTCCATCCTTCGCCACGACGGAACCTCGCTCCCCGGCTGGCCCCAGTATGTCGGTGGGGGCGTCTATTCCGCCCCCTCGGTCGGCGACATCGACGGCGACGGCGATCTCGAGGTCGTCGCTGCCAGCAGGTTCAACTGGCTCGTGATGGCCTGGCATCATGACGGCACCCCCATCGCGGGGTTCCCCAGGAGCACGGGGGGCTCTTGGATCGTGTCCGACCCTGTGCTCGCCTCCTTGGACGCCGATGACGCGTTGGAGATCGTCATCGCCAACCAGGATGGGATGGTCCATGTGCTGAACGCGCCGGGGGCCGTGGAATCGCCCGGCTGGCCCCGGGTGGTCGAGAGTCCCATCCCGATGTCCCCGGCGGTCGGAGATATCGACCGGGACGGAGTCCTCGACATCGTGGTCAGGTCAGAGACGAGTCTCCGCGTGCTGAAGGCCGATGGCACCACCGTTGCCGGATGGCCTCGCGCGGCGGCTACCGCACGGGGGGCTCCCGCGGTGGCGGATCTCAACGGCGATGGGAGTCTGGAGATCATCGATGCCGCCCTTCTTGTAGTGAAGGTCTGGCGCAGCGACGGAGCCACCTTCTTCGTGAGAAACGAGCAGGGGATCGATTCCGATCATGGCCTCGCCCTTTCCGACGTCACGGGTGACGGCAGACCGGAATTCTTCTATGGGAATCAGTCCAATCTCACATACGCATTCAACCACGCGGCGGAACTGCCGGGCTGGCCTCTCCTCATCGGACACAGCACCACCGCCGGGATGGTCATTGCCGACTTCGACGGCGACACGGAGCTCGAGGTGGCAATGCCGGGATGGGACCGCGGCGTCTTCATCTTGAATCGGGACGGCTCGTTCTCGCGCCGGCCCATCGTCGTGGGGGACGAGCTCCAGGATACTCCTGCCGTGGGGGACCTGGACGGGGACGGACAGAACGAGCTGGTCGTTGGAACGCTCGACGGCTGGCTGCGCGTCTTCTCACTGCCGGGAAGCCGGTACTACTCGTCCGGCGGATGGCCGATGCATCAGGGGGATGCCATGCACACGGGGCATTACCGCCTTGCCGACTATTCCATCGATTCCGATAGTGACTCCGATCCGGATGGGTCCGACTGCGCTCCGACCGACCCCTCCGTCCATCACAACGCGGTGGAGACCTGCGACGGCATCGACCAGGACTGCGACGGAGCCATCGACGAGCCGTTCGACCACGACGGAGATGGTGCGACCCTGTGCGGCGGGGATTGCGACGACACGCTGGCAACGGTCTATCCCGGAGCTCCGGAGATCTGTGACGGCAGGAACAACGACTGCGCCAGCTCGGTCTGGCCGACGGTGCCGGCCGCCGAGTGGAGCGACGGCGACGGCGATTCATTTTTTGCCTGCGGTGATTGCGACGATACGAGGTCGTCTGTACGGCCCGGAGCGCCCCAGATCTGCGGCGACGGGCTCAATAACGACTGCAATGATCCTGCATGGCCCTCTCTCGCGTGGACCAACGACGGGGATCCCGATGGGGACGGCTACAGCGAGTGCGTCGGGGACTGCAATCTCATCTCTGGCGCCGTGTGGAGCGCGCCGTCCGAGGCGAGGGATCTCCGTTTTATCGGGCCGAACACTCTCGGCTGGAGCCCTCCCGCGTCCCCCGGAGCGACCACCGTCCGCTACGCCCTCGTCCGCATGGTGAGCCCCTCCAGCTTCCAGGGAGCAACGTGTCTCTACTGGACAGGCCCGTCTCTTGTCCATTCGGATGCCCCGCCTCCGAGCGAATACGGGTCGGAGTTCCTCCCGCCGGGCTCTTTCCTTTACTACCTCGTGAGGGTGCGGAACAACTGTCCCTTCCCGTACGCGAACGGGCCCTGGGGTTTCAGCTCCTCGGGCGCGGAGATCGTCGGTCCGTACTGTCCGTGACGGTCATCCTCAGGGAGGACGACACCTTCGAGCGCTACCACCTCGTGCACTTGGGCATCTAACGACCTCCGACGACCAGGACCCGCGGGAGGGGGTATTGACCCGCCTCGGGCGAGAGGCGTATGGTCGAAAAGTGGAGGAACTTCACCATGCCCAAATCAGCGGTTCTCGTCGTCGAGGACGATCCCTACATCAGGAAGGGGCTCGCATCCTCTCTGACCAAGGCCGGCTACGAGCCGTACGTTGCCGAAGACGGAGTTGCGGCCTGGGAGGTGCTCGAAGCTCATCCCGGTCACTTCAGCGCCATTCTCCTCGATCGCGGCATGCCCCGCATGGACGGGATGACGCTTCTTCGCCAGATCAAGGACGAGGATCGCTACAAGCACATCCCCGTGATCATGCAGACCGCGAGCGACTCCAAGGAGGAGATCCTCGAGGGCCTCGAGGCGGGCGCCTACTACTACCTCACCAAGCCCTTCGCCGGGCCGACCCTGATCGCCATCGTGCGATCCGCCGTGGCCGACCACGAGGAGTACGATGGTCTGCGCCGCGAGGCAGGGGAAATGCTGGGGTCGTTCTCCCTCCTGCAGGAAGGCGTGTACCGGTTCCGCTCGATCGAGGAAGGGAGGGTCCTGGCGACGCTGCTCGCCCGGTGCACGAATGATCCGGAGCGTGTGGTCACCGGGCTCGCCGAGCTGCTCACCAACGCCGTCGAGCATGGCAACCTCGGCATCACATACGACGACAAGAGCCGCCTGATGGAGAGCCAGTCGTGGGCTCAGGAGGTCGAGCGGAGGCTCTCGTTGCCCGAGAACAGCCGCAAGCGCGTGCGCTTCGAGATCGCGCGGGAGACGGACGTCGTCGTCTACAGGATCGAGGATGAGGGGCCGGGCTTCGACTGGAAGTGCTACATCACCTTCAACCCCGATCGCGCCTTCGACACCCACGGCCGTGGCATCGCCATGTCGAAACGGATGAGCTTCGATCGTCTGGAGTACTCGGGCCGGGGCAACGTCGTGACCGCGATGGTGCAAGGCGAGACCGACTGAAGGTCGTCCGGCTTGACCTGCCGGCACCGAGGTCACGGTGCACATTTCCCTGTCGGTAGGCGGCCCAGCGAACGACTGAGCAGATGGACACCAGCGCACGAGCACGGAGGGGCTCGACTTGAGTCGTGAAGCGCTCCTCGAGACGACGCGGATCGCCGACGGTCTCTGGCGTTGGACCGCTCCGCATCCCGAATGGACTGCCGAGAAGGACCGTCCCGGCGGCTGGGGGCGGATGGTGGGGGCTGTCTACTGCGAGCCGACGGCATCGAAGGCCGACGCGCTGGCGCTCTTCGACCCCATCGAGCCCCCTGCCGGCTCGCCCGAGGCAGGGAAGTTCTGGGCCGCCCTCGATCGGGATGTCGAGCGCGCCGGCCGACCCATCGTCATCTACGTGGGGAACGGATACCACGCACGCGGTGCGCTCGAGTTCCAGAGACGCTATGCGGCGCGGTTCCCCGTGGATATTTGCGCTCACGCGGACGCTGTCGGGAGGCTCGGCTTCGAGCCGACCCGTCAATTCGGCGACACGGCGGCGCTCCGGACGGGTGTCGAGCCGTTCCCCGTCGAGGCGCTGGACGCCGGCGAGACCGCCTTCTTCATCCGCCCGCACCGGGCCCTGGTATTCGCCGACGCCGTGATCGGCGCGGGGGGCGGGAAGCTTGCGGTCGCGCCGCGCTCGTGGGCCGCGGAAGGGAGCGAGGCCGGTGCGCGTTACCAGGCGCGGTTTCGCGCCTCGCTCCAACGCCTGCTCGAGCTCGACTTCGACATCGTGCTTCCTTCGCATGGCGAGCCCGCGCTCTCGCGGGGACGCGACGCCCTCGCTGCGGCGCTCGAGGCCAGGGCGTGGGGGGAGTAGACCTCCGTGACGTCAGCCGCTTTGCAGGGCGTCGTAAATCGTGCCGTCGTAGTCGCGACAGTTGGGGGGCATGGGACGCCGGTCCCAAAAGTTGACCACCAGCGTCAACCGTAGGTTGGGAGCCTTTTCTGTCTTCCCGGATACGTGGGACGGCTTCCGCTTGGCGGGGTTGGCCACCACGCCATGACGCAGGTCACCACGAAACACCGCATAGTGGTTCGGAATCGCATGGAACGTCCGGCCCAATTTGGGCTCGGGTGGCACCCATGATTTCCCGTCGGGAGCCCGCACCTGATCAAAAACGATCGTGGGGCTGGAAGGGAATCGGTTCAGGTAGAAGATGCTCGACCACAACGGATGGACGACATGGCCGGTCTGCTTTCTCAGACTCCGGTCTCGGTCCGTATGGAAGCGGAGCGATTGGCCATAGTGCAGTCGGCCGAGCCACCACTCCATTCCGATGCATCGAGGGCCGGGCCGAACCAGAGTACAGAATTTGCCGACACATTCCTCCACGATATTCTTGGGCTTCGAGCCGCGAGGAAACCAGAATGTAGTGCTGTAGGTGTGCATCCCTTCCATACCTTCCGTGCCGACGGCACGAACCGCGCGTACCAGCCGGCGAAAGAGCGGCTTGGGCAATGTGTCTGTGAACAGCTGAAGTTTTCGCATATGTCACGCCATCCGGCCGTAGCAATCGTAGGCAGCCGCGTCGTACACGTAATCGAGAGTCGGCACGAGATGGACTTCCACGCCGCCGAACTTGGCCTTGAAGACGGTGAAATTCTGCCACGGATGGTCGTCCCGTGCGTCAGCGGGCGCAACTCCCCACAGGTCGTACCACTCGTGGCCGAGCGCCTTGGCTCGGAGCATGATCTCGAAATGAAGCAGGTACGACGCCATGACCTCTCGGTGCACGTCTCGCGATCCACCGTAGAAGAAGGTAGCTCTCGGACCGAAATACATGACCAAGGCGGCGGCGATCCGGGTGCCCTGGTATTCGGCGAAGAACAGCGATCGTCGATCCTCGGGCGCGCTGAGCGACACGAGCGTTTGAAAGTACTCGGCCGCCTT
>Ga0137314_1000195_pt1 | contig 18660 bp, 27 predicted proteins | sample EasRivERMZT199_2_FD_102289 | JGI IMG/M metagenome (GOLD analysis project Ga0137314, IMG submission 102289) | Soil microbial communities from meander-bound floodplain in the East River, Colorado, USA - East River MetaG ERMZT199_2 | ecosystem: Environmental > Terrestrial > Soil > Floodplain ... | reverse complement strand
CCCTTGTCGCCATCAGAGACGCTCGGCCCCTGCGGGCCAGTCGGCCCGATAGCCCCCTGCGGCCCGATAGGACCGACACCACTCTCTACTTGAACAACGATATCTGAGTCAGCCATGTTTACCTACAAAGTAACCTTTAGAACCTCGTAACCGGCTGTCGCACCTTGAACTTCGCGCCGAAGAAGCGGATCGGCTGCGCACCAACCACATCAATCCGCATGAAGTCAGTGACCACCTTGCCAAGCGGCAGCAAAGCAGTTCGTACCGGCGAGATAGTCATCCCCAACCGACCAGCCGGCCCATCTATGATATCTATACCATCACCCATGGTCAGCGTAAATATCTCGGGGTCGGGGTCAGGTGTGAAGTGCCGGAAATCAGCCTCGAACTCCCAGCCAGTAATGTCGACCGGGTCGCCAACGCTGTCCGAAAACAGAAACACCGTGCTATAGTAAGTGCCCTGGTATATCGCCATCGTTACGCCTTTTTCCTCCGGACGGCGTAGCTAGTGGGGAAGCTCCACGCCTGCGCGCCATAGAGGTTAGTTCGCTTCATCTCACTGATCGCCTGCGTCACAGTATTTCGGAAACGACGCATGTGATAGATAGCTAGCTGTTGATTGGTGTACGGCCTCGATGGATGCATCATAAGCTTGCTAATAATGCCATCGACGAAGCCGTTAAAGTACTTATCGAGGATCCAATCCGGCACGATCGGAAAGTCGTTCGTATCGGTCGGGTCGAGACAAGTCAGTGCCACGGTTGCCGTCAACGTCGCCGTCGTAGTCGGCGTAATATTCAAAACCAGCTCCCCAGGCTCGAGCATGGTCACACCCACTGGGATCTGATTGGCGTCTTCGAGCTTGAGCAGCCTATTGATGACCCCGTCAACAGGCGCGAGAGTATACGTAGCGTCGCCCGCGGTAACGGCGACGGAAATCTCCTCCTGCCAAATATTGCTATCTTTTAGGAACTCATCGAGCGTATTGTAAAACTCGAGGCGTATAACATTGGGGATTGCCCCGGTAACATGCAGCTCGACGTTCTGCGTGATCCGACTGTAGCGAGCGTTAATTGTAGTTGGGAAACTCGCGGTAGCCATTAGGCGCCACTCACAAGTTCTGAGGTAAACTTGCCTAGAAACGCCAAGGCGCGAGAATCCTGTGTGTCCTCGTCGTCGACTAGCTGTACCCAGCCAGCAACGTAGTAAACAAGCGCCATGCGATAGCGCTCGTCCATAGTCACCGTAGTGCTGTCCACTATAGTATAAGTCGGTACACTAGCGACGCCGAGGAACAAGTCCGAGCGCAACCGCCGGGCCTCACCCAACGCAGCCGATAAGGCGAACGCCAAGTTACCATCAGAGAACCGGTACGGTAGCGTCTCGTCCTGGAGTAGTAGACGGGCGGCAGACGCGTAGTCGCTTACAGTTGATAGTGCCACGGTCCCGCTCCCAGGCTAGTAGGGAGTAGGTGGGGGTTTTGGCCCCCACCCACAAATTACCTCAAGGGTAACCTTAGACCTTGACGACGATCGACTGAGAGAGCGCAGTACCGTCAAGTACCTTATAGCCGTAGACCTGCAGACCGCGGAACACGTTGCCGAAGGTCATCTCACTCCGGAGCGTCTCCACCTTAGTCATCTGGCTGGCAAACGTGAGACCATGTGCGTGACCAGCGTAGATAACCCACTCGGTCGCAGCCAAACCAGCGGCCGTGCCATGCGGCAACAAGTTCGAGCTATAGAGCGTGAACCTGTCGATCTGGCCCATGCGGCCGTTGCGCAGCGTAGAGACGGGGTCACCGGACAGATAAGCCTGACGGAGCTCCGACTTCTTAATGAGCGTTGCAGCCCAAGTCGGCATGACGATCCAACGTCCCGTCTCCGGGATGTTCTGCTCGTCTAACACCTGGCCAAGACGCAGGATGGCGTCCAGGATATCTACCTGGCCGCCAGTCGGCGCCGTGGCAACGATCGACAACGGCGAGGTGGTGATGCCCAGGTTAATCCCCGCAGAGATCGCCCCGGCCGTGGCGCCGCGGTTAGTGACCGCAGTGGCACCATTGAGGATGCCCAGCAGGACCGCAGTGTCAACCACGATCTTCATCTGCTCAGCAGCGTCGTCCGCCCAGATGTTCAGGTTGTTCAGATCACTCTGAACATCCATCACGTCGTCCAGGATGGTGTTGAAGTACTTCGCCTGGTCTATCAAGAGGTCAACGAAGTTGCCGCTCGGGCGCTGCAACGCAAGCGAGCCGTCAGCGCGGTAGTCGCTGATGGTGATGGTCGGCTTGGTGCGGATATGCACCTTGTCGCCCTGGCTCTTGATCTCACCTTCGTAGTCGGTGTTAGAAATCGCGGAAAGCACGGTCGAGGCGTAAAATTTCTCGATCAGCTTTCCCGACCAGATTTCCGGAATAAATCCGAAAGTGCCGAGGGTATTGCCAGTACCACCAGCAGGATAGATGGGTGGCGAAGTCGCAGCACCTGCGACTGGAAACGCCGGGGAGGTAACGAAAGGCATCGTTGAGGTCCCATGAAGGCGGCTACCGCCGAACCGCCCTATGGGTCAATATTTCGGAAGTAACCTTGTTTATCTAATGCGCCCGTCCTTCTGCGCGTCCCATATCATCGCCTCTAGTCGGCCAGCCTCGGCATCGGTGTACCGCTTGGCAGCCTTATTGGCGTAGAACGTGCTGACTTGTTGGCGCGTGATGAGGGGCTTCTCAACGGGGGCTGACGCCGCCGTAGTTTTGGCTCTGCCTGGTGCCGCCAAACTCTCGAGCGGGACTTTAGCGTAGCTGTTCGGCTGCGCTGTATCGACGGCTGGCGGCAAAGCACCAGGCGTCTCCGGTAGTCCCTGCTCCGCAGTTGCGGGTACCCTGGCGGCCTCTTCGAGGAAGCCTTGGAAGAACGCCAACACCCGAGGGGCGTCGTTCCGCTCGTTCGCGGCGTTCAGCAGATCCGAACGTATAGCACCAGAAAAGCGATCTGGCAACTGTAACCACGAAAGAAAATGAGGGTCCTCGTTAAGAACTTCCCACTGCGGACACTGCTCATTTAGTGCCTCAAACATCCGCTGGCGGGTGTTCTTCACTACTTCTTTTCGCGTCCCACGCAGTTGACCTTCTAGTTGGTCAATCTTTGCTTGCATATCAGCGAAAAGCGGTCCTAAGTCTTCTTTGGCTTTCTTTCCCATTACTTCGAGTAGTTCTGGGCCATAGTCAGAAAGCTCTTTATCGGTGATAAGTTTCTCAAAACTATGCTTGGCATCAGGCTTGGAAGCGCTCGAAGCCTGCTGTTGGAGGTCATCAACAACAGACTGTAGATGCGCAATCTGCTCAACACTGCGGTCGAAACGCCCCTTCATGGAATTATATCTATGCTCCCAATCCGGCGGTGGAGGCGGGGGAAGGGGCGCGGGCGGGGCCTCTGGAGGCGGTGTAGGAACCTGTGGCGTAGGAGTAGAGGCCACCTCTAGTTCCTTCGCGGGCTCTGGAGATATGGGAGCAGGAGTAGTGAGGGGGTCTTGCGGGGGAGGGTCTTCGCCAGGAGGCTTTGGATAGAACTGCGCGTGCAGGTCGTCAGACTTCTTAGAGTTCGCCATTACAACGGTGGGAACTTTAACACTCGGATCCACCGACGCGAGCAGCGGTTTCATAGTAGACAAGTTGCTTCTCCCATTCTTCGCGCGTGCAGTACCCGGCACGGGCGTGTGAGGTCGTTATGTATTGCAGCGCGGGCTTGCGGCCGCGGTGCCTAAATAGAGTGCTACTTCGGGGGGACTTACCTCCGAAGTAGCCATCGTCGCAACGCGTTAGTTACCAACCTTGAGGCCAACGTAGCAGGTGTAGGCTTCAGCAGCAGCAGTGACATTGGTGATCTTGAAAACCACCACCTGGCCCAGAGTAGTGGCCATAGCTGCCGTACCGCTCAGGGTGATGCCCGTAACGCTGTTTGTCGCCAGCGTCAGGGTGTTGTCGCCGTCGTTACGGATAAAGAGCACGACGGTCGTCCCAACTTGGCAGTTAGGAATACCAGCAACAAACGCCGCCGGGACTGGCAGGTTAACCTGCATGGCGCCCGAAGTCGTAGAGAGGAATATGCCACCGAGCGCCATTGCAGCAGTCATCTGCAGTGGTGAAGCTGCTGCGTTAACAGTAGCCGCACGGGTCATAGCTGTAGTCTGGTCAGCAAGGGTGTTGATAGCTTCCGTCTGACTTCCTTGAGAAGAAGCAAATCGCGCCATGTTTATCTCCTTTGTGGTACAGCAGCGCTGAGGCCCGCCGAGGGGGTAGCTTTAGCGGCGATGCGATCGGCGGTTTTGCTCGCACCTTCAAACAGGGTCGTGATTTCCAGCGCATGCTGTGCCCGTCCCTGCAGTCTCGAGAGATGATCCGGAGGAGCCTGCACGCAGAGACGAAACTGCTCTTCAGTGTACCGCTTAAGTTCAACGAGCATGTCGTCGAACTCCCGCGGTGCACAGCTACGCAGAGACGCCACCTTCATGTTTAGCTCCTGAATCGGCCTCATTCTTCCTTTCCTATTACGTAACGGTGTTCGAGAACGGAGTTTCTTCGTTGCCGCTCTGACTGACTATGCCACGGACGGCCCAGCCCACTGCCGAGATATCCTCTAACTCGACCCAGTCACCTATGTCGACGCCGCCCGAAGTGGTGCCGTTAAGAGTGATGGTGTCGTCACCCGCGCCGGCTTGCCAGCGCCACGAGGTAGTCACTGCAGCGCCGTCGTTTCCGATAATGCAGCCTTCCATAAGGTCAGTGCCAACCACGGACTTGATCACATAGCCAGTAGTCGAGACAGACCCGACAACGAAGCGAAGCCGCATTCCACTACCAGTAGCCGCTGGAAGCGTAATAGCGATGCCGTCAGCCTGGTCCATTACGATAGTCTTGCCGTCGTGAAGGGCCTCAGTGACCGCCAACGTAGCCGCAACCACAGTAACAATACGCGTCGAAGCATCGCAGACGCGGTTGATTTCCGTTGGGGTAGCTAGGACCGCCACCTCCGCTCCCGACGCGCCGATCGCCAACGTAGTGACGTTGGCAACGTCGAAGTGGCTGTTCTCATCAACAACTACAGCCTGGTCCGCAGACACCGTGCCAGCGGTAACGTTATCCAGAAACGCTCGAGTTGCTGTTACTTCGTCTCGTACGGCGTGAATGGCGGCAGCCAAACCGTCCATGTTATCCGTTTTGATAGTGAAAGGCATGTCAACTTTCTCCTGTTAGTCCGGTACGACCGAAGCTGAAGTTCCCATACAGAGTAGGATCAAACTGCAGCGCGCTCTTGGTGTAGTCTTTAGGCCCCTGCAGTAGGCCAGGGGGACGTGGCTGCTTTATCCGCGACGGGCCGTAGCTGCGCATCCCGCCAGCACCCTTAGTGCTCACAGTCGGCATCTTCATGCTCGCTCTAGTTCCGAACTTAGCCACGCCCCTGGGCATCGGACTGTTCTTATTTGACAGTGTTGCCGGCCGTCGCGCGCTGCGCACCGGTGTAACCGAACATCTTGCCCCTGCCGCCGCTAGCAAAGTTTGCACCTTTGCCGCCTTGCGACGTAGACACCTTGCCGGACGGAGCAGGCTTCGCACCTTGCTGCCCGAACATCTTGCCGCCACCGGTCAACGAGCCCCAGCTCTTGCCGCTAGTCTTTTTCACTTTACTGTTAGCCATAATGGTCTCCTGTTAGTGCACGCCGCCAGCGATCATCGGTGGCTTCGGCTGTTGCTGCTGTAGATTGACCCTCGGCCCCATGTCCTTAGTTGACGTAGGAGACGGTTGGTCGCCTTGCGCCGCGGCGGCGGACTCTTGCATTTGCGCCATATTTTGCGCCTGCTGCATCTGGTCGAGCTCTTCCTCGGAGGGCACAATTTTCTGGCCGTCCAGCCCTATAGTCTGCGCCACGGACCCCAGTACAACTCCCCGGCCCTTCATCCCCATAATCTGCATATCGATCGGGTTGGCAGTCGTTTGAAGGAAGTCGAGCTGGCGGCTGCGTTGCGTCTCGCGCTGGACAGCGACGTTGACGCCCATGACGCGTACTTCTTCCTCGCCAGTTAAGAGTCCACTTTCGTCTGTAAGCATCACCAGGTCGAAAAGCCATGAAACACTCGGGTCAAGCACATCACGGTCTATGTTTGCAGCCACAGTCTGCAGGATCTTGTTAGCGTTATTCATGAGCATGCTTAAGCCGCTCGCCGTACGGCCGGCGCCGCTGCTGCCCGGATTGCTGCCAGTCAGGGCCTTGGGGATCGCACTGAGCTCGTCAGCTTGCTCAGAAAAGAACTTATAGACAGCGAGCAGCTCGTTAGCGTTGCTCACCGGCTGGAAAAAGCTCACGGGAACCTGCGCGCTATTTCCCGCCGGGTCGCTGCGCATGTGCCAGCGTTTCCACGGGTACAGGCTCTCTCCATCTTCGTCGGCAGACATGCAGTCGTCGTTGATGACAACCTGCGGGCCAGACGAGATGGAGAGGTTATTAACCAGGGCACGCAGAGTCGCGTTGCACACATCCTGAATATCGCCAATGATGTCGGGGAGGCCATTGCCGACCGGCGTGCCTGGCATTTTTTCAAACGAAGTAATGTAGTACGGGTGTCGCTTGCGCGGAGACGGAGAGAGTTGGCACTTGATGACGTGGTTTCCGATCAGCCATGACTGTACCATGTAGTCCCGCAGCGGATCGTCTATCATCTCGGGATCCATGCCGTATTCAAGCAGCGCGAGGCCCTGGACATTTCCGTGGTACTCGAGGCACGTAATCATGCCTGAGCGGTTCATCCATGGGTTCTCGCGGCTCTCCTGCACAGCACGTTCAGCGTCAGTCGTATCCCAGTTGTCAAATAAACCGCCGCGGCCGTATTCCTCGAGCACAGCGCGGATTTCTTTTTGGTTGTAGCCAGGAAGGTCTAGCAAGTCATTCAAGTCAGCTCGCGTAAGACGAAGCCGCTCGACGACTGCAGCGTCTTCAATGTCAGACACACCAGGACTAAAGTAGACGTCGAAGGGGGATACTCGGGTCCAGAACATCTTCGGCTTCTGCACCATCTGCGCTTTACCGTTGATCCACTTGACAGTAGGGACAATGCGGATGCTCGGGCCTTTTAGGCACGCAAACGGAAACAGCGGCAAGTCGACAAGAAATTCCGCAAGCGCTTTATAGTATCCCCCCTCCACCATGAGCTCGTCGAGTTTGTCCTCAACAATTTTTGCTTGCTTAGTGGCTTTCTTTTTCGCCGCATCGCGAGCGTGTTCCATCAACAAGTTGATGCGGTCTCGAACGGCGCCGAGATCGATTGGCTGCCCGGCCTGGTCGACCGTGACGCTCTCCATAGTTACTAGCGAAGTAATCTTCTGAACCACTTCCTGCGGAACGTCCGGATCGGGCGGCGGCGCAATACCCCACGGACGATCAGGTGCTAGATAGATATCACGCAAAAGCGACGTGGTACCCCTGCACTTCATCGCAACCAGATGAGCGTACACTTCCGAGCCTTGAAACTGGCGAATAGCCTGAAGCTTGTCCGGCTCGTACTCGCCGTTGAACATCCTCAAAGCCGACAGCAATCGGTTATTCCATCCGGCGTTGGTGTTCCGGTGATTCTTCATCATCGTGAACTGCTCGCGGATATAGCTGGAGAGCTGGGACGCGGCCGCATCGCTAAGCGTTGCCTGATTGGCATTTTCCCGTTGCTGATCGACAGCTTTCTCCGTTGCCTGAAGCTGAGCTTCGGGCACCACCCGCAAGACGGGAGCAATAGCGGGAAAACCACTTGCCATTTGCAAGCTTATAGAGTATTTCTATATAGTTTTCAATAGTTTCATGAAGGTTAAATGTCAGTTGCTTTACAGTTACATAATGTAAAAGAAGTAGTCGTTTTGCGGGTCGCGCGAGAGATCGCGATGAACCTGCACGATATTGAAGATATACTGAAAAATAACGGAGTAGCCCCAAAACAGTGGGAAGAGATAAAGTGCTCACCCTACTTCATAGGCGTTCTAAGCGAACAACTAGCAAGCTGGACGTCGGCGCTCAACACACAAGAGCGAGTAAAAATAAAGTCAGCTGCGATCATCGAGGAGTGGCTAATCGAAGCAGACAGACTCGCTCATGACCATCAGCAGCCGCTAAATCAACGCGTCGAGCTTATGAAACTTATCAAATCGCTCTCCGGTATGGGGCTCACCGCAGCAGAAGGCGGGGGCGGCGAGCGCTTCAGCGTGACAATTAACCTTGGGAACAGCGAAAGCATCAAGATAGATAAAGAGGTTACCGCGAAAGTAATCGAGGGGGATATAGTAGGCAGAGGTGAGTAAATGGACGCTCGTATACTTCTCCTCGACTTGGAAACTGCTCCAAATCTTGGGTTCGTGTGGGGAATATGGGAGCAGAATGTAATAGACGTAAAAAAGAGCTGGTACCTACTTTCATTTGCTGCGAAATGGGCTAACGAAAGAAAAACACACGTCCGCTGCCTTCCTGATTATCCACGCTTCAAATCCCACAAAGAAGACGACAAACACCTGATCGCCGATCTATGGAAACTTCTCGATGAGGCCGATGTAGTCGTAGCGCACAACGGCGACCGCTTTGATATACGTAAAGCAAACGCAAGGTTCGTAGCGCATGGCCTTCCCCCGCCATCGCCCTACAAGAGCGTCGACACCCTCAAAATCGCCAGAAAACATTTCAAGTTCGACTCGAACCGCCTCGACGACCTAGGTAAATATCTCGGCGTTGGCCGCAAAATCCCGCACACTGGCAAGCACCTGTGGCTGGGATGCATGAACGGTGACAAAAAATCGTGGAAGACTATGCGGCGATATAATACGCGAGACGTAACGCTACTCGAGCGCGTGTACTTTAAGCTTCGCCCGTGGACTACTACGCACCCCAATCTCACATTCTTCAGCCGTCGTCCCGAAGAGTGCCCAGTATGCGAGTCCGGGGCGATAAAAAATACAGGGTTCAACTACACCCGCACCGGTAAACGCCAGCGCGCCACCTGCAAGAGCTGCGGACACCGATTCAGTTATGGAAACCTCATACGATGCATGTAACCTATGACGCTCCTCCGACTTGCTCGAGGTTTATGCAAAGCAACGCCTTCGGCAGACTGATCGCTGGACCAGTCGGCAGTGGGAAAACGACGGCCTGTCTTTTCGAAGTATTCAGGCGCGCCTGCGAGCAAGCGCCCGCACCGGACAGACTACGATACACGCGCTACGCCATTGTTCGGCAAACGCTCAAACAACTAAAGGACACAGTCGCCAAAGACGTATCCCAGTGGCTCTCTCGCGTAGCCCACTACAAAGTAAGCGACAGCACATTCTATGTTACTGCTGGTGACGTCCGTAGCGAATGGATCTTGATCCCACTCGATGATCCTGAAGACCAGCGGCGCTTGCTCTCGATGCAGCTCACCGGCGCATGGATGTCCGAGGCGATCGAGATGGATATCGGGCTCATGGCGCCGCTCTCCGGACGTATCGGCCGATACCCCAACGCGAAACTAGGTGGTTGCACATGGTCTGGCATCATTGCAGACACCAACATGCCCGCGGAAGGCACTGACTGGCACAAATTTTTCATAGAACCACCGCAAGACTGGCAAATATTCCGTCAGCCATCCGGGCTATCCGACGAGGCCGAGAACCTCCAGTGGCTAACGCAAACAACGGAGACGCTTAAGCTTCCCGAAGACGACCCAGCTCGCCTCGCACAGGGACGCGAGTACTACCTGCGCTACGTACGCATGTACAGTGAAAACAGCGACTGGGTGAAGCGCTACGTCAAGGCCGAATTCGGCGACGACCCATCAGGCTCCGCGGTGTTCCGCGAGAGCTTTAAAAAGAGCTTTCACGTCGTAGACGAAATCCCCGAACCTGTCTTCGGTCATCCCCTGCTCGTCGGCCAAGATTTCGGCCGCGACCCCTGCAGCATTATCTGCCAGCTCGACCACAAAGGAAGGCTTCTTGTGCTCGAAGAGGTTATGGCCGAGGACGTAGGGCTCGAGCAGCACGTCGAGCGAGCGCTGCGTCCCAGGCTCATTCAGCCACGCTACCTAGGTAAGCCTATAGTCGTGATTGGCGATCCCGCGGGGCGATCCAAAGATAGCATCTACGAGGAAACAAGCTTTGACGCCCTGAAACGCCTGGGGTTCTCGGCGTACCCCGCTCCCACCAACGACCCGGACCCGCGGCTACGAGCGGTCGAAGCGTTTCTTCTCGCACAGCGAGACGGCGGCGCTGCCATAGTTATCGATAAATCTCGATGCCCTAACACGGTGCGCGCGCTCGATGGCGGCTACAGATACGGCAAGACCAAGGCGGGCCAGCGCAAACCAAAACCTGATAAGAACAAGCACTCCCATATTATGGACGCACTTCAGTATGTTTGTTTGGTTGCTCATGGAAGGGGCTGGAGTGAGATGGTTGCCAGGCACTTGGCGCACAAACCAAAGACGCGAACAGTAATTACCGCTCGGGCTTGGACGTAGTTACCGCGTAGGCAAATGCCGCGGGTAATCTAACCCGAAGACGAAACTGATAATCCAACTTCTTGCCACTCTCGTCCGCTTTGACACATACCATCTCCACAGCGTCACCAGGCATGGGGCGATGCCCCTCGAACATCAAATCAGCGGCTTGGTCACAGCATTCAATCTGCAGAAAGCACCCGTCTAGCGCGGCCTCTTCCTCAGTCATCAGTCTTCCCCAACTGTTGCGCCATCATCGGTCTGCTCCAACAAGCGGTAGTGCAGAAGAGATACAGCCCCTAGCAGTCTCCCACAGTCGTTAGTGTCCGAAGAAGCTGAATTAATCCCTCCGTTAGGACGAACTACAGCTACGCCACAGCAAGCTATTTTCCCGGCTTGCGCCTCTTTAAGCGCCTGCTCGAGTATCTCAATAGCGTCTTTCTTGCACTCTTCATTAATTTTGGTTTCTTGGTCAGGCGTGGTAGAGCCGGGAAACGCAACTATTTTGGTGTCAGTCATTTTCCACTCCTAGTTCACCACACTCCTAGTTCACTACACAGCTAGGTAGTTTACCAAGGGCCACAGCACGACCCGCCTCGAGCCACAACAAAACGCTGCTAACATCTTCCACGCTCATCGATAGCTCGCCAACCGTGTTGTAACTTCCATCGATCAACTTAATCGTGACAGGCTCGCCGTAACCCGAACACGATACGCTGAACCAGCACGCTACGGTCGGCTCAGGCGGTGTCTTTTTGGCCGCTTTTGAGCTCGGCATTCTCGATCCACGTCAACACGTCAACGAAGCGGTAGAACACGTTCCTTCCCAGCTTGATATACTTAGGTCCAAACTTTTTCGAGCGCCAGATAGCAGTCGTCGTCGTTGTAACGCCGAGCATGCTGGCAAGTTCTTCGTCAGACAACACTCCGAAAGAGTGTCGCAGGTCCGCTGACACGACGTCTTGCTCAAGCGGAAGCCTCAAGTCTATCAAGTGCCACTCCCATAAGTAAAGCAGAACGCGATATCACCCCGTGAAGTGCCAGGTGGTGGCGCACAGACGTGGCTGAGTCCGTCCGGACTCTCGCGCGGCTGCGGCGCGTTCTGCTCAATAATTTCCGCCGGTACAAGCACCCACTTCTGATCCTCACGCCGCAAAAAATATAGTTGTCCATTCTCGTGGCGCACCTGGACCGGATAGCAGTCTTTCATACTGCAGCAGGAACTAAGTCGCTCAGCCAGCATGAACCAAGTCGTATAGAACTTCTCGTGCAGGGAGACATCCTGGGGCGGATGGTGGTGCTCTTGAGCAACAGCCGGCAGGCAAAACAACAGCGCCGCCGCGGCTCTACTTACTAGTCCCAGCATCGCGATCCTCACTTCGGCAATTGCTCACTATCACGACGTCGTTGTTAGCCGGCAGGTATACCTTGAGAAACCTGGCAAAGCTGGCGATCGACTCTTTACCCGAGTCGCTATTGCGCCACGCCTCACACTCCGCGAACGTGTTCCACGACAAACTAGAATTGAATTTCTCTGGTTCGGGAAGCATCGGCTCGCCGCCAGCCAAGATCATCACAGCAAGAATAATCTTAAACATCGAGTTCTCTCCTCCCCCTTGGTTACGCGGTAGGCCGGCCTAGTGACGGAGGAGGCACCAGGCCGGCCCCGTGCCCGCCCGCAACTGTACTCATGGGGCGGGGTCGACTCGGATATCAGCTCTGCCGGGACGCCGTAGCCTCGCTTCCGACTGCACAGCTTTCAACGGCGTTACGCCGTCTGGCTCGATGATATCGAAGGCACGGCCCACTACTAGCGGCCCATACGCCTTACCAAGAACATTCTTTAGCTCGACCACGTCCTCGGCCTTCACGTCCTGCTCGCCACCAGCAATCGCCTGCTGCGCCAATCGGAACCTTCGCACCTTGGCGTCTGGGACCAAGTTCTGCTCGTCGGGGTAAGATGCAAGGAGCGCAGTGCAAGAAACAGACGCAAGAGTGACATCCGAGCCATCCTCACCCCTTAGTGCCTCACCCCTGAGATCAGTAATCTTCGAGTCGAAATCGACCTTCATTGGCGCCCTCCTTGTTATTGGTTACCCTACAAGTAACACATCTCCGCGCTACCCGCAAGCCCTAGCGATGCCCCATCAAGCTACCCATGTCCGCAATGAAATGCGGTATAGGGGCACCACCATCACCATCACCATCACCATCAGGACACGGCTGTATAAAGTTGGTCTGCGCGAAGTTAGCTTGATAGAAACAGGCGGCGATACTAACAGCCGTAGAGTAGAACGTGTCACTGTCGACAAGCAACGCGGCAACAAGAGCCTGGTCCACACCAACGCTTAGCGTGTAAAACGTGTCAGCGTCGACAAACAGCGACGGAGTAAGACCAACCGCTCCTGTCGTTACTACGGGAGTAAAGAAAGTGTCAGCATCGACGAACAGCGATGGCGCAAGGTTAAGCGGCTCACCAACGTACTGTGTATAGAACGTATCGGCGCTAACGAAGAGCGCCGGAGTTAGATCTACTGCACCAGCAGTGACTACTTGCGTGTAGAACGTATCGGCGTCGACGAACAGCGCCGGAACTAGATCTCCTGGCTCACCAACGTACTGTGTATAGAACGTATCGGCGTCGACGAAGAGCGACGGAGTTAGATCGATCGTCGCGGCGACTACCTGCGTGTAGAACGTATCTCCGTCGGCGAACAGCGACGGAGCAAGATCAATCGTCGCGGCGGCTACCTGCGTGTAGAACGTATCTCCGTCGGCAAACAGTGACGGAGTTAAATCTACTGCACCGGCGGTGACTGCTTGCGTGTAGAACGTATCGGTATCAACGAACAGCGACGGAGTTAGATCTACTGCACCAGCCGCGACAATCTGAGTGAAAAACGTGTCGCCATCAACGAAGAGCGACGGCGCTATATCTACTGCACCGGCGGTGACTACTTGCGTGTAGAACGTGTCGGCATCAACGAACAGCGACGGAGCAAGATCGATCGTCGCGGTGACCGTCTGCGTGTAGAAAGTGTCGCCATCAACGAACAGCGACGGAGTTAAATCTACTGCACTGGCAGCGACTGTTTGCGTGTAGAACGTATCGGCGTCGACGAATAACGCGGCAACAAGAGCCTGGTCCACACCTATGGTTGCGACCGTTGGCGTGTAGAAAGTGTCGCCATCAACGAACAGGGACGGCGCTAGATCGACCGAGCCAGCGGTAGCCGTCTGCGTGTAGAACGTATCGGCGTCGACGAACAGGGATGGCGCAAGATCGGTCGTCGCGGTAGTCGTATGCGTGTAGAACGTGTCGGCATCAACGAACAGGGATGGCGCTAGATCGATCGTCGCGGCGGCTACCTGCGTGTAGAACGTATCGGCGTCGGCAAAGAGAGATGGAGCGAGGTCTACAGCCCCCGTCGCAACCGTCTGCGTGTAGAACGTATCGGCGTCGGCGAACAGCGCGGGTAAAAGATTTACCGCGCCACGACCAACTGTTGGGGCGAAGAAGGTGTCAGTATCTGAGAATAACGACGGAGCGAGGTTGACTGCACCGCGGCCGACAGTAGGAGCAAAAAACGTGTCGGCATCAGTGAAGAGACTTGGAGTAAGGGTCTGGTCAGATGAGCCCTTCTTGAACGACGCGGTACCCTGTACCGCAGCACCTGCTGCGGCGGCGGCTGAAAATACTGGCGCGACCGAAGTCGTGGCAGCGACTACTTGGTAGCCAATCGCGGCGCCGGCCGTGTTTGCGCCCGTACCGCTCGCGCTATTTACCGCTAGCAGGTTCGGCGACGTCGCTACGATGTCTGTCTTGCCATTGGCGCAAGACATCCAGCACATGACGACTTCGTCGGCCTGAGCCAGCGTGCCGGTCGCCGGACAAGTGAAAGGTGTAGTTAAGTCAACTTCATTGGCCGGGTTTGCATCAATGGTAGTGAACGGCCCCTCGATGCAGGCTGCGATTGCTGCAACGTCGCTGCTCGAGGCAGTAGTAGTGAATCTGACCCTGGTGATCGTCCCAGCGACTGTTACAACGGTATAGAACGCCCGGCCAGCGGAAGTGCCAGGAACAGAACCAGCATTCTGTGCAGTGTAAGTATTTCCGAGGTCGTCAGCGGCGGCAGTTACTGTAAGGCTGGCGCGCTGAGAGAGTACCGCAAATACAAGATCGCCAACCGCAATCGCGACCGATCCAGTCGCGTCGAACGGATCGGTTATTGCTCCAGCAGTACCTGAAAGCGTGCCCTTAAGTGCGCCGAAGGCCATTTACGGCCCCCATCAGCGGCGCCCTGGCGGCCGCATATCCACCAGCGGCATCTCTATCATTTGGTCAAATGGAAACACGCCACGCTTTCGCCCGAGCAAATCATAGTGAGACACGAGCAGCGACTTGATCCTTCCAAACAGCTCGTCGTAGGCAACCTCCGCACGGGCGCGCGTCGGGTACGCCTGCCGAAGTGAATTCACGATCAGGTTTGCCGCCGCACCGTTCACGTCTTCCGACGAAAAACCGTTAGCAACCTGACCGAAGCGCCGAAACAGCTCACGCTGCCGATCTGGAACAGCAATCTTGAGCGGATCATTCTCATTCATTTGTAAATTCTCAGAGTGTGAAGATCCCGGAAGCGTTCCAAGTCACCGTGATGTTCCCGCCGTTCGGCGTAACCGGCAAGCCCGTCACTGAGGTGTCGAGGTAAACGACGAGCTTCCAGGTCGTATTGGCTCCGGCATTGTGCCGGTAAATCACAAGTGCCTCTACGGTCGCGCCACTTACCGCGGTGTACGTCAAGTCGCTGCCGTCTAATGTCCCACTCGCAACAGTGGGCGCAGTAATGCGCTGGTCGGTGCCGACGATGCCCGACAAGTCGTTGAAAAAGTCATGCGCGGCAGAGTAAGTATAAGTGCCAGTGTCGACAAGCGCGCAGAACGGCCCGTCAGTCGCGGTGTCTATGTTTAGCGCGACATCCGCCGCGGCAGCGAGAAGGAAGCCTTTGTAGAGTGGATAGATTGCATTAGCCATCTTTTCATCTTTCAGGTTTTTCTAGGAATGTCAGCCAACCCTAGAGAATTGTCGGAAAATAGGACTATCCATGCCCTGTGGACTCCTGGCCATCTCGAGAAGCAGCTTGATGCGCCTTGCCTTCCGAACACGCGCATTCTCATTGGAGGCAACCAGCTTGGAGAGTGCTGCAAGCTGGTTAGTGAGCGTTGCGATCTGGGCTTTTTTCGTCGCAATCTGAGCATACACAGTAGCGTTATTGGTCTCTGCGGCAGCTATAACGGCCTGGCAGACAGCCTCGACATCCAGCATTGCATCGGCTACTTCGTCTGCTACTTCGTCTACCATTTTCGTTACACCCCAAAATACCAAGTTGTGTTCGACTGCTTGAATATAGCATGAACGCCCTGTCCAGCAACAACCGCAGTAGGCGCCGCAACAACAGTGTCCCCGCTGGAACCGGCAAACGTAATCGCCGTAACATTCTGGCTGAAGAACAAATTAACGAGAGTCCCATCCTGCTTCCCGGACGACCCAGCAGGGTCGGCAGGCATGTTTACCGTCAAAGTAGCTATCGTCCCTGCGGGGTCGATGATGTTGCTAAGTTGACCTGTCAATATGTCAACGGTGGCGCCCGTCGTGGGCACGTAGTACCCAGGTCGCTGGTCCACATGCCCGGTAACGCCATACTCTACGAAATCGGTAGTGGAGAAGTCGGTATAGTCGTAAAGACCGCCAGCCGACACCTTTGCCGGGAGCCCAGGCACAAGCGTCCCGCTCCCAACACCACCGCCAGATAAAATAATCTCGTGAAACACACCCCCCTCGGTCACATCGACAGATAGTTTTATGGCTGACCAGTTGCCAGCGTAGGTAACACCAATAACCTGACCCTCGCCATGTCTAAAGAAAAACGCCCCGAAGTCGCACTCGATCGTAACACCCGGACCAGCTTCAAGCGTAGTAGCAAACGCAGCGGTAAACCAACCTCCCGCTACGACCGTAATGGGGGAAGTACCGAGAAACCAAATCTTCCCAAACGAAGGTGTGTTGACAAACCCTGGGGACCTAGGAGCACCTATAGCCGGGTCGCCAGCATTAGGCCCGAACGCAAGGTTGTTTACCGTGTGCTTACCAGCTAGAGCAGCAAAAAAGGTTCTAGTGGCTACCGCATTAAACTGGATGCTATCCCAGCTCATAATGTCAGCGGCGACTCTTTCTTGTATAGCGGTCGACGTGTTGAGATTTACGTTATTGGATGCGTCGATCTTCACACTCGGCAGGCTGCCGATGCCCTCCGACGTATCGTTCAGCGCGCCTATGAAATTCAGAGATCCACCGCCGAGCCAAGGACCGATGGAAAGCATCGCCCCACGGCCCTCCATGTCAACCGTAGAAGCGGCGTAGTGCGTATCGTAGATCTGGACCGTAACATCGAACCCACCAAAATCGTAGGTCACGGCTATTTCGTCGAATGCTTTTTGTGTTGTAGCCCAGGGAGTCGTCGCCGTACCATCGCCGGTCAGGTCGCTTCCAACGGAAGTCACCGTGTAAGTAAACCCCGACCCCGTGCCGCCTATGCTGGCAGCGGTAGCCGAGAGCACATCGGTTATAACGTACCCGGACGGAACGCTCGTAAGGTCATATATTTGCACCATCGTGACGGCATTGCCGGCAACCAGGATATTGGCACGGGCGCCAGTCCCCGAACCTCCTGTCAGGACGACATCCGGGTACAAGCCATCTGTGTAGCTCGATCCCCCAGCGATGGTGCCGTTGAGATAACCAACATAGAAAGTAACGTCCCCCGTCAAAATCGTCCGGTAGGTATCAGTACTACCCGCGTTCAGCGTGGTGCCGGCAAAGGAGAGATTAGTCCCGAGCGTTAGCTCCTCGATCGCGCCAGTCCCAGCCGTTGCCCGCCCAAGCAGCTTGTTAGTCGCCATGGACGTGGCATGGCTATCGTTCCACTCGTCCGGCCCGAGAAGCGTCGAGTCCAGCTGGTCAGTGATCGGGGAGACAAAGTTATGCGAGAGAACAACTGCCATGGGCACTACCCCATGACAACGGCCTGCAGCCTGGCTAGGCGGGCCTCGTAGTCACGCTTGAGAGCAGTGGCGGCCTCGTACTCTTTCTTAGCCTTCGCCTGCAGAGTAGCGATCTCTTCGTGCCGCGCGTCTACGTCTTTCGCGCGAGTAGTAAGGGCGTGGTTCGCGGCGGCCATCGCCGCCTCAGCTTGAGCTACCATCTTCTCGCGAGCGGCAAGCTCTTTAGACACAACATCAAGATCGGCTCGGATACGCTCGGCATGGGCGTCGGACGCTTCTTTAGCGTCCTCGGCAGCAAGACGCATCTCACCTGCTTTGGAAATATCCTTGGCGGCTTTAGCCTGCAGCGCCGCAAGTTGTTGCTGCTTGGCGGCGTTCTCCTGGTCCGCGGCAGCTTGTGCCTTGGTGAGCTCAGCCAGGGCCTTGCTGCTGGCATCGCGCATAGCCTGGAGCTCGGCGAGCTTTGCTTTGTACTTCTCCGGGTCCGCTATAACCTCCAGCAGCGCGAGCATCTCACTCCCACCCGGAACTGGAACAGATCCCATCATGGAAGTAATTCCTGCTTGTTATGTGTTGGAGATTACCGCAATCTTGTCGGCACCATTGACGTAGTAGTACTCAGTCTGCCCTGCAGCCATCCGGGAAGATGCCGTCGTAGCGACGGGATTACTACCGCCCACCTCGACACTACAGATGGCATCCGTGTGCACACGGATGATCTTAGTCAGCACGTTGAACGAAGCCGATTGCGCAGTACTGCCGCCGATGGAGACGTTGTTCTGCGCAACTTTGGCCCCGAACCCAACCATCGGCATCCCGCGAGAGATGTCGATGAAAGGCGCGGCGAACTCAGTGACGTACAGCGTCGCCATAGCTTACTCTTGTTTCAGCTTTCGCTTAGCTGCTTACCTTGCAGGTAAGCAGCTTGCTTGTTACAGCCTGGCGGTTACAGCCTGGCGGTTAGCGGAAGCCTTCCGGGGGCGGCTCTTCTACCGGCGGCGGCTCTTCTACCGGCGGCGGCTCTTCTACCGGCGGCGGCTCTTCTACCGGCGGCGGCTCCTCAACCGGAGGCGGCTCTTCTACTGGGGGCGGCTCTTCTACTG
>Ga0137314_1000192_pt1 | contig 19035 bp, 6 predicted proteins | sample EasRivERMZT199_2_FD_102289 | JGI IMG/M metagenome (GOLD analysis project Ga0137314, IMG submission 102289) | Soil microbial communities from meander-bound floodplain in the East River, Colorado, USA - East River MetaG ERMZT199_2 | ecosystem: Environmental > Terrestrial > Soil > Floodplain ... | reverse complement strand
TCGCGCACGAGCCGCCACACGTCGCCCGTGCGCCCCATGGCGACGGCGGAGCGCGCCTCCATGTAGAGCGCGTGCCAGCTTCCGGGATTCTCCGCGCGCGCCTGGCGCGCCTCCTTCAGCTCCGCCGCGTGCTCACCCGCGAGATGGAGAGTCCCCGTGAGCGAGATCCAGTCGTCCATTCCCAGGCCGGCGCGCTCGCGCTTCTGCCTCAGCGCCTCGACCGACTGCGGGAAGAGACGCTTCTGGAAGTAGGCGCTCGACAGAGCGTTGTAGACGGGGTAGGTCGGATCGAGATCGCGCAGCTCGGTCAGCTTCTGGATCGCCCGGTCGAGATGCCCCTGGGCGCGCAGGACGCCGCCGAGGCTGAACTTGATGACCCCCGAGAGCGGGTCGAGCTGCTCGGCGCGCTCGAGATGCTCGAGCCCTTCGTCGCGCCGCTCCTGCTCGAAGAAGAGGTTCATGCCCAGCCAGTGGTGACCGGTCGCGTATCCGGGGTCCAGCGTGATGGCACGGCGGAACTCCTTCTCCGCGGCGTCGAAGTTCTTGTCGTAGAGCCGCATCACCTGACCCAGGGACGTGTGCGCCTCCGCCAGCTCGTCGTCCAGCTCGAGCGCCTTGAGCGCTGCCTCCTTCGCCCGCGGGAAAGCCTCGTTGGCCGGGATGTCGCTGCGCTCGGGCAGGAGGACGTACGCATCGGCGAGTCCCGCGAACGCCAGGGCGAAGTTGGGATCGGACTGCGCGGAGCGGGCGAAGAGATCGATGGACTTCTCCAGCGCGTCCGCCGTGCGCCTGTTCCAGAAGTGCCGCCCTTGAAGATAGAGGTTGTAGGCCTCCAGGTTCCCCGTGGTGGGACGCACGAGCGGCTCGCTCGGATGCCTCACGAGCCTGACCCTGAGGTTCTCGACGATGGCGCGCGAGATCCCCTCCTGGATCGCGAAGATGTCCTCCGTCGTCCGGTCGTAGGTCTCGGACCAGATCTGGAACTCGTCGGCGACATTGATGAGCTGCGCGGTCACGCGCATGCGGTCGTCGGCGATCCGCACGCTCCCTTCCAGGATCGTGGAGACGCCGAGACGCTCACCAATCTGGCTCACCGTGAGGCCGGCGTCCTTGAGGGCGTAGACGCTGGTGCGTCCCGGGACCCTCAGCCCCTCGACGCGCGCCAGGGCATTGATCAGCTCTTCGGTCATCCCGTCGGCGAAGTACTCGTTCTCGCCGGCGCTGAGGTTCACGAACGGCATCACGGCCACCGAGTCGGCCGTGACGGGGCGCCCCGGCATGGCACGCTCCGGCGCGGAGCGCGGGCGGACGAAATAGAGCACCACGAGCGCTCCGGCCAGGATCCCGAGCAGCGCCGCCGCGCGCCACGACCGCACGGGCCCGTGCGGCGGGCCCAGGCGCGCCGTGCCGGAAGACACTTCGATGTGCGCCCCTGCAAGCTCGGAGCGGAGGTCGCTCGCCGTCTGGAAGCGCCGCGCGGGGTCCTTCTCGAGGCAGCGCGTCAGGATGCCGTCCAGCCTTCGGGGGAGCCGGGGGCTGACGCCGGTGGCAGGCTGGGGGCTGTCTCTCAGGATCGAGGAGACCAGATCGGCGGCGGTCTCGCCACGGAACGGGCGCCTTCCCGTGGCCATCTCGTAATAGATGATGCCGAGCGAGAAGATGTCCGAGCGATGATCGATTTCGTCCCCGCGCGCCTGCTCGGGGGACATGTAGGGCATCGTCCCGAGGATCCGCCCCTGCCTCGTGATCGTGTCGGCCATGGAGACGACGGGGCGCCCCTCGCCCTCGGGGTGCTTCAGCTTCGCGAGACCGAAGTCCAGGATCTTCGGGCGCCCTTCGGGGCTGACCATGATGTTCGCGGGCTTGAGATCGCGGTGGGTGATGCCGCGCGCGTGGGCCGTCTGCAGGGCGTCGGCGATGGGAACCGCCAGATCGAAGAACAACTCCAGAGGAAGCCCCTGCTCGGGGATCGACTGGGACAGCGGCAGCCCCGAGAGCAGCTCCATGGCGATGAAGGGGATGCCATCGTGCTCATCCACCTCGTGGATGGTGACGATGTTCGGGTGGTTCAGGGCGGCGATCGCCTTCGCCTCGCGCCGGAAACGCTCCAGAAGCTCGGGGTTCCCCGCGACCTCGGGGGCCAGGATCTTGAGCGCGACGTCGCGGTCGAGCCGCGTATCCACGGCGCGCCAGACGACGCCCATCCCCCCTTCGCCGGCCCGTTCGACGAGCCGGTACTGCGACAGCATCTGTCCCGGCTGTAGCGACACTGCCCGAATCCCTCCGGCCGGAGGCCGGCACGCCATTGCGTTCCCTGCGAACCCATGCGGAGAATAGCACGCGAGCCGCGGGGGTCCCCGGGGGCGGTGTAATCAAGTTGTGAAAACCGTGGTGTCAGAACCGCCAGGTGATGCTGGCTTCGCCGCCGTCGGCGCCCAGGCTCATGCCGAGCCTCACGTTCGGATGGGAGGAGAGGAGCGTGTCATTGATGATCGTCGAGACGAAGTTTCCCAGCGCGGCGCCGGCCAGAATGTCGGAAGGATAGTGAACCCCTCCTTCGACGCGCGCCCATGACGTCGCGGCGGCCAGCGTCGTCAATCCGATCTTCATGCTCCGTCTGACGGGAGGCGAGAGGTCCGAAGCATCGAGGTTGCGCGACCCGATGGCGGCATAGGCGAAGGCCGCGGTCGCGTGGGCCGAGGGGAAGCTCTCGTCGTCCGACGCATCCGGCCGCGTACGCCCGGTGAGATTCTTGATGGGCCCGGCGATGTTCGCGGCGGTCGTCGTTGCAACGAACTGACCTCCCCATGTTCTCCACTCCCGCGCGTCGTTCCTGAGCAGTGTCGTCGAGAGCATCGCGACGTGCGTCACGGTCCTCAGGTCGTTGCTCGCCTGCAGCGCTCTCTCGGTTGAGCCGAACAGGGGAGTCTCACGCGCGGCCCACTCCGCGACGGCGGCATCCTGCCCGCTCGCGGCGAACAGGACGGCCCCGGCGGCGGGCATCCATGTCGCCGGGTCGCGCAGACTGGAGACGAGGGCCTCACGGAAGGTCTCGCCGCGTGCCTCCAACGAAGCCAGGAGCACCACGCAGAAGATTGCCGCTTTCCGGGACAATCAGGCATCCTCCTTCCCGTTGCGATGCCGGATGTCGCCGGACACCGGAGGTGGCGGCGAGCAACCGCGATCCGAAGGTGAGAGGCATGGCGGCCGCGCAATCCTTCGCGTGCGGGGGTTCCGGCTCCACGATCGGTGTCTGGTCTTTCGGTCGTGTTAGCCTACCGGTCCGTCTATGGGAGTGATGTATGGACTTGGAGCCAACCAGCAACGATCGGCCTTGGCGTGATCGCCTGATCATCGTCGTCGCCTGCTGCCTGCTCTGGCTCCCCCTGCTCGCGGGGCGCGTCCTCTGGCATCCCGACGAGCCACGCTTCGCGCTGCTCACGCTCGGCATGCTGCAGACGGGGGAGTACGTCGCGCCGCTGAAGATGGGGGAGGTCTACTCCTCCAAGCCGCTGCTGCATCTGTGGGCGACCGCCGCGGTCTCCGCGGCTCTCGGGGGGGTCGACGAGATCTCGATGCGGATTCCCTCGTTCCTCACCGCGCTTCTTTGCGTTCTCGCGACGTATGCGCTGGGCACGGCGATGTTCGGGGCGCGCGCGGGGCTTTTCGCGGCGCTCGTTCTGGCCACCGATGTGCGCTACCTCACGCAGGCCGGATGGGCCTCCACGGACATCCTGCTCTGTTTCTTCATGACCGCGGCGCTGGTCTGCTTCCACGCCGGCTACCGGACGCGTCAGGGGCGGTGGTATCTCCTCACCCATCTTTTCTGCGCGCTGGGGACGCTGACCAAGGGGCCGGTGGGGTTCGTGCTCCCGGGTCTCATCGTGCTGGTGTTCCTGATCGCGCAGCGCGACCTGCATGAAATCCTGCGACTGCGGCTGGTCGAAGCGATCCTGATCACCCTTGCCCTCGTCGGCCCCTGGCTGATGCTCTACGCGCGCCGGGCTGGAGGAGACGACACCTGGACGCTGCTGGTCACGGAGAACATCCACCGCTACCTCCACGCATGGAACAACGAGCATCCGTGGCATTACTACCTCTGGCGCTTCCCGGTGGATTTCCTCCCCTGGACGCTGGTCCTCCCGGCCGCCGTCTGGTACAGCCGCACCCTGGAAGCGAAGGAGAGGCGCTTCCTCTGGATCTGGTTCGCCGTCGTGTTTCTTTTCTACTCGGCGTCCAGGGGCAAGCGCGGCGTCTACATCCTTCCCCTGCATCCGCCGGCCGCCATCCTGGTGGGGTGGTTCTGGGATCGCGCCGCGCGCGCCTCATGGCCTGGGGCGAACGGGTGGTTGCGCGCGGGGCGATGGGGGATGGGGGGCACCTTCGCCGTCCTGGGAGCGTCCATGGCATGGATGGCCCCGCGCCTGATCGAAGGGCTCGATGGGGCTGGGAGAGTGGGGGTGACGCTCTGGGCGCTGTTGACTTCGACGGCTGGGATCGCAATCATCCTGCAGCCGGCGAAGCGGACCATCGCACTGACGGCGCTTGCCATTGCGCTCGCTTCCGCCGGGATTGCGCACGGCGTGGCGGCCAGCACCCAGCGCGAGGAGCTGACGGAGTTCGCCGCGGAGATTGCCCGGCAAGTCCCGGCGGATGCGCCGCTCGGGATCGTCACTCATGCCGAGGAGCTGGCGTTCTACGCGGTGCGGATACCGGCCGCGGAGCTGAGGCCCGGCAAGCTGATGCGCCGATGGCTCGAGACACCGGGCACGATCTACATGCTCCTGGACGAGGAGTGCCTCGACGATCTCCGTTCGCGGTCGGGCCAGCAGTGGGAAGCCCTGGCGGAGCGGAAGCTGTGGAAGGGAGACTTCCACGTCGTCGTGAGACGTTCGAACGAGGAGGGCTGACATGAAGAAGCTCGAGACCCTGTCCATCGTGGTGCCCTTCTGGAACGAAGAGGAGAACATCGAGGCCACGGTCCGCGAGATCCGCGCGGTCTTCGACTCCCGCGTGGAGCGCTACGAGGTGATCCTCGTCAACGACGGCAGCCACGACAAGACGGGCGCCCTCGCCGACGAGCTGGCGCGCAACGACCCGCGCGTGCGCGTCGTCCATCATCCCAAGAACCTCGGCTACGGAGCCGCGATCATGTCCGGGTTCACCGCGGCGCGTCACGAGCTGATCTTCTACACCGATGGCGACCTCCAGTTCGACCTGAAGGAGTTCGACCGCCTGGTCCCGCTGCTCGCGACATCGGACATCGCGACCGGCTACAGGGGAAACCGCCGCGACCCCTGGTACCGCAAGATGAACGCCGGGATGTACAACATGGTGGTGCGGATCCTGTTCGGCGTGAAGGTCACCGACCTCGATTGCGCGTTCAAGATCTATCGCAAGTCGATGTTCGAGAAGATCCATCCGCAGACGAACGGCATCTTCATCTGCGGGGACATCCTGATCCAGGCCACCAAGCTCGGGCTGAAGATCGGCGAGGTCGAGGTGACGCACTACCCCCGGACCCGCGGCACGCCGATCGGAGGCAACCCGCTGGTGATCCTCACCGCCATGTACGAGCTGGCGAAGTTCTGCGCCGGGCATCTGGTGCGCCGCGACCATCAGACTCTCCCCGCCGCGAAGCGGTAGCGCCCCTTCGTGCCCCCGCGCTCGGACGGCCTGAGGCCCCTCGCAGCGTGAGCCCATGATCGAGCATGGACCCGCTCACTCATAGCCTGGTGGGGGCCGCGCTCGCGCAGTCGAGCCGCCGGCGACTCGGTCTGGCAGAGGCGTCCGCGCTGCTGATCGGCGCCAACCTCCCCGACCTGGACGCTTTCACCTATTTCGTCTCGCAGGACCTGGCATTCGGATTCCGGCGAGGCTGGACGCACGGTCCGGCCGGCGTCGTCGCGGGGGCGCTGCTTCTGGCCGGAGCGCTCCTCGCGATCGATCGGTTCGTCAGGGTGCGCTGGGGAAGCGGTGCCACAGGCCCTCCCTTCGTGGTCCTGCTGCGGCTCGCGGCGATCGCGACTGCCAGCCACCCGCTCCTCGACTGGCTGAACACTTACGGTGTCCGCTTCCTGATGCCGTTCTCCGATCGATGGTTCTACGGCGACGCGCTCTTCATCATCGATCCGTGGATCTGGCTGCTGCTCGGCGGCGCGGTATTCCTGTCGCGCGACGCCATCGGCGTCCTGGAAGGGCTCGGCTGGGCTGCGCTGACGCTGCTCACCAGCGCGCTGATGCTGATGACGGGGATGGCTCCGGCCGGCGCGAAGGGTGTCTGGATCGCCGGCTCGCTCCTCATCGCGCTGGCGCGGTTCATGCGCCGGGTGCGCACCCCGCGCGTTGCGCGCGCAGGGTTGCTCCTCGCCGGCTTCTACGCGGCCGCGATGGTGGCGGCGTCATGGACCGCCTCGGCGATGATCCCGGAACGGCTCGCGCGTGAGGAGCCTGCTTCCCTCGAGGCGCTCATGGTCGGCCCCGTCGCCTGCAACCCGATGCGCTGGGACGTCGTGGCTCAGACGCGCGAGGGATATCGCCGCGCGAGCTGGCATTGGCTTCGGCAGCCCCATCTCGAGCTGATCGCCGGGCGCATCGCGAAGCCCCCCGACACACCGATCGTCCGCGACGCGCTCGCGGATCCGTCGGTGCGCGGGACGATGGGGTGGATGCGCTTCCCCTACGTCGAGGTCGAGCCCGATCCGGCGAGCGCCGACCGCTGGATCGTGAGGATCATGGACCTGCGCTACGTGCGGGACCGGCGCGAGGGGTTTGGCGTCGCCACGTTGACGGTGGTGGCGGACATTGATTAGGATAGGAACTCGCACATCGGTCGCCTAGGATCAAGCCGCATGTGGCGCTCATTCGTGATCCTCATCGTAGGCGCCAGCCCTCAGGGACAGAGCAGGGAGACCTCCTCAGTGCCGTCGGTGCCGCGGCCGTAGATCCCTGTCCCGCAGGCGTTCTCTCCCCTCACGGCGTAGTAGAACGCGTCGCCGGGAGGAGGCGTCTGCAGATCGGTGTGGAGGAGTGCCCCCATGTTGTCGAGCAGGCAGACGCCGGCATCGAAGCGCATCTGCGGGTCGGCCGATCGCGCTGCGGAGGCGAGCACACGGAACATGTCGTACGTCGTGGCGGGTCCGGCGGCCGCCGCGAGCGAGGTCCACTGGATCGTCACAGCATCGGAGAGCATGACCGCGATCGGATGCTCGCCAGGAGCATCCCAGAGGGTCGGGTCGAGAGACCGGCAGTCGGCCCCATGGGCGACAAGGTCGCCGTCGTCGTCGGAATCGCAGGCGTCCCCCAGCGCATCGCCGTCGAAGTCCTGCTGGCCCGGGTTCGCGTGCGCCGGGCAGTTGTCTTCGACGTCGGCGATCGCATCGGCGTCGCCATCATGCAGCCAGGTCTTATGGCCGATCGCGCTCGCGTTTCCCCACGGCACGTCCACGGCGATCCACGACACGGTGGTGTCGCCGGTGAGAAGGATGCCCGCAATCTCGTTGGCTCCCGAAAGAGTCGTCCCACCGCCAGGCACGGGATCCGATCCATCCAGCGTGTAGTGGATCGTCGCCGGCTCGTTGGAGAGGAGCGAAACGGCGAGACTTCCGGTGAAGATCGACCCTGAAGGCGTCGCGGTCACGATCGGCGGATCCATGTCGGGAAAAAGGAATTCGGCCGCAGTCGCCTCCAGCGCAGCGAGCCGGTTCGGGTCGGGGGCCGCCCGGTCGATCCGGTAGACGAGCCCTCCCATCCGCGCGTCGAGGTTGGCCAGGGCGTTCGGGTCGGAATCGGCGGCGTCGAGAGCGGCCGACACGACGCAGGCTCCGGTCCTGAGACGGAGAACCGCCCCCGCCCTGCCGGCGGCGGCCAGTCCACGCGCCTCCTTCACGGAGCGGGCCGCCGGCGCCGCCCCCTCGGCGACGTCGCTGAGTGCGCTCGGATCTCCCGCGCGGCAGGCCACGAGATCTCTCACGAAGCCCCGGTAGTGGCCGCCTTCAGCGAAGGCATCCCCCGACTCATAGAGCGACGTCTCCCCGCGCGCGTGCGTCACGGAGAGGAAAGCGCCCGTCGCGTGCGCGGCGGCGCGGGCGGCGGCCATCATCCCCGGCAGGTCGGAAGGCAGAACACCGGCACCCTCCATGCCGATCCGCGAGGCGGCGTCGAACCCTCCACCGCCCGGCGCGCGCAGCGACGATGGCAACAGATCGATGCAGGCCGCTGCGGCGGGGACGAGCGGCTGGCCGTCCAGCAGATCGCTCAGGATCTGGTCGGTCGTCTCGTAGACAGCGGGGCAGTTCGGATCTCCCACGACGGTGAAGAGATCCTCCGCGAACCCCACGTCGGCGGCATAGGTCGGGTCGTTCGGATCCTCGATCGTCTCCTGCAGGGTCCGACCGAAAACCGACAGAGCGATCTCTTCCTGCTCGAGAAGGTCGAGGTGCCGGGCGGTCAGTCCCGCGCCGGGATGTCCCAGCGTCAGCATGAAGCCGTCGAACCTCGCGTCGCCGTCGCGGTCGACATCCCCGGCGTCCGGGAAGAGAGCGAGGGGGGAGCGATTCTCGTCGGCGTCGAGCTCCCGATCCTGGTCGAGATCCGCGTCGCCGTCGTCGGGCTCCGGAAAATTGCCGATCGGCAGCTCGTCCCGATCGACCGCGACGGGGATGCCGACATGGTCGAGGACGACACCAGGGAGCACCGTCTCGATCTCCTTCTCGAAGAGCTGGGCGACGAAGGACGATCCCGCGTCGACGAGGAGCCCGGAAACGGCGATGTCGTAGCGCAGGTTCTCCCGGTACTGGTCGAACCAGGTGTTCGGGTCACGCAGCCGGTCGAGGTCGAGCAGCACGTTCGGATCGGTGAAGAAGCCGGGATCCGAGAAGAGGCGGGGAGGCAGCGCCCAGGAGGTGTCAGGAACGAACCTGTGCAACACGACGCGGGGCACGGCAGCATCGGACACGGCGAGGAACACGTGCGACTCGCCGAGCGTCCGGGCGTCGGTGAAGATCCCTGCGGCATCCGTCGTCGCGTGGGCGTCGATGATCCCCTGCGACGCGTCGTTCGGATCGACCGGCATGCCGTGGTTCGGGTCGGAGATCAGGTCCCCACCCGTCGGAGAGATGGTCAGGATGCGGGAGCCCGGAGCCGGCGCGCCACCGGGAAGCGCCACGCTCCCCGTGAAGCGGACGCGTCGCGTCTCCATCCCTTGCGAGGCGGGGTCGTCCGGATCGGACCCGAGCCTCATCTCATCCACGTCGGACCAGCCGTCCCCGTCCGTGTCGCGCCCCGCGTCGGCGACAAGGGGATCGAACCCGTTGGCGACCTCCCAGATGTCGGGAAGGCCGTCCCCGTCGCTGTCGGCGAAGAGAGAGACATCGACCAGATACGTCTCCGCCAGCGTGTCGCTCACCTCAGGGCCCAGGAAGGCCTTGGCGCGGACCCTCCAGGTCGTCGTGGTGGTCGTGCGCGGGATCAGGTGGAGGATGCCGGGACCGAAGAGAGGGGAGTTGGCATCGGGGTCCGGCGGCTCGCTCCCATCGGAGGTGATCTGGTAACGGACATCCGCCGCGGGGTCGCTCGCGCTGAGCGCCAGCGGCACCGTCGTCGTGTAGAGACCCCCGGGGGGCTCCGCTTCGACGGTGAGCTGGGGAGGACCCTCCACCACGAGCGCGAACCGCGACGATCCCGGCGTCGAGGAGTTGGTTGTCACCTCGAAGGGAGTGAAGGCACCGCCGCTCTCGAACTCCATCTCGCTCGCGGGGACCGTGGGAATGGGGTCGGGGAGCGACGCCGTCGTGTCCGGAGGATCGGGGAGGAACTGACCATCGAGGACATCCCACAAGTAGTGATGGACGGTGAGGTCTTCTCCCGGGTCGGTTCCCTCGAAGACCTCCAGCGCCTCCACGGCGCCGATGCCGTTCTTCGTGATCCTCAGGAAGTGGATGTCGCTGTCGGCGGGTCCCACCGTCTCGGTCTGCACGATGTTGAAGCGCCCGGCCCCAGCGTGCCGCAGGACGACGAAGTGCGCCTGCCGGAGCGGGACCGTTGCGGCGACGGTCGTCTCGAAGGCGACCACGAGCAACGGCCACTTGCCACCTCCTGTGGGATCCTCGTCGGCCACCCACCAGACCCCCGCCCAGTCCCCGAGCGAGTGCGTCTGGACGGACGGGGTGTTCGGGTCCATGACATGGATCTGCACGTTGTGATGGGCGGGCGCGAGATGCTCCGCCTGCGTCGCCGGCCAGGCCGCGACGAGAAACGCCGCGGCAGCGCATCCCCGGACGATGCGTGCGCCGTTCATTCTCATGGACACGCCCCTGTCGTTACGGTGGAGGGTCCGAAGACCGCCTGGATCTCCCGGTTGGCTCCCAACCCCACGACGCTGTAGCGCCAGGTGGTCCCGCAGGCCGTCGCACGGTCCTGCCAGCACGCGACGTCGGTGGTTGTCGGCAGCAGCACTTGGCAGTGGGTACAGTTTGGCACCGGGTCGAGACCAGCCGCGTTGTAGGCGTCGATGTCCAATAGCGGGCTCCTCTGCTGATAGCCGCGCGCGCCCGCCGCTTCGACGAGGGCGCGGAAGACGGCGACCCCCGACGGATCTCCGGCGTTCATCGGCGGATCTACGCCGATCGTCTGCTCCTGGTCCCAGCAGAGCGTTACGAAGTCCGTCCCCGGCTCACGGTATGCGGCGAGGCTGTACCCCTCGTTGGGGGATGGCCGGTCGACCCAGGCCGGAGCGAAGTCGGCCGCGTCCGTATCGGGCCTCAGGTGTGACCAGCGCGCCGGGGCGCTGATCTGGCCGGCGATGTCCACGGAGCGGATCTCGACCACGGTGTCCAGGGCGAGGACGACGGGAGCGAAGGTGTGCTGGTAGATGGGAGTGTTCGGATCCTTGAGTCCACCCAGGTCGGCATCTGCGGCGACGAGGTCGGCGATGCATTGCGTAGCGTCAGTCACGAGAATGGTGCGCGGGTCGAGTGAGCCGTCGTTGTCGAAGTCCTTGTCGCAGTGGCCCGGGTCGCGCATGACCGCGGGATCGATGTCCGTCTCGCTGTGGAAGTTTCCAGGCGGCAGGTAGGCGAACGTTCCCGCGTTCTGGTCGGCTTCGGGCCCGAGCCTGACGATGAATCCCGCGAGCGTCTCGGCCCCGGGCGCGTGCCATCGCACCTCGAGGGTTCCCCCGCCGGCCGGGGCGAAGTCGCTCCCCAGCACCACGGGAGCGGGAGGGGGCCCGCCTCTCACGAAGGCTGGGATCGGCTGGACGTAGGACCCGCGCGGACTCACGGACGGGCCCACGTTCGCGTCGCGGTCCAGCGCGCGGAGGCGGTAGGCGATCTTCTGCGACACCGACGACGCGAACGTCTCCGCGGTCTTGTAGCCGGTCCACGGCAACCCCCCGACGAGATCGGTGACGAGCACCGATTCCTCCACCGGGCGGAAGTCGGTCCCCTTCGCCCCGCGGTAGAGGCGGAGCGTCCAGGTGTCGGAATCGACGAGGCTCGAGGGGACGCGGTAGCCCCAGTCGTCTCCAACCACCGGGAAGATCCCGGAGGCGCCGCCGCACTGGCACCAGGTGAACGTCGGATTCGTGTCCGGATTGCAGTTCGGATCGGACGGCGAGCAGGCCGGGCCGCAGTCGCGGATGCACGTGGGGTTCTGCATCGAAGTGCAGTAGGGCTCGGCGCGGGCGATGGTGGGGGCGGTGATGTCGTAGAAGATCCCCCGGTGCGGGGCGGACCACTCGCTCTCGTTGGGCGGCTCGTTGCAGACCGCCTGATCGACGGCGGTGACGACGTACCAGTAAAGGCGCTTCCGGTTGGACGCCATCCCCGGCTCCTCGTCGAGCCACGACGTGTTCGGCAGGTTCGCGGCGACCGGGAGGCTCGTGTCGGGGGGGTTGGCGGCCTCGTTGAAGTCGGTGAACCGGTAGACGTTGTAGGCGACGGTGTCGTCAACGTACGGTGTGCCACCGCCGATGGTGTTCGGGTCGCTGGCGTTGGGAGTCCAGCGCAGTTCGACCCCCGCGGTGGGGCCTTCGACCATGGTGGTTCTGACCCCCATGACCTGCCGCGGGCGGGAGCGGTCCCGCACGCAGACCTGGACGGGCGCGCTGAAGAGCCCGTGACGGCCCAGCGGGTCCCTCGCCACCGCCCAGTACTTATAGGATGTGCCCCGTGTGATCGGCGGGGAATTCGGATCCTCGGCGGTGCCGTCGACGAAGAAGAAATCGGGCTGGTCGGGATCGGTGCCGGGGTTGGGAACGACCGGATACGGGTTGATCCTGACGGCCCCCGAGTTGGGGTCGTCGATCGGCACGACCGGATCGGGGATGGCATCGTTGGGATCGGTTCCGCCAGCGAGGCGGTAGATGTGATAGCTGGCGCTCGTCGCGCGCGTCTCGCGCCCCGCCGGGTCGAGCGTGGGATCCCAATAGAGGAAGACCCTCACATCGCCCGGCTCTCCCGGCACCGTCACCGACTGCAAGGAGAGGGGAGCGAGGAGCGGGACGACCTGCCCCGCCGTCACCCAGACCTTGCCGAGCCTCTCTGCCGGCTCGTGGTCATTCGGATCGCTCGCTCCCCACAGCTCGTAGAGATAGCGTGAATCGGCGATCGCGCCGGAGTCGAGCCAGGCCATCCCCTCGGCCGCGGCGACGCCGTGGTTCTGGGCGATGAGCATCTGCCGCTGCATGATCCGGCCCGGGTCGGTGCTCGCTCGTAGCGCCAGAAGGGCCTCTCCCAACGTCGCACCGAGGTCGGGAACGAGATCGCGCGACGCCTCGACCCGGATCGCGCTCCCGGCGGGAAAGAGTGCTTCGATGGCGTTGGGATCGGTCAGAGGGACGATCGGCTCGGGCCCAACTCCGGTGAACGAGACTTCGGCGGCCTCCCTCCTCAGGAGGAGGAAGGCGCCGTAAGGAGAGGGCCGGTCGGCCCCCGACCAGGTGAGGAGGACGCCGTCCTCTCCGGACGTCGCTCTGAAGATGAACGTTCCGCCCGGCGTCCCCTCCACCGCGGCGAGAAGCGCGGTGGACAGGAAGATGAGGACTCCGACCCCGATCGAGCAGGCGAAAAACGCCGCGAGTGTATGTGAGCCGCTCGAGGATCGACGCAGCCAGCGGGAAGACGTCGGCCCCATGCTCGCGGATTTCAGACGCGCTGCGTCAGTTGCAGTCGGGTCCATCGAAAGTTCCCTCGAAGTCATTGCGACGGGAGTCGGTCCTGAACTCACCCGACAGAACGCAGGCGAAGCACCAGTCGTCGCGCAGGACATCGCGGCGGTTGTCCCATGAGTCCGGCTCGCAATACCCGACGCCCCCCGCCGCGAAGCCGTGTCCCGCCAGGTGCCACACGTCCCCCGTGAGACCCCCCAGAAGGGTGAGGTCGGCCCGCGCGTGCACGGCGCAGACGAGCGTTCCTGTCGCGTAGGCACGCAGCTTCGTCCCGAACGTGGGCCCCTCGGAGAAGAGCCAGAATGATCCGGCTCCGCCCCCGGTCAGACGCCAGGGGAAGCACTCCGTCCCACTCAGGATTGGGAAGCTCGCGCCGGCCCGCGCGTAGACTCCTGTGAGGCTCGGAAGACCCACGAGGACCTCGCCGACGTCGGGGTCGATTCGCTCGAGCGGCGCGATGTCGATCGACTTGCCGAGGAAGAAGCCCGCCTCCGCGCTCACGTTCTTGTAGCGGCCGCGCCCCGACCCTCCCAGGTAGTAGTACTCCCCCGTGCCACAGAGCAGGTCGTTGCCCATGCCGAGGAAGAGGCCCATCTCGTCGATGATCACGTCGCCGAACGAGATCCCTTCCAGCTCCACGGCTCCGTCGAATCCCCAGACGCGGAAGGGATCCGGGTCGAAGCGGAGGGTCGCCTCGACGAGGCGCGCGCGGGACCCGTCGATGATCCAGTCCAGCGACACGTCGCGGGCCCCGACCGTCACGTCGACCGCCTCCTCGGTGGAGTCGCAGTCCTCCGAGCTGGCCGTGTGGCGGCTGAAGTGCACCTCTCCGTCGAAGTCGATGAATTCGGCGATCTCGATGTCGGCGTCGATGCCGATCGCGTCGAGGACGAAGTCGGAGACCTCCTCGGCGTCGGGGAGCGCGGCGTCGTCCGGGACCTTCACGAAGGATCCCGGCCCCGTCATCTGGAGGGTCTTGAAGGCCTCGAAGCCGCTCCGGATGCCATCGATGGCCCCCGACACGCGGCTGGCGGCTTGAGCGATGTCCGCGGGGAGGATGCTCCCGACCTCCTCCTGCATCGTCTGGATCGCGAGGGACTTGAGATCGACGCCACCCGGCAGGCGCGCCAGCCCCGCGCCGAGCGATGGGAGCATCGCATCCATGGCGGCGTCGCCGTCGAACGTGCCGATCTGCGTCAGTGTGTCCCGGCACGATGCCCCGCAGGTCCCGGCCTCCGTCGCCTCGGCGTAGGCGCCCAGGTCCCCGAGAAAGCCGAGAGAGACTTCGGGAAGCCCCAACGACTCGTCGAGCGGGTTCCCCTTGCCCAGCAGCCTCACGAAGGCGGGGATCTCGAACAACCGCAGATCGAGGGCGGCATCCGAGGCGAGAAAGCGGGCGGGAGTGGAGCCGAGGGCGGGTTTGAAGACGACGTTGAAGTCGAGGTCGAAGAGCCCGGCCATGACGGGACGGCTCACGGGGATCCGGAACGAGGCCGGGTCGGCGAAATCGGGGATCACGGTGGCGAGTCCTTCCTTGACGGTCGTGTCGAGATCGGTGGCCCCGAAGAAGGGGAGGAGGAACTCTCCCGTGACTTCGTAGCGCCCGTCGTCGTCGCCGCGCTCTGGTGCGGCGGGGTCGAGCGGGTAAAGAGTCGCGCGGGAGATGTCCACGTCGAAGCCGAGCCCCGGCTCGAATTCGTTGCGGACCGCACCGTCCTCCGCGCCCGGCACGATCGCGTTGCAGACGAGGTGCCCCTGCGGCGCCGGCGCGAAATCCATGGCGACCTGCTCGGCGAAGCGGGTCCTGTTCGGGTCGGACGGGTTCAGGTCCAGCGGCGCCTCGGAGTCGATGTGGACGTAGAGGACGTCGTTGGGATCGATGTCGCACGTCGGCGGCGGCACGCCGCGGCACGTGTCGTCCTGGGGAAGGAACTCCGCGGCCCAGGGGGTGAACGGGGCCTTCCAGTAGGCGAGCACATCGGGCTCGCCGGCGTTGCGCATCGCCCCGAGCTCACCGAACGAGCCGCACTCGCGGATCCCCACGCGGCTCTCGGCGGCGAAGTCGAGCGTAATGTCCGCGTAGTAGGGTATGACCAGATCGTCCGCGCGGATGCCGCTGTCCACAGGCTCGTTGTCGAGAAACGACGCGCCGAAACGGTCGAGCGTCAGGTTGTATCCCATGAACGGGAAGGGCCTCGACGCAAGGACCCCCGCGTCGGCGATCCCCGCGACACCTGAGCGCCGGACGTAGAGTCTCGTCTTGGTCGCAGGGACCGTGAGCGAATGCCCCGTGTTCGGGTCGGGGCCGGGACAGGCGGTCTCGAGCCCCGTGGTCATCGCGGGCAGACCATCGAGAGCGCTCTTGGCGACATTGACCCCGGCGTAGGTCCCTTCCCCACTGCCTCCCCCCATGCGGGCGATCAGGTGGTCCTGGACGTCGACGCGCGCGACCGAACCCGGAGCGAAGAAGGAGAGGTGATCCGGATCGAGGTCGTCGACGAAGAACCCGCGCACCGGCTCGTTCGGGTCGCCTCCATCCCCGGCCCACGAGATCTCGTCCCACGCGAAGCCGAAGAGCGGCGTGAGGGTTGCGATCCTCAGCTCTCCGCCGGAGCCCACGACGGCGCCGGTGAAGGTGGCGGAGCGCGCCCCCGTCGCCGTGCAGTCGATGCCGGTCTCTTCTTCCACCGCCCCGGAATTCCAGGAGAAGTCGAGCTTTCCGTCGAGCGACGAGGTCGCCGCGGGCTCGGTGTCCACAAACTCGAGGCGCGAGCCGACGTTGAGCGTGACGTCCGCTCCGGCGGGGAAGAAGGGGCGGTAGGCGCCCGCGGCGTCGAGACGGAATGTCGCGCGCAGTCCCCCTCGTTCGACGCGCGGGCGCGGGACGGAGACCGCGGGGATGTTGGGATCACCGTCGAAGTGATCGGGATCCCAGCTCGACGCGGTGGCCGCGCCGAGCCTGAAGAGGCCGTCGTTGCTCTCGTCGAAACAGGCCAGTGACGCGGGGGCGCAGCGCGGCTGCACCATCCCTCCCACGAAGACCGGATCCCCCTGCTCGGGGACGATCGGAAGAACGAAGGAGTCGCCCAAGTCGGCCTGCGTCCTGGTGATCGCATAGAGACCGCCGGCAGGCACGATCCTGAAGGGGTAGTCCTTCGGCGCGATGTACATGCTTGCGTCAACGGGCAGCGACATGGCGAAGTCCAGGTCCTGCTCGACCCCCACCGGCGGGAGCGGCAGCTCGCTCCCCGCCGCGCTCGTCAGGCTCGCGGGGAGCAGCCACCAGAGCCCCTTCCGGACGCCCCCCGGAGCGCTCCCCGGCTCGCTTTCGGCGCCGAGCGGATTGAGCACGAACGAGTAGAGGTGCAGGTCGAGATCGCTGGCGCCCGTCCAGTCGATCGGGTCGAGTGGCGTCGCGATCAGTGCGCTCCCTGCCTCGATCCGGAACGCGGGCGTGCCGTTGCCCGCCGGGTCGTTGGGATCGATGACGGCGGTCAGGTCTGCGAAGCCGAACGGACGGATCTCGGTCCCCATGGTGACGGTCGCGCTGCCGGTGATGAGATAGTCACCCGTCACGAGGGCCTGCAAAAACGCGTAGCCCGTGGAGGGGGCTTCCACGCGTCGCGGATCACCGCGCGGGCCGAACTCGAGAAAGTCGGGCGGATCCAGACCGCGATAGACGAAGGCCGCCCCCTCGTCGGCGTCGGGGTCGGCGTAACGATAGGCGCCGACGATCACGTCGTCCCACGCGTCGCCGTCGATGTCTCCGGCTCCCGCCACCGAGACGCCGAGCCGCGACCCCGCGACGCTCCCCTGCACGCTCCAGTCGGCGTTGGCCGGGATGCCGTTGAGCCCCAGGTCGGCCCCCGCCGACGATCCGAGCCAGGCGAAGACACGACCGCTGTTGTCCAGCGGAGCCACGGGGAACTCAGGAGCGCCGACGATCACGTCGTCCACACCGTCGGCGTTCACGTCGCCGGCCGAGGCGACGGAGGAACCCAGGTGAGATCCCGCTATGTCGCTCTCCGCGAGCCAGTCGGCATTGAAGGGAGTGCCGGGGGCGCCAAGCCCCCCGGCCGATCCGAGCCAGACGAAAGCTCCCCCCTCGTCGGCCTGCCCGTTGTCGGCGAAGGGGGCCCCGATGATGACGTCGCCGAAACCGTCGTCGTTGATGTCACCGGCCGCGGCGACCGACAGTCCGAAAAGGGCGTTGTCCTGAAGGCTGTTCGCGCTCCAGCTCGCGTTGAGCGGCGTGCCCGATGGTCCGGGTGGGCCCGCGAGAGAGCCGTACCAGAGGAAGGCCCATCCGCGGTCAATGCCCACCCCCCCCTCACGATACGGGGCGCCGACGATGATGTCCTCCCTAGGGTCGGCGTTGACGTTCCCCGCGCTCGCCACCGAGTAGCCGAGCTGTGCGTTGACCTCGTTGCTCTCGGCTCCCCAGTCTGGGTTGAGAGGCGTGCCAGGCGCCCCGAGCCCCGTAGCCGATCCGTACCAGAGGAGGGCGACTCCCTCGTCGGCCTGTCCGTTGTTGTAGAGCGGAGAGCCGATCAGGACGTCGTCGAATCCGCCGCCGTTGAAGTCCCCCGATGCAACGGACCAGCCGAAGTGCGCGTCGAGCTGGTTGCTCTGAGCGCTCCACGCGGGGGCGGGGGGGACGGGGAGGCCGGTCGCCGATCCGTGGTAGACGAAGGCCCACCCTTCACCGGCGGGTCCGTTGGAGTAGAAGGGGGCGCCGACGATGATGTCGGCATACAGATCGTTGTTCACGTGTCCGGCGGTTGCCACGGAGAACCCGAACTGGGCATTGGCCAAGTCCCCCTCGGCGCTCCAGTGCAGGACCGGGCCCGATGGGCCGCCGCGATAGACGAAGACTTTCCCTTCATCCACCAGCCCGCCGTCGAACTCCGGAGCGCCGACGATCAGATCGTCGAAGCCGTCGTCATCCACGTCGCCGGCGCCGGCCACCGAGAAGCCGAAGAACGTGTCGGGCGCTCCTCCCTGCGCGGACCAGTCGGCCCGCGTCAGGATTGGATCGATCGTGATGGGGTAGGAGGCGCCGCGATCATCCACGTGGATCTGGAGACGGCCGGGGAGCGCACGAAGGCGCGCCTCGAGCGTTCGGCCGCTGGCATCCACGACCTCCAGGCCGCCGTAGCGCAGGTCGGGGCCCCCATCGGTCTGGAAGATGATGCCTCTTCCATCCGGCTCCTCCCGCGCGCGCAGATCCGGTGGGTGGAGCATCTCCAGGATGAGGGGGCCTGCGTCTGCGGATTCGACGCCATCAGTGCCGTCGCGGATCGAGGCATCCGATCCATCCGCCGTCGTTGGAGGCTGGTGGATCGTGAACCCTTGCTCTATACCCCGCGCGTCGTTGACATACCACTCGGTGAGAGCGACGTCGCCTCTCTCCATCTCGATCCGATTGCCGACCGAGGTGATCCGCTCGGCCGCGCCGACCTCGTCCATCGCGCCTTCCCTGCCGACGCGCGCGAGGCGCAGGCGAAATGCCCAGGCAGCCTCGTCCATCGTGCGTTGAGAGACGAGGAGGCCGTTCGCAGCGAGCGAGGCGCGCAGCGCCTGCGCGCGGTTGGGCGCCGAAAAGGAGGCTCCCGCCGCCGGCGAGAAGGAGTACTCCGAACGCCGGATGTCATCGAAGAGGGGAGCGAGCGCGGCATCCGACGGGCGCCCCCTTTCCGATCCGGTTCCGGTCGCATTGGGGAGCGGGACTGTCGAGGCTGCGCTGTCGGGCGCGCTCGCGGAACCGGCCGTTGCAAGTGCGAGAAACAGGATCGCCCCGGCGCCGGAGATCCTGACCAGAGGTGAAACTTTTTGCTCCATGGTGCCCTTCTTCAGCCGCCCCGGCC
>Ga0137314_1000188_pt1 | contig 19143 bp, 32 predicted proteins | sample EasRivERMZT199_2_FD_102289 | JGI IMG/M metagenome (GOLD analysis project Ga0137314, IMG submission 102289) | Soil microbial communities from meander-bound floodplain in the East River, Colorado, USA - East River MetaG ERMZT199_2 | ecosystem: Environmental > Terrestrial > Soil > Floodplain ... | reverse complement strand
CGCATCGACGGCGTCTTCTTCGACAACCGACATTAGGATCGACGTGTCTTGTTCGATCGCCGTCCCTAAATCTTGAGTACCTGCAGCATTGAAAAGAGCCGTGTGCAGGCCTCTCCCGGCGGTGATCCTGACTATGCCAACGTTGTTCTCAGTGACTGTCGCCGTGGCCGCGTCGTCAAGCTGCCCCATAATTGGGACTCCGCTATTGAGCGCCACGTTTGGCAGATGAACAATGTTGTCAATCAACTGAAGCGCTGTGGTCTGAGTCTGTTGCTCCGCTAAAGTGGACGCCCCAGTTGGGAGAGAGATGGTCCCTGAGATATTCGTGATGTTCCAGACACCACTTTGTGTAACAGGAATGGCAGTCTGGTCTGTAGGCAACACAACCCGAAGCGTCTGAGTGCTCGTCGTGCCAGCACCGAAATCAGCACCGCCGCTGCTGTTACCAATTTGAGCAGCGCTCCGAATGGCCTCTGCAGGATCCCCAAAGTCTAAGACGAGCTTTGAGTCGATGCTGGTGAGACTGGAGTTGATCCCACCCAAAAGCGCCGTCTGTGAGACTTGCTCGGCAAGGGTAGAGGCCCCCGTGGGAAGCGGGAGGGATGCTGCCGAAACCACCCATGGGCTTGTCCCTTGTGTGGCTGAAACCGTACCAGAAACTACCCATGGGGAGGTCCCTTGAGTCGCCGATACGGTCCATGCCCCAGATTGGCTGACCGCAAGAGGGCCTTGGTCTGAGGCAATGGCGACTGGGATGGAGTCCGCCATGGTCTGTTGACCAAGCAGCTCCGTACCGTCTTCCTGTCTTAGACTGACGTGCAGACCACGAGAGATCGTGATCCTGGCAGCCGCCGCTTGATCCTCTGTGATCGCGGCTCCTAGGACCTGGTTGTAGACCCCACCAATGGGTGTGAACTCATCAACGCCTTCGGTGAAGGCGGACTTGTCAACAGCGGACGTACCGCCTGACCCTCCGCCCCCACCTCCGGCAATGATGCAGACATCTAGGCCGCGCTTGTCCCCGGCGACATTGGTCGAAGTGACGTTCTCATTCGTCTCCGACGAGAGCTTGAGCGTAGTTTCATACGCACTGATGTTTGTCGCCATGAACCCTACTTAGAGTCGTAGAAGATCTCAAGAGTGACAGTGCCCGTCGTGACTCCCCCTGTAAAATCCAAGTTCGCTCTGAGATTTGGATAGACGTTCTGAAACGGAGTCGCAAACTGGGCTTGGTCTTTCGACTCAACTCCCACCGCTACTGCCGCCGTGAACGCCACAAGAGTGAACCAGTTCGTACCATTTGGACTGTGCTGCAACGTCACCACGAGAGAAGTCCCAGCGCCTAGAGCAGATATGTTCAGGAACGCGATGAAGTTCTCGGTCTTCCCGTCTACACTTACCGCACTTCCGTTGCCATCCGCCGTAAACGCCTGGGCGTCCAGGACCTTCTTCTTTTGTACACTCGCCATACCAGCCTCCTATTTAGTCAGCTGATACTAGGTTTGATCAACTGAGTCGTACCCAACAATGATCACGTTGAGCGGAATGTTGTCCTTTGCCGTGGTTCCGTCCGTCCCATCCCAGACAAGCAGTCTGACCACCGAAGCGGTCGGCTGTGCCTGGAGAGTGACAATCGCGTCGCCCGTAGCTGACAGCGGAAGCGCTGTTGCCATAGCTGCCCTAGCGAAAGGCTTGGCGAGCGTCAGCGTGACATCGCCCACACCGTTGTCGGTGAGCGTTACGTCCGTTGATCCAAGACCGGAAACGAGCGACGGGACTCCACCGGACCACGCGATTTGACACGCGACAACCCTAGGACCCCTTTGTGAACTCTTTACTGATCGAAGCATTTGATTCCCCCTTTTTGGTTTATCTCAAGTTTGGGGATGGGGGCCAGGTCCAATACCCAGCCCCCACCGCAATAAGAACTAGACTGCGAGGTTCTGGATGATTCCGTGGAACACAGGGTTCACGAAAACTTCCAGGTATCCGCCGTACCGGGCGCTGTAGCTGTCAGCATCCGAGTCACGGAGGAACACCACACCGTCGTCATCGAACCAACCGAAGTCGGGCCGATGGAAGATCTCGATCTGCTCATCGTTCAAGAGCATGACCTCGTCCTTCTCCAGGAATCGCTCCGGGAAAATTCCGACAGGGCCAGCGCTTGACATGAACTCAACTCCCTTGAAGGAGACCTTGCCCTTGAGATCCGTCGAGCGGGGCTCAAGCACATACTGCTTCTGGTCTTCGAGGAGGTTGAGGATCTTCCGATACTGGGTGTACGAAGCCACGATCATGTTCGGCACCTGGCCGGATCGTTGCTCGACTTCCAACATCGACTGGTTGAGCAAGTCCACAGAGATACCGGCGCTTGAAGCGTCGACCTGTGAAGATGCCTGCCACCTACGCGCAACGGTGATCGTGTACAGCGAGCCAGAGGTTGCTTTCACCGCACCGGAGATACCGGACGGATCTGCATCCTTTGAATTCTGCATGTACATCGTGTGCGTTCCTGCACCGATCATCGTCAGGTCGTCAGACCCCGAGATTCGGGAGAGAGTCACGATGCCGGTTGCCGGAGCAACTGCCGTGATTTCCCACACCGAGGCTAGGGTGTTGACGTTGACATAGTCACGCTCTTCGAAGTTCGCTTCCTTGAAGGGATACGAACCCGTGGTGAGCATGGTGACGATAGGAGCAGTGGCCGTTCCACCGGTAGATCCGGAGAACTGACCAAGAGCACCCGTACCGTCGTTGAACAGGACGCGGGACATGTTCCGCATCCAGCTCTCAACGGTGCGCTGCACCACGAACTTGGTCGCCTGAACAAAGGCGCCCTCGTTGTCAGCCGAAGCTTTGATGGCTTCGCGCTCGATCTTGGCAACCGCGTACATCTTCTTTGCAGTGATGATCGCGTCCTCGACCGTGGTGTAGTTGGCAGTCGGTAGCGAACCCGAGCCCACGCCTCCAGAGAAACTCTGGGGGACAGGCACGAATTGCTGACGACCGGTGAATTTATACGACTTCTTGACTCGACCAAGTACGACGTTCGCAGAGTTGTAAACGTTGTCGGAAATCTTCCCGTACTTGATCTTAAATAGGTTGCTGACATTCGCCAGCGAAAAGGTAGCCATTTAAGACCTCAAATTGGTTAGTAGTGATTCTGTCTTGGAAACCCCATGCCCCCGAAATCAGAGATCACTGAAAGTAATTGGTTCTCGAACTCTATCCGGCGCTTTGTTGGTTGGTGTCGGTTGCGCCTTCTTCAGCTTGCGAGCCAGGTTCTTTGCAGCTTTGGACCCGTAGACCTCTAGAGCTGCGTCTTTGAGCTCTGTGAGTGTCATCTCCGGGTGCACCTGCATGACCTTCTTCAGCCTTTGAGTTGCCTCAGATTTGGCCTCGTCTGATTCGAACTCAGCTTCGATGTCTTTCAACATCGCTGAGATCCCATCATCAAGTTCCTTGGTCTTGACCTGCTCCTGTTTCTGCTTGTGATAGTCACCAAGCAATTCGGGGGTCAGTTGTTCCAGCGGAACGTTGAGGCTCTTGAGCTCCTCGTAGGTCTGTGCCAACTGCTCTTCTGTCAGCCCATGAGTTTTCATGACGGCTTCGAGTCTTCCCTGCAGCTGCTGGATCTCAGCCTGATGCTGGGTTTTGACCTTTTCCGTCTCTTCTTTCTTACGACGGTAGCTCAGTTCATCCCTGAGCTTTGCCGCCTCTCGCTCCTCTGGGCTGAGGTTGGCGTAAGAGTCGATCTGCTTCAGTAGCGTATCGGTGACCTTCTGGCGGACCTCAAGCGGGTTACCCCCCAGGGCTTCGACCAGGACCTCAATCCCAGTCATTGCATCACCTTTGGCTACAAAATTATCATACAGCTGGTTAACAGTTTCTTGCAGTGTTTTCTTTTCTTCAGAAAGCTGCTGGTACTTCCTGCTCCAGTTGGTCTTTCCCGAGTAGTTGTCTACGAGATCCTGAATCTTGACGGTCTCTTCTTTGCCGTCGACCTTCACAGTCATCGTGGCTTCTGGCTTCAGGTCCGTGAGAGCCTCGCCTAGCTTCACCTTGAAGACTCTCTCTGGCTTGGCCTTCGCGGGATCAGGCTTTGCTGCCTTCTCCTTGCCCTCCTGGAGGTCCTTCACCAGGGAGTCCCTATCGGGTTTCGCGGCCTTGGGTTCCTCTGGTGTCTCCTCTTTGACGGGCTCCGGAATCGCCGGAGTCTCTGGGACTTCGGGAGCCTCTTCGACTTGTGGTGTTAGATGGGGAGAGTCCACTTCGTGCCAAGACAATGGGCCGGTGGACGGACTAGTGCCTGCGGCCGGGGCCGCCTGGGTCTCTGTTTGCATTCACAACCTCTTTTTAGACCGCCCCTGATGGTGTTATCGGCTCGACAGGATCTGGAATTTGAGCCTCCATCGCCATCTGTTCTTCCATAGATGGCATCTCCTGTTCGGCTACCGGTAGCTGCTGCTCAGGTGCGATCGGTCCCCCCGCAGGTTGTGGAGCCGGTTGCGGCTCGCTCTCTGGATTGGGTTCCACAGCAGCTAAACTCATGATCATCGGAAAGTTTGGCATCGTCTGGAGCCTCTGCATGTACGCAGGGTTCTCTCTGGCCTTCTTGAACATCATCAGCTCATGGGCAGCGAGATGCACCTTCATGGCCTCTTGAATCTTCTTGGGAGTCTGTCTCTTGAACGAGAACTCCTGCATCAGGGTCGCGTGCACGTTCCAATGCTGGTAGTGATCCTCGTACTCCTCGACGTAAGTCTCCTTGCCATCGTTCATGAGCTCGTTCTCGGCCTGCGCGGACCGTACTGCCGCAGTTGTCACGTCCATGAACTTGTCGCTCTGCGCCAAATCCAGCATGTCTAGGACCTGGGCAGGAGGAACCTCGTTCGGGAACTGTGCGTTCAGATCAAGAAGGGTCTGCATCCGGGCAGCCTTGCTCTGAGGTAGGGCGGACGCGTTCTGAACCCTGATGTCATAGGACTTACTGAGGTTCGCGGAGTCGAAGAACATGGTCATCCAGGCGTTGTTCTTCCCAATCACCCGAATCATGCGCTCATCGCTTGGGTCGTAGTAGTCCGAAGCCACGGAGATGCTCTTGATCCCGACTCTTTTCACCCACTCGTTGAACCGAAGGATGTCCTCGTTGTGCCTTTCGGACTCCTGCTCACTCAAGAACTGTAGGGCAACGCCTGCCTTGATCCCCGCCGGCACTTCCCCGCGGGAGATCTCAAATACTCCTGAGAGCTGGCCGATCTCTTGGACCACCTTCTCTCTGAAGTTGAAGACCTCTGATGGAGTAGGCGCGGCTTGTGCAAGAACAGGAGGCTGTGGCCCCTTGTACTGCACCAAGGTGATGTCGTTACCCAACTGATCGAGTCTCACACTCCCCGAAGGCACCATCCACTTCGGATGAGCCACGAGATGCTGGTTCCTTACGATCATGTTCGTGAGGTTGTTCACGACTCCTTGGAGACCACGGATGTTCCTGAAGAAAGAAACGCCGTGCAGCTCCCCTGGGTACTCCTGACCCACGAGTCTTTCGAACGGAAACTCCCCATGGTTGAAGGGGTGCTCGATGTTCTCAAGCAAGCAGTCTTTGGTGAGGACGATCTTGCGCCCCTTCGGCATCTCGGGGCACTTCTTATGCCAGAACTCCCATACGACCGTCTGATTCCCGTGGGATTCGAGAAGTCCATTCTGAAAATTGTATAGCCTGGCCTCGTCGTCGATCTGAACGCTCCCGGCCTTCTTCGGGTACAGCAGTTTGACCTTGGAGGTGGGCATGACCTTGCGCCGGAAACCGTAGAGGGCTTCCTTCTCGTTGCGCGCCTGCTGGAGCAGGACATCCACTGCCATGGTTACTTCGTAGCTGACATCCCCAACACGGATCTCGCTGTCCGCGTAGAGCTGGTTACCGTCTTCATCAACCACCGACTTGCCATCCTCGTCACGGAGAGCAATTTTCTTGCCGTCTTTTGGAGAATCAGGATGAAGATCACCAATCCGAGGATCCCAATCAATCCACAGATACGACTCACCGAGAACATCCTTCTCTTGAACGATTCGAGGAACGACGGATGAGTCAAATCCCTGCTCATACCAGATATGGTCGATGAGCATCTTCGTGACCTTCGCCGCTTGCTTGTCCGCGTGTTCATCATTCGTCGGGAGAACCGAAATACCCGGGCGGTACTTGATCAGCCGGGCGGTCCGGTTCTTTACCATGTCTCCTAAGTGGTTCACGGTGATCTTCATCACCGCTGCGGACTTCACGTCCTGCTTCTCTGCGAAGTTCCGATTGCTATCCGGGTTCTGGTACTGAATGTTTTTGAAAAGTCTGAGGTTCTTCTCGATCTCCTGGAAGCGCTCCCGGTTCCATGAACTTAGGTGCGCGATCTCCGCAAGGAGCCAGTCTTTTGCCTTCTTGTCGTTCTGTGGATCGTCCAGGTCCATCGTCCAGATGGGATCCTTGTGGAAAGGCTGGACGTACTGCGCATCAAGATCATCGAAGAACGTGGATGAAGCCATCTAACCCCCTAGGAATATTCACATGATAGGCTCGAAGGGATCCCGATGTAAGGTATTTTTCACCTCCTCAGTGACCTCCTCGAACTTGGCCAGTGGGTTCACAAACTGGACGGAGTGAGTGCTGTTCTTCATAGCCTTCACTTCGATCCATAGTGAGACCACGGCCCACCCCAACCCGAACGAAAACCCTGTAAGTACCAGAATAGCAAACCATTCTGCGCTCATGTGTAGTCCCCCTCCATGTACTGCTCACCCGGGAAGTCGTCCGCCATCGTGTAGGCTCGCCTCTTGGTGAGCGGATCCTCTTGGACCTCTGGTGCATGCTCCAACGAATAGTGCGACGCGTCTAGGGCATACCTCCAGCAATCGATCAGATGGTCGTTTACCTTTGGGATCTTCCCGTTCTTGTCTTTGTAGTAGTTGTCGACTTCCCAAAAGAGCTTCCTGCACCTGTCACTGACAATACAGTTCCCACTCAAGATCAAATCCTTGATAAGCGCAAGCCCTGATTCCTTGTCCGACTTGGCCTTATGGGTAGGAGTGAAGTTCTCCTGGAAGTGATCGAGCATCTCCTTGGCAAACCACGTCTCCGCCTCGTCGTAGGTCTGCATCCACTCCACGTCGAAGGGGCAAAGCTCTTTCTTCATGGCCAGGATCCGGGAGCCGATCTTCATGACCGTCATCTCCGCCTGGTCCGACTCGTAGATCTCGTCCAGAATGTAGAACTTCCGGTTGAATGGGTTGATCGCGATGAAGAGAGCCCCAAAGATGGAGGCTGCTGCGGGATCCGTGATCACGAACCAGTCGAGTTTCCGCATGTCCCTCTTGATTGCGCGGATGATCTGGTCGTGGTTCGCCACAAGTGACGTACTCCACATGGGAATGATCTTCGAAACCCCCCCGGGAATATACTCCGCCAGGTACTCCCTCTGCCAAACGTCCTCTTCTCCTCTTGAGATCAAAGTCTTGTGGACCTCTGCCAACCAATCCCTGGAGAGATGCGGGTTCTGCTGAGACGGAGCCTTGTAGAAGCGCTTGTTTGGATCGTTTCTGAATTCTTTTGAGACCTGGATGAACTGACACTCCCTATCGGGAGGAGTCCCTAGGATCATGAGAGGGGCTTGATGGGCTGCTAAGTTTGGTTCGTAGGCTACGTAGAATTCAGGTCTGAAATCCTTGAACTCGTCAAAGACTGAGAGCCCGCGGGGTTTCACTCCTCGGTAGCTTTCCACATTGTCAGAGCCGTCGATCTTGATGAAGGACCCATTTGAGAAGCGGATACGCATCTCGGTGTCATTTGGCTTTCCTTCGACGAACTCTCCTGGCCCGTAGTTCTGGATCCGGTGCGAAGCCCACACAATCTCCCGAGACTGCTTCATAAATGGGCTGAAGTAGTAGTTCTCGGAGTTCGGGTGAGATAGCGCGTATCTCCATAGACAGTATGCAGCCAGCTCCGTCTTCCCCCAGTTTCTTCCGGTTTGAACGAACACGGACTTTACCTTTTTTACGAACACGTCTCTTGCGACTTTGACTTGAAACGGATGGAGACTTCGCTTGTCGTGAAGTCCGTTTATTACCTTTGTGAACCAAACGTCCTCCGGGCGTAACTCATTCGACAAGAAGAGGGTCCTTTTTGAGGGCCGTCAGGTAGTCGGCCATGGTGATCGTCACGTGCTGAATGCCTTCTGCCAGGTTCTCAAACTCCACAGCCCTTCTCTTGGGGTAGAGGTACTGGGCGCACTCACACGCGGCCTTGAGGCGATCCTGGGGCGTGATGATCTCTTCCTCCATGATCCCACCCTTGCGAGTGACCACGTGATGGGTCCCAGCGGGGTATCCAAGCCCCTTCCAATCCCCCGCGGCAAAGCGAAGCAGGATCTCAAAGGGGTCTACGCCCAGTTTCTGGGCCAGCTCTTGGATCTTCTTGGTGTCTTGATTCGGTGAACCCTTTGGTCTGCCCATATAGAAGAGTATTCTACTGTACTACCTCTCTCTGTTTCTTCCCTGGCTTCTCTGTCTCTAGCTCGATTGCCTTTAGAAAGGACATAGCGTCTGCGAGGGACCAGCCTTCTAGGATTTGTTCCATCATGCCCCTTACACGGGCGCCGATGATCTCAGCAGCCATGGCGCCTAGGCCATTGGGTTCGGGTTTGATGCCTGAGAGGGTCAGGGCCTGCTTAAATTTGAATAGAGCGTGGGATACTTCCTGCTTCGATCTCACGTGGCCCCCTGGGTCGGCTTGGACACAATTAAATCTGTATAGAGATTCATGTAGAGTTTATAGTATGGTTCGCTTTGTTTGCAACGTTTTAGTCCTGCAATACCTCGTGGAGTACCATGACTACATCTTTGTTCTCCATTCTTCACTCGCCCTCCACTACACCGCCTGGGGAGTCTTCCTCGGGTGGGCGACCACGAAAGGCCTCCAGAATGTCTAAACGCCCCATGGAGGAGATCCTGGAGTTAGTGAGGCAGGCGGACCGGGTGCCGGTGGTAGGACGCATTCCTAGGCCCTTGTACGCTCGCCTGAGGGAACTGTGCAAGAAGCACAAACTCCGCTGGGCAGACGTGATCACCCTGGGGTGCCTTGAGGTCTGCAAGATCCTTGAGACCGAGGCAGATCGCAAGAACTCAGAGTGAGTCCATTTGGACACAATTATAATTCATGACACGAAAGGTATACTAATTCTATGACACTTCGCGACTTGGCAGCTGAGCATGGAATCGAACTCATCCCGGAAATGGATGGGAACTACGAGCTCATCTTCCTCAAGGTTGGTTCTTACGCGGACCTGAAGGTGCAGATGGAAAACTTCTTCATGGACTGCGAAGACCACCTGGGTGTCGTGCCGAAGATTTCAAAGCCCGCTGTGGTCTGTATTCGAAAGGTAGAGTTCAAAAAGGAGAGCATATGAACACGAAGCACGTTGGTCTGTTAATTGTTGGATTGGGACTTGTTAATTCCGCCTGCGCGACCACGTACTACGAGAAGTGTCTGGAGTTCACGGAAAACCCGTATGGGCTTCGGATGGACATGACCGAAGCAGAGCTCAACGAGCTTTTCGCCTCGGTCCCGAAATCCACGGTGGAAGCCAAGACTCGCCTTGAGTGGATGCGGTACGGATCCGTCGAAGGCTGCATGGAAGGCAAGAGACAAGCCGAGCTCGACATGACTGAGCAGTTCTACCGCGGGTACGCCCTTGGTAAGGACATGGTCCCAGACGGCACCCTCGATACCTTCAACGAAGGCATGAGGAATCAAGCCGCCATGGAAGCCGCCCGGAATCAACCCAAAGTCATCTTCCTCAGGAAGTGACCCGGATCCTTGCATGCCTGAGTTAAACGGTTACGATATAAGCATGGACTCGGGAAAGCTTCGCCCGGAAGAGGTCTGCCTCGAAGAGGAGAACCTGATGATGGCTCTGCAACTGGGAATCATCGATTGGGTTCAATACTTCGAATTGGTTAAGCGCTGCGAAATGACAGCCTGACCATCCGGGAGGAAAATAGAGAAGCCGTCCTTTTCGGAGACGGGTTAGGCCAGGGATGGCTTGACCCGTCTTAGTCTTTTCTGCCCGAACTCATCGTGGATCCCCCAACCCTTCTGAAGCAGATCCCTCATGACTGATTCGTGCTTCATGGCGAAAGTCACGATCCCGATACGATGCTGCTCCTGATGATGGTCCCGGCAGAGGAACATGAGATTCGATGGTTCGTCGCCACCCCCAGCCCCCCGGGATCTTACATGACACCGATCGACCTGGGGAGACCCACATACCAAGCACCTCATTCCTAGGTCATACTACCTATTGTTGAGGTACCAGAAACACCAAAGCCCCTTTGAACTTGACGTTCTCGGGGGCCTTGGTTTAACTTCCGCCTTGCGTGTTGAAAGTTGAGACCGATAATCATCGAATCTCATCCTTTCTTCAAGCAAAAACAATTTGAGGTTGAGCACAGGCATCCAAGTGTCTGCTCTCCGTATGTCTGGGGTTAGTTGACCCCTTTGGGAGTACCCCTCCCATCCTGGTGCGGATGATCCAGGGTTCATGCGGAACTAGCACGTGAAGTGAGAGAGCACACCCCCAGCGGGTTTACGCTGAGAGGGGGACTTGGGGAACTTATGCGACCGACGGGCTGGCTCCGGCTTATACGGTGTCAACGTCAGTAGAGGCAGCGGGTTCTAGGGGGATCCTACTCCCGTAGTTGGGGGGTAGGGGGGCTATTGTCTCAACCTCTGGAACCGCTCCCTCTGGACTCCACCAGCTTACCGGTGTCCACGGGGCAAAACTGGAAGGACGATCAGATGACGGAAGAGCAAAAAAAAAGAAAAGGGCAGGCCCTGCAAGCGAGAGCTTTGCGGAGAGAGGGAAAGACTTTCAAGGAGATCGCTACGACCCTTGGAGTGACTTCTCCCACCGCATGGTCTTGGTGCAAAGGGATGAGAGCGAAGGTGGGTACGGAAAAGAAATTCCCGTTCTTCTCCGTGCTTGAAAAAATAGTGACAGATGAGAATCTGACCCCGAAGAAGAAGGTAGAGAGCATGCTTCTCATCAACAGTCTTTTTGGAGGAGAGCGATGATGTTCGATCATAAGGAATACGACAGGCTCACAGCTCAGAAGACGAACGACGATAGAGACATGACGAAGTTCAAAGCGATGGATGAGGCTGATTTGAGAAGAGTGATCGCAGGATACGAGAGCACGATCCGAACTCAGATCGAGACGATCCACATGCTTGAGAGACTGATCGCTGCGGCTCTCCCCGGGAAGAAGGAGGACTACTCTTGACCAACGATCTGAATGAATTCAAAGGAACTGGAGTCTTGGGTTTCGATCCTGTCTATCGGTCTACTCCTACTGGAAAAGAACTCGTGAGTCTGTCTCTGGAGTGTCACTCGACGTACCAGGGAAAGCTTACGAGAGTGTTCGTCCCCGTGACGTGTTGGGGAGACCTTGTGGGAAAGGCTCGGGGTCTGGAACTGAGGAAAGGATCGATCATCTTCGTGATGGGGAGGGTGTCGAGCTACCAGAAGGACGACAAGAGCTGGCACCTAGGGGTGACGGGTTCTCGTCTTGAAGGGTTGAAGGAACTGAGAGAGGCAACTCCTCTTCAGGCTCCATCGTCTCAGGGTTTGAGTCAGTTCACTGAGGAGGATATTCCGTTTTGAGCCTCAACGCGACGCTAGAGATGCACTTCGTAAAACGCCCCACCAAGACATGCCCTAGGTGTGACCTGAATCTCCCGATTCATGAGGAGTATTTCTATAGGTGGGGTGGTAAAAAAAAGGGATTCGACAATCTCTGCAAGGTATGTAGAAAAGAGTACGGGAAGAAGTACGCGAAGAGATATGCAAAGGAACTCAGATGAGCACGATGATTTCCAGTCTGACCGATGCCATTGAGACAGCGATCAAAGACCACTACGAGTCAAAGCTCCTCAAGCTTTACAACGACCTATGCGATGAGCTCGACAAGAGATGGGAAGAGGGGCGGGCAGAGGTCAGGAGGGAGATCAAACTCGATGCGAGTGTCCTGACGATGGAGGTCTTAAGGGACGCCAAGATCAACGGTATCTCTGTGGAGTTCAAACTATGAAATGGTTCATCCGACTCTCCCCGTATGAAGAACTGCCGTCCGATCTTTACGGTAGGGCGTATTCAGAGCCTTGGTTCGACAGCCACGTCTACGTACTTATCCCGTTCAACTGGCCAGTACGGTGGGCTAGGTCTCTCTGGCTTACGTTTCGGTTCCCGGGCTATTCGAGATACGAGAAGAGGATCCAGTCCAAGATGGAGAGGATCCGAAAGGAAGCATACAAGCGCGGCCATCAGGATGGGACTCAAAAGACGGTCGATTCGATCTCAGCCATGATCGACGTTAAAATAGACGAGCAGAGCCAAGCCTGGCTCATACCGGGTGGGGAGGAGCTACAGAATATCACCCAGAAGGTGAAAGATTCCACCCAATGACCTGCCCCTGCGCGAAGTCCCACGACATCACCTTCTGCGAAGGCCTCTACTGTGGGAAGACGATCACGTGCCATAGGTTCATCGGGAACCATACCTGGCAGGAGGACGAAATGGCTTCCGTGTGTCAGTTCGGGAACCGAGAAGGTGAATGCAAACACTATTGGGTGAAAGATGTACTGCCCGAAGTGTAGAAACATCATGGTCTGCGGGTGTGTCTCGTGCCTGTGGGCCCGAAAGCCGGGGGATGTCCCGTACACCTGGAAGGGTGACAACATCTCCTGTGGATACTGTGGGCACACCAAGCACTGCGATGCCTGGCTGGATGAGGAGTTCAAACAGGAGAAGTTAATGAGGAAGAAGAAATGAACGATCAGTTCAACCTGTTTGAGGGCGAAAGACGCAAGGAAGAGGGGATCTCCCGAGCCGTAGATAAGCGGGCGGATGATCTGAAGATCGCTCAGGCCATTGCAAGGAAGATCGCCATGCAGCACCCCGACCGGGAATGCCACGCGGACCTAGTTCAATGGGAGCTCATGGATTTGGGGATCAATCTTGGAAACGCCGCTGGGTCTATTTTCCGGGGGACTGACTGGGAGTTCACTGGTAGATGGGTCAAAAGCATCCGGGTGACCAATCATGCCTCGGTGCGCCGAGTATGGAGGTTGAAATGATGCCCGATTGGTTCGTGACCATCCTGGCCGTCGCCGGGGGGACCGCCCTGCTGTTTATTATTCTGGACTCAACGCCATGACCGACTGGCGTGAGGTTGCGAAGGACTTCAAAGACGATAGAGACATCTCCCTCATTTTGACGGGGCATGCGGATCCGGTTGACCTGATTCGCGATATGGCGATCGAGATCATGAGGCTCCGCTGTATTGTAGCCACAAGTCCTTACGGAGCAGCGGAGACTGGTAGGATGGCTTTTCGAGCACTAGAGGAATGGCGCGCCTACAGCGAGAAGCTCAGGGGCGCGCTTCAGTGGTACGCGGATGGTGGGGAAAATTACGAGACGCACCCGGCGAAAGAGTTCGGATGCGGCTGCTGCGCCCACGCCATGATGAAAGATGAAGAGGGTGAATGGGACGACTATTGGAACGATCCCGATGATTCCAAGGTCCAAGGTAGGCTCGCCCGATTAGCCCTGGCAATCCCTCGACCCGGCACTGAGGGGGAGAGATGATCAAGCAGATATGGCTAGTAGCTGTGATTTCTGGATTCGTCCTGGGATATAGCATCGGCAGCAAATCCAATAAGCCGATGAGGATTTGTATAAAGGCTGACCAGAAAAAGCCCCAGGCTGGGGCTACGTTAGAGTGGTTGCGCGATGATGGAGCCACATGGTTGCTTTGCGAGGTTAAGAAATGACCTTCCGATTCAAGCCTGAAGACTTTGAAGACTGTCGCAATAATTTTATGGGTGCCCTAACCGTAACGGAAATAATCGCTAAGGCCAATCGTCTGCTGGAGGAGCACGTGAAGACTCTGCCGGTGGTGACTTCCTGCGGAACACAAACCGAGTGGAGCAAGAATGGGATCACCTACGGTGCTGATACCCACCGCGCCCGCCTTTGGTGTGTGGAAGAAATCAAGCCCAAGAAGTGTGAGCACGACTTTGAAGTCTCTAGCCAACACATTGTGAACCCACCACGAGATCGGGCGTCGATCCATGAAATGCGGATCGTCTGCCCGAAATGCAACAGACGGCTTCAGCCGAAGTGGGAGGCGGAGTGAAGCCACCAGTTGAGCCACTCATCGAAGCCATCGCAAGTATCTGTCATGAAGCCAACCGCGCTTGGTGCGACCACTGGGGGAGCGATGTCCAGGTCCCATGGAAAGATGCCCCGCAATGGCAAAAGGACTCCGCCGTAGACGGTGTGAGGTTCATCGTGGACTGCCACAAGAGAGGGTTCAAATTCAGTGCAGAGGACGTGCATGAGCACTGGAGAGACAAGAAGTTCTCAGACGGTTGGAAATGGGCCGCGATCAAGAACCCCGCGAACAAAGAGCACAACTGTCTTCTTCCATGGTCAGAGCTGAATCCTAAGGAGAGACTGAAGGACGAGCTCTTCCTAGGCATCGTGAGCGCGTTTTTGGAATGAGAATCATCGATCTCACCGCAGGGCAGAGGGCTATTTGGTTCAACAAGGAGCACCCGGACGCCCTATACGTAGATCGCCGCCCAGAGGTATACCCGGACATCCTGGGGGACTCCACCAACTTGCAAGGGTTTGGCGAGGGTTGCTTTGATCTCATCGTGTTTGACCCACCCCACATGAACTGTGGGAAGAATTCAGACATGAGCAAGCGCTATGGGCACCACACGACACAGCAGATTTTCGATCTTGTGGATGGAGTTGGGAAAGAGGCGCACCGGCTCGCCCGCCCGGACGGACTCATGGCGTTCAAGTGGAATAACCACGACATCAAGTTGGATAAGATTCTGAGGTTCATGCCCCAGTGGGAACCTCTCTTCGGTCATCTCACGAAGGATGGACCTGGATCGCAGACCTACTGGGTAATGCTCAAGAAGAGGCCTACAGCTCCAGACCATCCTCCTGACGAGCCCGAAAATACAGCTTGATCCCGTCTCTGAGAGATCTATTCCTGTCCGTGAGCTGCAGAAGCCCCTGGTAGTCGTATTTCAAATCCAGATCCGGATCGTACCCGTTCTTCGTGAGGATCTTCCATCTCTCAGCGTAGTAGCGTTGTCTCTTTGACCCGTGCCAATGATGAGTGATGGTCCCGGGGACGAATCCCACGTTTCTCTTGATGTGCTTTTCGGCCCGGTCTTGCCAGATCTGAACTTTCTGCGTGTACCTAGGCCCGATGTTTTTGGGCAAAGTCCTTATCCCGTCCCCGAGGAGTGATCTCCCCATGTGATGGTCCGCAGCTCCCAAGATGGCCCAGTCCATAAGCCCACCAAGATGATTGATTGCCGAACGTCTTGCGGCCCAGGCGTAGCCAGGGTGCCATAGTATGGTTCGCCCCACGGGTTTGGGCTGGTAGTAGTAGTACCCAGGATCCTGAAATGTTTCGGCGTAGGGTTGGATTCCTCGGAGAGACTTCCAGTAGCAGGACATGAGACTTTCATGAGTTTGAATCGGCTCCTCTTCCGGTCCTAGGTCTATCGCATGACTCCACATTTGGACCACGTCGTAATGTTGAAGCTGATGAACGGTTTCTTCGCACCAGTCGATTCGCGAAAAGGAGATGTCCGCGTCAACCCACGCCACGTACTCCCAGTCTGAAGGGAGACGAGAGATCGCGATGTTGATCATGTTCTCTTTGATCCACACCTCGTGTGTAGTTCTAAGCTGAATGTGATTTTTGTTACCGCTGCTTGTGACTTCAAAAGGTCTTTCGCCGAACGCACACTCGACCACCCAGAAATTGACGCATGCGGCGTTGCATGCTTTTTCGAATTCTCTGAACAGTTTGTATCGAGACCTGAAACGGACAGGATTGCTGACGACCGCAATCACATGAAGTGGACGCACCAAAACCCCCCTAAACTGGAGCATTTCAAAAGTCGTTGCGATTGTCGATTGAAGACCTCATAGTCTTGCTGGTAAGGGGAAAACCAAATGAAATACCTGCTCCTAGCGCTTGTCTGTTTGATCACTGGATTCGCCAAGGCCAAACCCAAAGATATCAAGACGGCTCTCATCGAGATCTCGTCTCAGAAGTCATCAAAGCTGAACCCCCCAAAGGAGATGGTGAAACTCGGCACCCTGGCGCTCAAGGTTGCCGCCCCCGTGGCCGTAGACCCCATGATCGTCAAGGTCATCGGGCTCTCCGCGGTCACCAACGACCAATACCTAGGTTGGATCAAGGCTTCCGTGGGATTCAAGCCAGGGGAGATCACCCAGCAGGCTCTTCAGGGTTTAGGCCCCGACAACGGCATGTGGTACGTCTGGCGGGTTTTAAAGAAATGGCCCGACGGGTCAGTCCGTATCGGTCAAATCAAGACAGTCGGCTACTTCATCGGTCAGGGGATCGTCGCGATGACCCTTGTATCCGGAAAGACCCCTAAAGCAGGCTTTGCCTGGCACCCCGCGGTCCTAGACGCTGTTCTCACCAATCGATTCCAAGACCAGCTCAAAATCCATCTGACGGTCGCGGGGGAGCCCCTAGAGTGCCGTCCAGCCCTAGGCCAATACAAGTTCCTGCACGTGGACGCGGCTGAGATCATCGTCCGATTCCGTTCTCATTGTTTCAACCGGACTTCCTTCGCCCTACGGCCACTCTCTATGACTAGCTGGGTGACGCTCATGTCAGACGACCCACTGGTCCGTATGTCTCTAGCTTTGGGAAACGACACTAGGGAAGAGGCGGTCACAGGGGGCATACAGCTCTCAGGCGTGACGATAGTACCCGGAAACCTCCCGACCATCCGCTGGGTCAACGAACCTTCCTATGGAAACAAATCTCCACTCCTGGCAGACGGCCAAACGATGGCATGGAAGACCGTGGTCTCGCTTGACCCTGGGTTTGATAGCTCAGCTAGGCACGTCGCAACAGGCGAACCCATGGGGTTTCAGTATTACGTGGACGCAGTGGCTTCGGGAGCCTTCGGTGTGGCCCCGCTTCCTCCGAGTCGAATCCCCCCACATGAGGTGGTCCCACAGCATGCTCTTATCAACTCTCAAGCGCCTTTCCCGGTGACGAGCTCTGCCAACTCGTACCTTGGGATGATCAACCAGAGCCCACCAAATACGGGGGCCCAGCCGGACTTCGCGTCAACGGCTCCAATCGCAGTTCAGAAGGCGCAGCAGACCTATTCGAGTCGCCAGATGGCCGCGGTTCTTTTGGCGACCTACCGAGAGAGCTATCGGCCCAGCTTCTACTGGGAGACCCGAGACGGAGTTGAGGATTGGGTTAAGAACACGTCCTATCCTGATCTATTCTTCTGGAGTGGGAAGCCGCACTTCGATTTCAGCTGGAATAACCAATATCCCCAGTGGAGATCCCGCACCTCTAACCCCGCTGGCTTCCAAGGAGGATCTGCGGGTGGATGGCAGGGTCAGGACAATCAGCACTTTTCTATATCGCACCTCCGCCATGGATTTGAACTGACAGGGGACGTGCTCCTGGAGGAGTGGCTGAAATACAATACGAGCCTCCTCTACTTTAATTTTTTTACGGACTGGATCAACCATCCAGAAGCTGAGCGGGCTGGACGGTCCATGAAAGAGGCCGTCGCACTCACTGAGCTCTTCCCGGATCTACCCGAGAGCCAGCTTTTCAAACCCAAGATCGTCCAGAAGTTCCAGGTCTACTACGACGGCGTGAGCCAGCACATAGCCAGGTTCGGCCATGTTGGAAATAACCTCATGGACGCCTGCGACCCCCGCGTGAACCAGAACGGTGCCTGGCCTGTGTGTCCTATCCAGCAAGCAGCAGGACAGGGGGCGCTCGTTGTGGGAAATTGGCAAGTCGGCTTTCTAGTCGAGGCGCTGATGATCGCTCCGAAACCAGACATGCGGTACCTCGCAGCGTCCACGGAGTACTTCGCGAAGGATGGGTTTCCTAAGACCTACCACCTGATCACGGACCCCTCGAATTATATTACGGGCGGGATCGGTATCCAATGGTGGGCTCCGTGGGTAACTCATGCCATGAAGGTGCCGGACGCAGAGGGAGCGAAATTCGTGCTCACCGTCGTGAAACCCGTGCTTGAAGCCAGGTTTCAAAACGGCTGCGGGTTCCCGAGTCCGTACTTCTGTCTCAACGACGACTTTCGCACATGGTAAACACACCCATGACCTACATGTACCAGAAGAGCAAAGACCTCCCGGTGAGGATCCTGGATCTGAACCCTGTCCAGCTCGTAGAGGAGTACTTCAAGCTTCTAGACATCGCCCGCAGGAGCGTCATGGAAGTTGAGAAGTCAGCTATGTTCGCGGGCCAGAGAGAACTGTTCGATTACTTGACGGACCATCCAGACGACCTGTTGCGGTAGGCAATAACTACACAGATAATGTGTAGATGGTGGCACTACTCTTGGCCCTTCTACATCCTGTCGCTGCGTCCGATATCTTCGAGCTCACCGAAGTGAGCATGGAGTACGCTCAAGTCGCGGGCGGAGCCCGTATTCCCGAGCTCCCTTCTTGGAGTCAGGCCAAGATGGAGCTCAACCTCAACGTGAACATCCGGGCTTTCAAGACCGTCTACTGGGACAACCAGGTCCATTCCTACGTGGACCAGAGTCAGTTCCGTCTTGTGGGATGGAAATTCGAGTTTGGAGTCCAAGTCACCCCCTGGCTCCAGATCTACACGAAACACTTCAGCCAACACGTCCTCGATGCACCGGGAGAGAAGAACTTCCCAGTCTACGACGCCATCGGCTTCAGACTGCACTTTGTTAATTGAAGTTCATAATGTGAGAGCCGCAGAAAGCACTTGACCTTCTGCGGCTCTTTCCCTAATTGAAGGGAAGCATATGAACCAAGAAACAACTATACCAGAAGCAGGGGCTCGACCACTCATATTTTCCCGCATGGCGTCAGTCATGAGAGAGATAAGCGCGGTTGGCAAAGATTCAAAAAACCTCGCACAGAATTTCAACTTCCGAGGGATTGATGCGGTCTACAACGAACTTCATCCGCTCTTCTCGAAGTACGAAATTTTCATCAT
>Ga0137314_1000185_pt1 | contig 19290 bp, 16 predicted proteins | sample EasRivERMZT199_2_FD_102289 | JGI IMG/M metagenome (GOLD analysis project Ga0137314, IMG submission 102289) | Soil microbial communities from meander-bound floodplain in the East River, Colorado, USA - East River MetaG ERMZT199_2 | ecosystem: Environmental > Terrestrial > Soil > Floodplain ... | reverse complement strand
CGTCGCCTGGGAGGACGCCGCCGCCTACGCGGAATGGGCGGGCAAGCGGCTCCCCACGGAAGCCGAGTGGGAGTTCGCCGCCCGCGGCGGGCTGACCGGAAAGGTTTACTCGTGGGGAGACGACCTGAAGCCCGGCGGACGCTGGGAGGCCAACATCCACCAGGGACAATTCCCGACGAAGGATCTCGGCGAGGACGGGTTCGTGGGTGCCGCCCCCGTGGCGCAGTTCTCTCCCAACGGGTACGGGCTCTACGACATGGCGGGCAACGTCTGGGAATGGGTCAGCGACTGGTACCGCCCCGACACCTACAGGAAGCGCGCCGTCGCCGGCGGCGTCGTGGACAACCCGGTGGGCCCCGACTCCCCCTTCGATCCTGCCGAGCCGAACGAGAAAAAGCGCGTCCATCGCGGCGGCTCGTTCCTCTGCACCGACCAGTACTGCACCCGCTACATGGTCGGCACTCGCGGCAAGGGAGAGATCACCACGGGCGCCAATCACCTGGGATTCCGCTGCGTGAGGAAGCCGGCTCTCCTCACCGCCGGGAAAGCACCCTGGCAGGGTGCCGGCTTCAGATGGTCTCGGTCAGCTCGTTCTGAGCGGTCTGCTTCGCCGGCAGCGCGAGGACGACGCGCAGCCCCGGCTCGTTGTCCTCGAGCGTGACGATGATCCCGTGCAGGCGGGCCACCGCCGCCACGAGGCTGAGCCCGAGACCGCTGCCTGGCGTGGAGCGGCTCTCGTCCAGGCGGAAGAACCTCTGGAACACCAGCGCGCGCGCTTCCTTCGGAATGCCGGGGCCGTCGTCCTCCACGACGATGTCCGTCGCATCACCTCGGCGGCGCATCATGACGCGGATCCGTCCGCCGGTGGGCGCGTACTTCACCGCGTTGTCCACGATGTTGGCCAGCATCTGGAAGAGCAGATCCCTGTTCCCCCACGCGCGGGCGTCCTCGAGGGCCAGCGTCTCGAGGCGCTGGCCCTTTTCCTCCGCGAGGGGCTCGTAGAGATCGGTCACGTCGCGGACCAGCGAGGCGAGATCGACTTCATTGAAGCTCACGCGCGCCGTCCCCGACTCGATCTGCGCGATCCGGAGGAGCGCGTTGAACGTGGACAAGAGCGCATCCGCCTCGGCAAGACCCTGCTCGACGGGTTCGGCGAGATCATCGGGAACGCGGGATCGCAGCAGCTCCAGGTGGTTCTTCAGCCGCGTGAGGGGTGTGCGCAGATCGTGAGCGATGTTGTCCGACACGGACCGGAGACTCGCCGCCAGCCTGGAGGTCGTGTCGATCAGCTCCCCGGCGCCCCGGCTCAGATCGTCGAGATCGTCCCCCGGAGCCTGCGCGGCGCCGTGAGGTCCCTCCCGCAACAGCATGTCGCGCACGGTCCTGTTGACGCTCCTGATCCTCATCATCACCCCCCGGCTCAGCACGGCGCCGCCGAGGAGCGTCAGGACGAGGGCGAGGACCGCTCCGCGCCAGATCGCCGAGGTGATCAGGTCCTTCGTCCTGCGCGCCTCGCTCACCTCGCGCCCGACGAGCAGCGCGACGCCTCCCTCGAGCAGCCGGACGCGCGCCAGGACGGGACGGTTGGGATCTCCTTCGCGGTCGAAGGCGATCGCCCCTTCTTCGGGTGGCCGGCCGTCGGGCCACTGCTTCAGGTTGCCGGCGATGGGCTCGCCCTGCCGGTCGGCCATCAGGTAGACGGAACGGCCGCCGGATGCCGCGGCAGCTTCATCGAGCATCCCGACGAGCGACATCTTCCCCTTGAGCCGGTATTCGCGCACCAGGTCCCGACTCTCGCTCTCGCAGGTCGCGTCGATGGGTGCGTTCAGGCCGGGGATGGTGGCGTAGAGGATGTAGGCGAGCAGGGCCACCGTCGTCAGGCCCGAGAGCGCGGCGTAGATCGGCAGCAGGCGGAGCGTGGGCCGGCGAAAGTGCCTAGTCCAGGGCACGAAGGATGTACCCCGCTCCGCGGACGGTCTGGATCAGAGGGAACGCGAATCCCTTGTCGATCTTCCCGCGCAGGCGGCTCACGTGGACGTCGATCACGTTGGTCTGCGGGTCGAAGTGGTAGTCCCAGACGTTCTCGAGGAGCATCGTCCGGGTGACGACCTGTCCCACATGCTTCATGAGGTACTGGAGCAGGAGGAATTCCCTGGGCTGCAGCTCGATCCGGCGACCGGAGCGGACGACTTCACGTTTGAGCAGGTCCATCTCGAGATCGGCCACCTGCAGCTTCGTTTTCGCGGCATCGGCGTCGAGGCGTCTGACCAGCGCATCGAGGCGGGCCAGCAGCTCCGCGAAGGCGAAGGGCTTGACCAGGTAGTCGTCACCACCCCCTCTGAGCCCTTCGATCCGATAATGCACCTCCCCCAGCGCGCTGAGGATGAGGGCGGGGGTGCGGTTCCCCTCCTGCCGCAGGCTTCGGATCAGCGACAGGCCATCGTGCCCCGGGAGCATCCGGTCCACGATCATGGCGTCGTAGGACTCCCTCCGGGCGAGCGCCAGCCCTTGCTCCGCGTCAGGTGCGCGGTCCACAACGTGGCCCGCTTCGGTGAGCCCCTTGACGACGTAGGCGGCCGTCTCCCCATCGTCCTCGATGATCAGAATATGCATAGCGCCTGCCCGCGCTTGAACTGTCATCGCAGTGTACCCGGCTGTTTCATCATGGCGCAAGCGTCCGCAGGAGAGCGGCAGCGTTCACGAGGCGAGGAGTTGGCCGGCCGCCGGGCAGGTTGGCGGCCGGCCATCCCGGCTCAAGGCATTCAGGGGTGCACCGCCCCAAGACCGGGAATCCTCGTCGCAAAGGCCGGACCTCCTGTTGCAGGAGGGTCCCGGGCAACGAAACTACCCGTCTCGGACAGACGCTACACCGCTCCCCCTTGCGGCATCGTGACGCCAAGATGAACGATCGTTAATGAGCCGCGACTCCCCCTCTGGTCTTGCGAGCGGCGGCAGGAAGGACCTGAGCGCAGGCACGAGGGCCCACACGGGCGGCCAATGAGCGTCAGCGGCGGTCGAAGATTTCCTTGGCGATGATGAGGCGCTGGATCTGGGAGGTTCCCTCGTAGATCTGGAACACCTTCGCGTCACGCATAAGCTTTTCGACCGGATACTCGCTCGAGAAGCCGTAGCCGCCGAAGACCTGGACCGCGTCGGTCGCGACCTTCATCGCCATGTCCGCCGCGAACGCCTTCGCGCACGCCGCCTGACGCGTGTTCCGCTCCCCCCGATCGATCGTGAGGCACGCCTGCCACACGAGCAGACGCGCCGCCTCGATCGACATCGCCATGTCGGCGATCATGAAGGAGATCGCCTGATGCTGGGCGATGGGGACGCCGAACGTCCTGCGCTCCTGCGCGTAGCGGATGGAGTGCTCCATCGCGCAGCGCGCCAGCCCTACGGCGGCCGCCGAGACGATCGGCCGCGTATGGTCGAACGCCGACATCGCGATCTTGAAGCCTTCCCCCTCCCCACCGAGACGGTTCGCCGCCGGGACCTTCACGTCGGTGAAGGTGACGGCCCGCGTGTCGGAGGCGTGCTGACCCATGTTCCATTCCTTCTTGCCCACCTCGATCCCGGGACTCTCGCGGTCCACGATGAACGTGCTCATCCCCCGATGCCGTTTCTCGGGATCGGTGTAGGAGAGGACGAAGTACCAGTCCGCCACGCTGCCGTTGGTGATCCACATCTTCGCGCCATTGAGGACGTAGTCATCACCGACGCGCCTGGCCGTGGTCTTGATGCCTGCCACGTCGGAACCCGCGTCCGGCTCCGTAACGCAGTAGGCGGCGAACTTGAACTCGCGCGTCATCGGCTCCAGATAGCGCTTCTTCTGGTCCTCGTTACCCGCGACGATGACCGGGGCCTCGGCCAGTGTGTTCGCCTCCATGGCAGTCCCGATGCCGGTGCAGCCGGCCGCGACCTCCTCCGCGATCAGACATCCCTCGAAGACCCCCAGCCCCGCGCCGCCGTACTCCTGCGGGATGTGCGTGTTCATCAGCCCCAGGTCCCACGCCTTGCGGCAGATCGCGCGCGGGAACTCCCCCGTCTCGTCATGATGCGCCGCCGCGGGGGCGATCTCCTTCTGCGCGAACTCCCGCGCAAGATCGCGGATCTGCTGCTGGTCTTCGCTCAGGGTGAATGAAGGCATCGCACCTCCTCGCACGCGGCCGCGGCTGTCGATCATGCGGCATCGATGATTCTAGATCATGAGGCGGACGTCGCGCGCGGGGGGATGGCGCGCCAACGAGGGTGCGCTGACGCGCGCCGCGACTAGATCCGGATCGTCCCTCGCAGGATGGTGACCGCGCGCCCGGTGATCCGGATCGCGGCGACCGCCCCCGCGCGCCGCGTCACGGTGGTGGTGATCCGGCCAGGGCGCGACAGGACATCCCCCTGCTCGGCTTTGTAGATGGTGGCGCCGTCCGCGCCGCCGCCCAGCAGGCCATTGGCGGCCAGATACGCTGCGACCGGACCCTGCGCCATCCCGGTGACCGGGTCCTCGTTGATGCCGAAGGCGGGCGCGAACATCCTCACGTGTACCGCCGAGTCGGGCTCGACGGTCTTCGTCGTGAGCAGGATGGCGTTGCCGTGCCGCTCCGCGATCACGAGGTCCGCCAGCGCCGTGAAGTCGGGGGTCACGGCATGCAGGGCCGCGAGGCCGGCCATGGGGACGAGCCAGCAGTCCCCCGCGATCATGAGGGGAAGACCCGATGCCAGCTGCGGCCGATGCAGGCGCAGCGCCGCGAGCAGCTCCTCCGCCCCCAGCGAAAGGACGCGGAGATCGGGGACCGGAAGCCCCATCGTGACGATGGCGGAGCCCGCCCCTTCGCGACGCACCTCGATCGGAAGAATGCCCGACCGGCATTCCATCCGGTATGCGCCAGGGTCGAGGCGACGGGATTCCACCGCGGCGTGGAACGTGGCGACGGTGGCGTGGCCGCACAGATCGATCTCGCTGGCCGGCGTGAACCAGCGGACCTTGAGATCTGCATCGCCGCTCGTCGGGGGGAGGAGGAATGCCGTCTCCGACAGGTTCATCTCGCGCGCGATCGCCTGCATCGCCGCATCGGAGAGATCGCCAGGTTCCAGCACCACGGCCGCCGGGTTTCCCGAGAAGGGGACGTTGGTGAACGCATCCACCACGACGATCGCGACCTCGCGCTGTCTTTCGGTCATGCCCCCTCCGTTCCGCCCGGATCCCCGGTGCGGCTCCGGCGTCCCCGGGTGAGCAGACCCTTGATCCACTGCATGATCTGACGGGCCCGGCGGCTGTGAGGCGAGAGGAGCGCGAGCCCGGCGAGGATCGTGAGAATCCCCTGAATCCCCGGGACGACGAGACCGACGAGACCGACCAGAAGGAGGAGACTCCCCAGCACGATGCTGATGGTCTTCCAGACCAGGGACACCGGGCGCGGCGCCTTGGAAGCGCCCACCCCGCCCGGCGGCGCGGGGCCGACGGGTCGATCCTCTCCGACCATCCCGCCATCTTCTGCGCTCACGCGCCCGACCCCGACGGGGTGAAGCCCCGCAGGGCTTCGTCGTTCATCACCGCCGTGTAGATGATGCGCGCATGCCCCGAGAGCGTTGCGACCGCGCCGCCGTCTGGATCTTCGCCCAGGGTCACCGTGCTCGTGACGCCGGTGCGCGATCGGCAGACGACCATCGCGTCAGTCTTCCCGGAAGCATGGGCCGTCAGCGCCGACGCGATGCAGCCCGTGCCGCTGGTGAGCGTCTCCCCTTCGATCCCGCGCTCGAAGAACCGGATGTCGATGGCATCGCGTCCCCGCACGGTGATGAAGTCGACGTTCGCCCCCTCGGGGCCGAGGTCCGGGTGACGTCTCAGGCGCGACGCCAGGGAGAGGAACCGGTCGCGATCCATGCCGTGGGCGTCGCGCGCCTCGACAACGAGGTGCGGGACTCCCGTGACGACGTGCGTGGCTTCCACATCGCGCGAGACCTCGTCGAGCGAGCCTGAAAGGCTGAGCGTCCTCGCCGTGAGCGCGGGGCGTCCGAGCGCCAGAGTGAAACGCGACATCTCTCCGTCCACGCCGGCGGGGAGGGTGCCCACGTCCGTCCGGATGGTCATCGCCTCGGCGGGGGCCCAGCGCCTGACGGCGACCATCCTCGCGACGCACAGCACGCCGTTGCCGCAGAGCGCGGCGCGTCCGCCGTCCGCGTTGTAGTAGGTCATGATGACGCTGGCGTCCTGGGAGGGTTCGATCAGGATCACGCCGTCGGCGCCCACCGACAGGGCGCGGGAGCAGGCCCGCCGCACGAAGTCGGCCTCGAACGCGATGGGCTCGTCCGCCGCCGTGACGCCATCGATCATGATGAAGTCGTTCCCGCCTGCCGACATCTTCGTGAACTTGAGCCCTGTCCCCGTCATGGCTCCGCCTCCAGAATCGCGCCCGCGGGCTCGGAGTACGGGCTTTCGTTGACCGGCTCGGCGTCATCCACGGCCGTGACGGCGTAGATGTAGGTCACCCCCGGCGCCGGCTGCGCATCGGTGAAGGACGTCGTGACGATGGCGTCGGGCGTCAACATCATCCACTCCGGCGCGTCCCCCTCGTTGCGCAGGGCGGAACGATAGACACGGTAGCCGCGCAAATCGGACTCCTGATTGGGCCTCCAGAAGAGCCGGATGGTCCCCTCCTCTTCGACCGCGGCCAGCCCCTGGGGCTGTGCCGGTGGGAAGATATCGATCCACGTCACCGCGAGCACGTCGCCATCGATGCTCTCGCATCCTGCCGCCGTGCCGCGCCGAAGGACGTACTCGACCGGCTTGTTTTCCGGAACCCGGCCATCGTGATAGGAGGTCTCCGATGCTCCCGCCTCTCCCGCGGGATCCAGGGGAAGAGGCGCTCCTGCATCGCGACGATAAACGTTCACGCGGCCCGGCTGGTCCGAGCCCCCGCCCCAGGTGATGAGGACACCATCGGGGACGATGCGGGCACTCTGACCGGATGGAGGAGGCGGCGCCGCGCACGCCGCGATCGTCGTGACCGGAGTGGGCGCGGAGTGTCCCTGCCCCTCCACGACCTCGGCGACGAACGACAGCGGCTTCCCCAGGAGGGTGACGCTCTCTGCCGGAAGGGCCGCAGCAATCCTCTCGAGAGGGAGCGGGATTTCGAGCCGATCGGCCCGCCGGTAGCGATCCCACTGGTGCGCCGGGATGCTCCAGGTCGCGGCCGGCTGGGAGAGGACCGTGCGCGGCGAGTCTGGAGGAGGCGACTTGAGCGTCACATGGATGTCGAGGGAGGCCGACGGGGAAAGTAGAGTGCCGTCCGTGAGCTTCGCGGGAGGCTCCAGGGTCAGGATGATCCTGTCGCCGATCTGGCGCGCCCGCAGGGCGCTGGCGGCCTCGGGGACGGTCTTGAGCGGCGGGAGCGGGGGGCCCTTCTTGCCGCAGCTCGACAGGGCGAGCGCTCCCACCAGCGACGGAGCGAGCCACGCAATCGCGCAGGGCCTGGAACGCGCCCGCATCAGAGAATGTACCTGCTGAGATCCTGGTCGCCGACGATCCCGGCGAGCTTGCGGCGGACGTAGGCGGCGTCGACCACCTGGCGCCGGCCCGCGAGGTCCGCCCCTTCGAAGAGGATCTCGTCCAGAACCTTCTCCAGCAGCGTGTGCAGCCGCCGCGCCCCGATGTTCTCGGTCTTCTCGTTGACCATCACCGCGAAGTCCGCGAGCGACGCGACGCCATCCTCGGTGATGACCAGCTCCACCCCCTCGGCGCTCATGAGGGCGACGTATTGCCTGACGAGGGCGTTCTCCGGCTCGGTCAGGATCCGGACGAAATCATCGCGCGTGAGGGAATCCAGCTCCACCCTGATCGGGAACCGCCCCTGCAGCTCCGGCATCAGGTCCGAAGGGCGCGAGGAGTGGAAGGCGCCCGAGGCGATGAAGAGGATGTGGTCGGTCCGGATCATCCCGTACTTCGTATTGACCGTCGTCCCTTCGATCAGGGGGAGCAGATCGCGTTGGACACCTTCGCGCGAGACGTCGGGCCCGCCCCGCGCCCCGTGGCCACCGGCGATCTTGTCGATCTCGTCGAGGAAGATGATCCCCGACTGCTCCACGCGCGCCATCGCGTCCCGGACGACCTGATCCTGATCGATCAGCTTGTCCTCCTCCTCCTTCAGCAGGAACTCCCGTGCCTCGCGGACCGTCATGCGCCGGCGGCGCGGCTTTCCCCCGCCGAAGAGCCCGGGGATCATGTCCTTCAGGTTCAGGCTGATCTCCTCGAGCCCCTGCGGCGAGAAGACCTGCATCGGCATCGCGCGCGAGCCCGGCTGCACCTGGATCTCCACCATGCGCTCGTCGAGCGTTCCTGAAGAGAGGTCGCGCCGCAGCAAATCCCGCGTCCGCTCGAGCTGCTCGCGCGCCTCCCTCTCGGCGGCGCGAACCTGCGCATCCACGCTCCCCGCGCCGGGGGCTGGAGCCGGCGTCAGGCGCGGCGGGGGCAGGAGGAGGTTGAGAAGACGCTCCTCCACGTTCACCAACGCCTTGTCGCGCACGCCGGCCACCTGCTCCTGGCGGACGAGATCGATGGCGATCTCCATGAGATCGCGCACCATCGACTCCACGTCCCGGCCGACGTAGCCCACCTCGGTGAACTTCGTCGCCTCGACCTTCATGAACGGGGAACGCGCGAGACGCGCCAGACGGCGGGCCACCTCGGTCTTGCCGACTCCCGTGGGCCCGATCATGATGATGTTCTTCGGGGCGACCTCCTCCGCCATCTCCGGGGGAAGCCTCAGGCGCCGGTAGCGGTTCCTCAGCGCGATCGCCACGGCACGCTTCGCCTGCGCCTGGCCGATGATGTAGCGATCGAGCTGCTCCACGATCTCGCGGGGGGTCATCTCGCGCGGTGCGCGCCGATCCTGCTCCGCCCCCGCCGGTTCTGAGACGGTCTCCCCGGGCATGTAGTAGACCATCAGAGCTCCTCGACCACGATGGTGTCGTTGGTGTAGATATCGATCCCGGACGCGATCTTCAGCGCTTCCACGGCGATATCGGGCGCGGCGAGACCGCTGTGCGCGACGAGCGCCCGGGCGGCCCCCAGGGCCGCCGGCCCCCCCGAGCCGATGGCGATCAGGCCATCGTCCGGCTCGATGAGGTCCCCCGTCCCGGACAGCAGGAAGGTGCGCCTGGCGTCGGCGGCGATCAGGAGAGCCTCGAGGCGGCGCAGCGCGCGGTCGGTGCGCCAGTCTTTCACGAGCTCGACGGCCGCGCGCTCCAGGTTGCCGCGGAACTCCTCGAGCCGCGCATCCAGCCGCGTAAACAGGGCGAAGGCGTCGGCGGCCGATCCTGCGAAGCCCACCAGCACGGAGTCCTTGAAGAGCCTGCGGATCTTGCGGGCTCCGCGCTTCATCACGACATTGTTGAACGTGACCTGGCCGTCGCCGGCGAGCGCGACCCGCTCCTGGTGGCGCACGGCGACGACCGTCGTCCCGTGAACGACAGGCGTGGGGGACACCGGCTGGATTCCTCCGAAAGTGTTCGAAGTCTATCACACGGTTCCCGCGCGGCACGCCGCTCTTGAGCCGCACGGCGCCTTCGGATAGATTGGAGCACTCATGATGCGCACCGGCCTTGCGCTCGTCACGCTTTTTTGCAGCGTTGCGATGGGGAACACACCCACGATCGCGGCGACGGGAAGCGTCTCGGGCCGGGTGACCGACGAGCAGGGGCGCGCCGTCACAGGAGCGCGCATCGGCATCACCGGAAATGGCGCCGTCGGAATCCACGCGACGAGCACCGACGCCGAGGGCTTCTACCGATTCCCGGCGATCCCGTTGCGCGAGAAGCTTGCGATCAGAGCCGAGGCGCCCGGGAGCGCCCCTGTCATCTACCAGGGAGTCCTGGCCCGCGATGGCACGGGGACGCGTCGCGATTTTCTTCTCAGAACCACCGGCTCCCGCTCCTGGCTCGTCGTGCTGAATCCCCGCATTCCCTATCACGCCGATGCGAAAGACGCGATCGTCGCGGAGCTGCGCCCCATGCCCCGCGTGCTGAATCTCAGCGGGGACGACGGCGACGACGCCCGGCTGCTTCGGGAGGCCGCGGCGGCGCTGCCGAGCGCCGTCCTGGCGATTGGCGACGACGCGGCCAGGCTGGCTCGTCGCTGGGTGAAGGACGTGCCGGTCGTCTACACGATGGTCGTCGATCCTGCGACGGCAGATCTCGCGACGGCGAACCTGTGCGGCGTGCGCCTCAACGCCGGGTTCGACGAACAGGTCGGTGCGCTGCTCGCGGCCCGCCCCGGGGCCCGGACCGTGGGCACCATCTACGACCCAAGGACGCTCGCCGGAGTGCTGGGCGATCTCAGGGACGCGGCGGCGCGCCGCGGTCTCTCGGTCGTCGCGCGACCCGCGCGCAGCCCGGGTGACGTTCCGGACGCGCTGCGCTCTCTCGGAGCAGAGCCCCTCGACGCATTCCTGCTCCTGCTCGACCCGCTCCTGATCGACGCCAGCGCGTTCGAGGCGATCCGGCGCTTCTCTCACGAACGGAGCCTGATCTTCGTCGTGCCGGATCGCAGCCTCGTGGCCGGCGGCGGGACCTTCTCCTACGCCCCCGGATTCGCGCAGATGGGATCCCAGGCGGCGCAGCTCGCGGAGCTGATCGTCAGGGGGGCGCTGGATCCCGGGCTGATAGGAGCCATCTACCCGACGACGCGCTACATCGCCCTCAATCCCATCGAGGCGAAGCGTCTCGGGATCCCGCTATCCCCGGAAAGCCTCCTCCCCTCCTCACCGGAGGCGGACAAGGTCGATGGTCCCTCCGTCAATCGTGTCGAGACACCGTAGCACCGTGACCTGCCCGAGCCCGAGCGGCCCCGACGGGATCAGCGTGTAGTAATAGAGGTGCCTGCCGTCGCCCGACCAGAAGAGTCTGTTGGGCGCGCGGCCCGAAGGGATCTTCAAGCGGTCGATGAGGGCGCCGTCGCGGTCGAGAACTGCGAGATCTTCGCCCCCTTCCACCACCGCGATACGCTCTCCGTCGGGAGAGACCGCCGGGTACGCGCCCCGCCCGAGGGGACGCGCGGGCGCCGCGGCGACGTCGCCGCCGGGGCCGATTGCCAGACGCCCAATGATCCCCGCTCCGTCCTCCGCCGGATCCTCGAGACCGACCACCAGGGCTTCGCCCTCCGGAGACCACGAGAGGCTCGTCCCCCGGGAGATCCGCGCGGGACCGACGTCGCGAAAAACGGTCGGCACTCCTTGCGCGTCCATCAGGATCACGCCGTCGCGCTCCTGCCCCTCGCGGCGCAGCGCGAGGGCGATCCGCGTGCCGTCGGGGGACCACGAGACCGCCGGGACCGAGAAGATGCTCGCGCGACCGCCGGCGCCGGCGGCGACGATCCTGGAGAGACTCACGCGACGCCAGAGCTCGATGCGCTTCCCGTTCAGGTCGAGGATGTTGAGCGTGAGCGCCGTGCCGGTGGAATCCCGCGCATCCAGATCCCGAAGACTCAAAAAAAGGATCCGATCCGGGCCCGCGCGGGGCATCGATGGGTGGAAGACGACGCCGCCTTCACCCAGCTTCCTGGCTTCGAAGATGCGGACGCGGTCGCTTCCGTCGCCGCGGGCGATGAAAACCCCTGCCCTCTCCGCCCAGCAGACCCTGTCGCGCCGCAGATCGGACGCCGCATCCGCATTCAGCCCCCCCTGGCGCGCCGCGCCGCAGGCGCCTCCCGTGAGGGCCATGAGCAGCCACAGGAAGGAAACCAGCCGCCGCATTATGGCGCGAGCCGGAGACGGATCCGCGCGTCCACGGCCGCAGAGGCTTCGGCGGTGCCGCTCACGATGAAGGGGTTGATGTCGATCGAATCAATCCGCGTCTGCCCGGTCATCATCTGGCTGAGTCTCAGCAGCATCTGCTCCATGGAGGCGACGTCGACGGGTGCCTCACCACGCACGCCGGCGAGGAGAGGATAGCCGCGGATCCCGCGGATCATCGCGGCCGCATCGCAGTCGGTGATCGGGAGCACGCGAAACGCCACGTCCTTCAGCACCTCCACGTAGATGCCCCCCATGCCGAACATCCCCACCGGTCCGAACTGCGGGTCCTGGAAGGCTCCCAGGATGACCTCCTTCCCACCGTGGATCATTTTCTGCGCGACAATCGGAATGACGGAAGGGCCGCCAACAGCGTCCAGGGCCCCGCGCAGATCGCGGAAGGCCGCGCCGGCCTCGTCGCCGTTGCGCAGATCCAGGCGCAGGACCTTGTGCTCGGTCTTGTGGACGAATTGCGGCGCATCGGCCTTCAGCACGATCGGATACCCCACCTCCAGACCGAACGCGATGGCCTCGGCCGGCGACGCCACCCGGCGCATTGCGGCGCAGGGGATGCCGTAGGCCTCGAGCACGTCGCGCGACTCCAGCATGTCGAGCCCCTCACGGCGCGCATCAGCGGCCCCATCCAGGATCGCCGACGCCCGCGCCGCATCGACCGTGTGGATCACGCTCCGCCCTTCCGGCCGCGAGAGAATCTCGCGGTACTGCGCGGCCGCGGCGAGCCCCTCCGCCGCGACCTCCGGGAACCGGTAGACAGGGATGCCGTTGCCTTCCAGCTCCCGGATCCCTTCCTGCCACCCGACCTTCCCCATGAAGCAGGTTACGACGGGCTTGCCGCCCCCCGCGTCCTTCACGGCGGAGACGATGGCGCGCGCCACGGCATGGGCGTCGATCATGATCGGTGAGACGAAGATGACCAGCAGCGCGTCGATGTCCGGATCGGCGAGGGCGATCCTCAGGGCCGGCGCGTAGCGATCGGGACCGGCGCTGGCGATCAGATCGATCGGATTGGCCGGCGTCCCCTCCGGGGGGAGCACCCCTTTCAGCGCCGTCAACGACGCCGGCGACAGAGGGGGCAGGGTGAGCCCGAGGCTCTCGCACGCGTCCGCGGCGAGGATCGCCGGGCCCCCCGCGTTGCTCACCACGCAGACGCGCGCCCCGGCGGGCACCGGCTGCTTGCCGAGCGTGCGCGCCTGGACGAACATCTCCTGGATGCTCGATGAGCGGATCACGCCGCACTGCAGCAGCAGGCTGTCCACCGCGACATCCAGCCCCGCCATGGACCCGGTGTGCGTGCTGGCGGCGCGCGCGCCCGAGGCCGAGCGTCCCGCCTTCACCAGGAGGATCGGCTTGCGGCGGGTGATCCTGCGCGCGATCCGCGTGAACTTGGTCGGATTCCCGAAGGACTCGATGTACATGAGGATGAGGGTGACCGTCGGATCGTCCTCCCAGTATTCGAGCAGATCGTTGCCGGAGATGTCCGCCTTGTTCCCGGTGGACGCGAACATCGAGATGCCCAGGCTCATCTCGCGCGCGTCGGCCAGGATCGCCTCGCCGAGCGCGCCGCTCTGGGAGATGAACCCGATCTTCGCCCGCTGCTCACCGGAGATCGGCATGGCCTTCGCGAAGGTCGCGTTCATGCGGATGTCGGGGTGCGTGTTGACGACCCCCATGCAGTTCGGGCCGATCATGCGCATCCCGTAGCGGCGCACCATGGCCAGCAGCTCCGCCTCCCTGCGGACGCCTTCGCCGCCGACCTCCTTGAAGCCCGCGGTGATCACCACCACCCCCTTCACTCCCGCCCGGCCGCACGCGTCGACGGCCGCCGGGACGACGTCGCGCGGCACCACGATGACGGCGAGATCCACCGGGTCGGGCACGGACCCGGGGTCCGGATAGCATTTCAGCGAGTGCACCGCAGAGGCCCGCGGATTGACGGGGAAGATGGAGCCCGTGAACCCGTACTCGATCAGGTTGTGCAGGATTTCGTGGCCGATGGCGGTCCTGTCGCGCGACGCGCCGACCACCGCGATGGTGCGTGGGCGGAAGATCGCGTCGAGGCCCGCCGCAGCGATGGTCATGACGCGATGTTACCGGACCCGCGCGGCGCCCGTCAAAGGATCGTTGGCACTCGCAACCGAGCGCTGACAAAGTGCGCCGCATCAGTTGTCCGCATCCTGCGTATGCACTATCGTTGCCGCATGACGGTCCATCCGCTGGAGCATCTGTTCAGCGAGCTCACCCGTGGGAGCTTCGACAGGATCGGTCTGATGGATCCCGACCTTCCACCGTACGTCTCAGGCCTGCTCCTAGAGTTCACCTCCATGGATCGTCTCTACCGCATCCAGGATTGCGCGGGACGGCCCGTCGACGATGTGGGGGAGATGCTGCTCGAGGGGGACGTGAGGCATCGCGCGTCATCCTTCGAGCGCGAGCGGATCGTGAGGAAGCACATCGGCGACTTCACGCTCTTCTTCACGGGGATGTTCCCGGAGCACGTGACGGCGCTGCGGGAGAAGGCGCGCCTGGACAGCTTCGTGGACTGGATCGAGGCGGGGCGCGAATCCTACAAGGCGGTCGCCGCGTTCGACACCTGGCCGTACGCCGAGGAGGCTCCCCTCTTCCTCAAGCTCGCCGAGCACTTCGACTTCCTGGTCGTGGGGCTCAACCTCGTGCGCGACGACCTCGTCCGGCTCGGCGAGGAGCGCTACGAGATGGCAGCCGGGCTCATCACGCAGGTGCCGGGCCAGGAGCCCTGACGCGGCCTTCCTCGGCCTGCGATCAGAAAAACCCGACAATCGCGACTTGTTGCCCGGATTTTCCGCCATCATCATAATTGCCCCATTCGCAGGTGTCGGGAAACGTCTGTTTCTCGCCCGTCCTGAGAGTCGCGTACTGCATCGATGATTCGCGTCGGAACGGCAGGCTGGTCCTACCCCGACTGGGAGGGGATCGTCTATCCGCGGGGCTCGCAGAGCTCCGGGCGCGCGCTCGAAGCGCTCGTGCGGTTGTTCGACGTGCTGGAGATCAACGTGACGTTCTACAGACCTCCAACCGTCCGCATGACCGCCGCCTGGGTCCGGCAGGCCGCGAGCCGCGACCTGCAGGTCGCGGGCCGCGCCGCGTTCCGGTTCACCGCCAAGCTGTGGCAGGGCTTCACGCATCAGAGAGCCCAGTCCCATGCGGCCGAGGAGCGGGCCTTCCGCGAAGGGATGGCGCCATTGCGTGAGTCGGGACTCCTTGGAGCGCTGCTCGCGCAGTTCCCCTGGTCGTTCCGCGGCACGCCGGAGAACCAGGCGTATCTCGAATCCATCCTCGACCGGTTCGGCGACTTCCCGATGGCCGTGGAGCTGCGGCACGCCTCGTGGATGCGCGACGACGTGATCGCCATGCTCTCGCGGCGCAAGGTCGGCTTCTGCAATATCGATCAGCCGGAGCAGGCCGACGCGATCACGGCGACGACCGTCCAGACTCCGGGCGTTGGCTACGTGAGGCTCCATGGGCGCAACCGGGAGGCATGGCTGCGCCGCGACGCGGGACGCGACGAGCGCTACGACTACCTCTACGGCCCCGACGAGATCGCCGCGTGGGGCCAGAAGATCTTGACGATGCAGGCCGCTTCGGGCGACCGGGACCTCTTCGTCATCGCAAACAACCACTACCGGGGTCAGGCTCCCGCCAACGCGCTCGAGATGATCGCCCTGCTGACCGGTCGCAAGGTGCCCGTCCCCCCGAGTCTCGCGCGCGCCTACCCGCGGCTCGACGCGATTGCCGATCGATCCGCGCCCCCCGAGGACCAGGGGGTCCTTCCGCTATGAAGGACCTGCTCCGCGAAGCCAAGAAGGCCGCGCGCAAGGGAGACAATTCGCGCGCGGGCGATCTCTGCGATCTCGCGGGCCATCCTCTCGAGGCGATCAGCTACTACGTCGACGGCAGGCACTTCTTCCTCGCCGCGCAGATCGCGGAGCGGATCGGCGAGTACGCCCAGGCGGCCACCTACTACAGCCAGTCCGGCAACCACAGCCAGGCCGCGGAGATGTACCTCCGTTCCGGCCAGAAGAAGAAGGCGTCGACGATGTTCGAGCAGTCCGGGCAGTATCTGCGGGCCGCCGTGCTGGAGGAGCAGATGACGAACTACTCCGCGGCGGCGACCTACTACGAGCTGGCCGGGCAGATCGAGAAGGCCGCCTACCACTTTGCGCGCGTCGGCAACAACGCCCGCGCCGCAGCGCTCTACGAACAGCTCATCGAGGCCGCTCCGCGGACGATCGACAGCGGCGCCTACAGCTTCGAGAGCAAGACCGCGCGCACCGCCAAGTTCGCGAGGTTCGCGGGCATCCTCTATTTCAAGTCGGGCCAGTACACGAAGGCGGGTCCGTACCTCGAGGAGGCCGGCCTCATCGAGCAGGCCGTCGCGGCTTACAGCAAGGCGGGGAGAACCGATCGCGCCGCGGACCTCCTGATGCGCCTCGAGAACTATGCCGAAGCCCTTCAGCTCGTCGAGCACTCCCCGAACAACGCCGTCGACCCGAAGCTGCTCGGGGAGCTCTACGTGCGCTCCGGCCGCTACGAGGAGGCGGCCGAGGTGTTCCTCGCTCAGGGTCTCAAGTTCCGGGCAGCGGAGTGCTTCGAGAGCGCGGGGAACCAGGACAAGGCCGCCGATCTCTTCGCGGCCGAGGGGGAGGCCACGCGCGCGGCCGATCTCTTCTCCGCCGTGGGACGTCATCGCGACGCCGCCATGGCCTACGAGCAGGCGTCCGAGACGGAGCACGCGGGGAGGGAGTACGAGAAGGCGGGCCTGCTCGCCGAGGCCGCGCGCCTCTACACGGGCGCGGGGCGTGCGCTGCAGGCGGCGCGGGTCCACATCAAGGCGGGAAGCCACGATCAGGCGATCCGCATCCTTCAGGAAGTCCAGCCCAACGATGAGAGCTACGGCGAGGCCTCGCTGCTCCTGGGCACGCTGTTCCACGATCAGGGGCTCTATGCTCCGGCGGCCACGAAATTCGACGTGGCCCAGCGGCACCTCAAGGACGATCGGCGCCTCAAGTGCCTCTATCACCTCGGGCGGACCTACGAGCAGATGGGGCGCGTGCCGGAAGCAAGACTTCTCTACGAGAAAATCCTCACGGTCGACTATCACCACGCGGACGTGGCCGATCGGCTCAAAGCCCTCGCCCATCAGGTCAGCGGGCCCGCCATCACCTTTACCGGACCGGGGAGGCTCGCTCCCCCGCCCCGCAACGACGCGACCGGCCCCCAGCGCGACGCCAACATCTCCGGCCGGCTCGAGGTCACGGGACGCATCGGACAGGGCAGGCACGGGATGGTGATCGAGGCGTACGATCGCACTCTCCAGCGCAAGGTGGCGGCCAAGCGGTATCCGCCCCAGCAGTCTGGCGCCCCCGACATGGTCCAGCGCTTCCTGAGAGAGGCCAAGAGGATCTCGGAGCTGCACCATCCCAACCTGGTCAACGTGCATGGGGTCGGCGAGGACTCCGAGGGGCGCTACATCATCGAAGAGCTGGTTGCAGGGCGCACGCTGCGCGAGATCCTCGACGAGAAGCTCCGCATCGAGCCCGCACGCGTCATCGAGTACGCCACGCAGATGTGCGATCTGCTGGCCTACGCGCACCGCCAGGGAGTCTTTCACCGGAACCTGCGGCCGGAGAACGTCTTCATCCTCGGAGACGACCAGGTGAAGGTCTCGGATTTCGGCCTCGGAACGCGCGTCTCCGACCCCTCCACGGCCAAGGGGCGCGTCATGAGCTACCTGGCCCCGGAGGTGATCCGGTCGGAGAAGACCGATCAGCGCACCGATCTCTACGCGCTCGGAATCATCCTCTACGAGATGCTCCTCGGCGAGCCTCCCTTCCCCGCCGAGACCGCGGCGTTCGATCACCTGAATGTCCCACCGCCGTTCCCCAGCAAGCCGGATCGCCAGATCCCGCGTTTCCTGAGGAAAGTCATCGAGAAGTGCCTCGAGAAGGAGCGCTCGCGGCGCTATCGATCGGCCGAGCAGGTGCTCGACGAGCTGAAGGCGTCGGCCCTCGTCCCCGGGGCCGTGATCGCGGATCGCTACGAGATCGTGCGGGAGCTCGGCATCGGCGGCATGGGCCGCATCTACCAGGCCCTCGATCGCGACCTCGACGAGACGGTTGCGTTGAAGGTCCTTCGCACGGGGGATGCCGAAGCCCGCAACGAGGAGCGCTTCGTCAGCGAGATCAAGATGACACGCCGCATCACCCACCCCAATGTCGTGAAGGTGTTCGATCTCGGAACCTGGCGCGAGATGAAGTACATCACCATGGAGTACATCGACGGCGTGAATCTCGAGCAGTGGGTGCGCCTGAGGAGCGCCATCGACATCAACGAGGGGGTGCGGCTCGCCATCGACATCGCCAACGGCCTCGCCTCGGCCCACGCGCTGGGCATCATCCACAGGGACATCAAGCCGCAGAACATCCTGCTCAAGGACGCGAGCATCCCGAAGATCCTCGATTTCGGGATCGCGCAAGGTGTCGAGGGGGACCACATGACGACCGCCGGCTTCGTGATGGGCTCGCCCAAGTACATGTCGCCCGAGCAGATCCAGGGGCAGCCGCTCGATGTGCGGTCCGACGTCTACTCGCTCGGGGTCGTGATGTACTTCCTCTTCACCGGCCGCGAGCCGTTCATGGGCGAATCACCCAGCGTGATCGCCTACAAGCACGTCGGGGAGACTCCCAGGCCGCCGCGGGACATCAACCCCGACGTGCCCCAATGGCTCAACGATCTGATCCTCAAGACGCTCGCCAAGGACCGCAACGAGCGGCACCCGACCGTCGAAGCTCTGGGCAAGGACCTCCGCCAGGGCCTGGCCGCCACCGGCGCCGCGCAGCGCTGACGCGTCAGGCTCCTAGGGCTTCACGATGGTGATCCCCTTGGCCGAGTACCAGGGGTGGAACTCCAGTCTGAGCCGTCCCGCCTTCACGGCCGGGTCCGCCTGCGCCAGGGCCTCCGCCTTTTCCAGGGAATCGACCGAAAAGACGAACATGCCCCGCAAATCGCCATCGTCCATGAAAGGGCCGGCCAGCACGAGATCTCCCGAGGCGGCCATGGCTCCGATGTGCTCGAGGTGCGCGGCCTGGATGCGGCGCGTCTCGTCGGTCTGCTCGGGGGTCCATGCGGGGCCGCGCCTGAGGAACGCGACGTAGTACGTCATCATCTCGTACTCCTGCTCCCCGGCGGGAGGTTCCGCGGCGAACGCGCCAAGGAGGGCTGCCGTCAGGACGATCGCGGTCGCAGCGAGGGCGCCGCAAAGAAGGCTCCGCCGGCGGCCGGAGCGAAGCCATCGAACCTGCATCGTCATTTCGCCTCCTCGGCTGCCTCCGCCTCTTCGAGGAACTCGTTCGCTTCGGTGCGCGCGAGCACGCCGTCCTGGTAGATCTCCACCTTCTCCTTGCGTCCCTCCTCGTTCCAGAAGGTCCAGGTCCCGTACGGCTTCCCGTCG
>Ga0137314_1000175_pt1 | contig 19859 bp, 29 predicted proteins | sample EasRivERMZT199_2_FD_102289 | JGI IMG/M metagenome (GOLD analysis project Ga0137314, IMG submission 102289) | Soil microbial communities from meander-bound floodplain in the East River, Colorado, USA - East River MetaG ERMZT199_2 | ecosystem: Environmental > Terrestrial > Soil > Floodplain ... | reverse complement strand
TGCGACGCAACGCTCGCGAAGACGTCCTTCGTGGTCGAGCTTGCCGACCAGTGGGTCCGGAGCGACGACCCCGTACGCCGCGAGTGCGGTTACGGGCTGCTCTATGAGGCGTCGAAGTTCTCCCGCAAGAAGGCGCCGAGCGAGGAGTTCTTCCTCGCCCATGTCGAGCGCATCGCGGACACGATCGGGACGGAGTCGGAGAGGGTCCGCCTGTCTATGGGCGCGGCGCTGATGGGGATCGGTAAGCGGAGCGCTGTGTTGAACGAGGCGGCTCTGAAGGCTGCGCGGGATGTGGGGCCGATCGAGTTCACCTCCGCCAGTGGCCAGTGCGAGCCGTTCGACGTCGTAAAGCATCTGACCACCGACCGGCTGAAGGAGAAGTTGGGGTGTAGGTGTGGCTGGAATGGCATCACCGCCGGCCTCGGTATGAGCGAGAACGCGTAGGGTGTTGCTCCTCGTGAACCGTCGCACGCCTTGACGGGATGCCGGTCGATACGTACACTGTACGTATGGATGACTTGCGCTTCGTCTGGGACGACCGCAAGAACTTAGCAAACCGCAAGAAACACAGGGTTTCCTTCGAGGAGGCCCGGACCGCTTTCCTGGATGAGAACGCCAAGGTTTACTTCGATCCCGACCATTCGAGAGCCGAGGATCGTTTCATCTTGCTTGGGATCAGCCTGCAGCTTCGTGTCCTGGTCGTCTGTCACTGCTACCGGGAAGGTGACGCGGTCGTGAGAATCATCTCCGCTCGTAGGGCCGACAAGGCTGAACAAGAAGATTATTGGAGGTTAACGCCATGAGATCCCATTACGATTTCTCGCGCATGAAGGCTCGTAAGAACCCCTATGTCAGGCTCCTCAAACAGTCAGTTACGATTCGACTCGACAGGGATACCATCGAGTATTTCAAGGGTCTCGCAGTCAAGAGTGGCCTGCCCTACCAAAGTCTCATCAATCTCTATCTTCGTGACTGCGCGTTGAATCAGAGGGAGCTTTCGTTCCAGTGGTCAGGGGCGCGTCGCCGAACTACAGCCTGAACCCGGCGGCGGGCGGACGGCGCCCGCCGAATCTTAGCGTCGGCCTCTCGCCCGCCGCGAGTTAGGCGTGCGTTAGGCAGAAATAACTGTCCTGTCGTGAAGACGCATGTGGTTCGTCTGGGTCGTTGCAGTGCTCTCCGCGGCTCTCGTCGCGAGTTGCATGTTTTGCGTGCGTCGCGACCTGCGTGCAGCCCCTCGCAGTTGGCAGCTTCTGGCCTGCTCCGGCATTCCTCTGGCGCTCGGTGGCTTGGGCTTCGTGGTGCGTTTCTGGCAGCCGACGTCTGGACCCTATCGGGCCAACGAGGTTTACCCACTGGGCCCCTACCTCAACGCGTGGGCGGTCTCGTTCGGGTTCATGTGGCTGGCCTTCGGACTGATCTTTTTCGTGCTGGCGGCGCGTGGGCCACACACTGTCCGCATGTGGTTGACGCTACTGGTTGCCTGGTTCCTGGCATGGCTACCGCACGGCATCATAGGTGTCGGTTTCGCGGCCGCGGGCTCGAACGAGCCGAGTCTCCGGCTGTATCAACAGGCGGCCGCGAACTGGCCTGGCCTGTTGCGGCTCTCTACGAGCGCGCTCATTCTGGTGGCCCACTTCGGGTTGAGCCTTCTCGGTTTTGCGCTCACGGGAAGGGGCTTGCGGCGTGGCAGGCAACGAGAGCATTCTGCCTCAGCATGAACCCGGCGGCGGGCGGCGGCGCCCGCCGAATCTCCGCGTCGGGCTCTCGCCCGCCGCGGGTTATGGTGGGCGTTCTGCGGACTCGAGGAGCATGATCATGGGGGCGTCCCGATTTGCAGCGTTAGCGCTTCTGGCTGCCGGCTTGGCTTGCGGGGAAAACGCGCCCCCGCTCACGCTTGACCATGCATGGATCGTAGTCACGACTGGGGCACCGGAACGCACGGTCCTCGAAGAGGCCGGGTTCCGCATAGCTCCATCGATAAACCGCCACGAAGGCCAGGGAACGGCATCAGTCACAATCGAGTTCCTCAACGCGTTCCTCGAGCTCATCTATCCTGATCCTGCGGTTCCGGTCTCGCCAGCCCTGAAGGCCGGCGCCGAGAAATTCCGCTTGAAATCAAGGTGGCGCGAGACTGACTACTCTCCCATCGGGGTCGTGTTCGCACGCACACCCGAAACTCCAGTAGAGTTCTCGTTCGCAACCTGGAGAATCGCTGCTGATTGGATGGAGCAGGGCAGTTTCATCGAAATGCTGACACCGAGGGAAATGCCCAAGGCAGTGTCCCTTTCCATTTCGTCTCATTCCGTGAGTGCGCGGGAAAGCAATGACGCGATCGCGCACGATCCAGCCAAGAACGCCATGTTCCTGCATCCGAATGGTGCGCGGCGTCTCACGGGACTGCGTGTCATGGCGCCCAGCGTGGACCGCTTCCCACCTGCGGCTTCCTATGTTGCCGAGCATGGGCTAGTGACGTTTGAGGGCGGCAGCGAATGGCTGCTTGAGGTGACGCTGGACAACGGGGCACAGGGCCAGTCGGTAGACTTCCGCCCGGACCTTCCCATGGCGATTCGTTACTGACGGCGCTATGGGCGGACAGAAGCCGGGAGTAGAGAAAGGCAGTCGTATGAAGCGTGCGACCTGGTTGCGGGTGGCGCTGTGCGGCCTCGTGGCTGGTGTTGTTTGGTATCTGCTCACGGTCGTATCCATGACGCTGTCAGCGCCCGACCTGATCGCTTCTGTACAAAGCAGAGCTCCACATCCGAGTCGTGGAGGCGGATTCTTCTTCGCTCTGGAAGTGCGGCCGCCCAACAACCGCGTCAACGCGACGGTGCGTTACGCAGTGCGTTAGGCGACCTTCGAGGGAGGTACTGTATGTCCACGTCCGATGAGAAGACGCGAGACCGCAACGCACCAACGCTGCCGCCTCCCGTGCAGGTTTTCCTAATGAGCGAAGGGGTGGTGATTTCTACGGCGCTTTCGCTGGCGGCGGAACTCGGTATTGCCGACCTCCTTGCGGACGGTCCGCAAAGCGGTGAAGAACTAGCGAAGACTACTTCCACCCACCCCCGCTCCCTCCATCGGGTACTCCGTCTCCTGAGCAGCGTCGGTGTCTTTACAGAAGTTCAGCCCGGCCGCTTCGCTTTGACCCCACTCGGAGAGTGTCTCCGGACAGGTGTACCCGGCTCCATGAGGTCATGGCTGAGGATGGTGGGTCTCAAGGTGTGGTTTCATACGTACGGCGATGCGCTCTACAGCCTACGCACGGGCAAGCCGGCATTCGCGCGAACCAACGGGGTGGAGCTCTTCGATTACCTTGCCACGCATCCGGAAGAAGGCGAGATCTTCAACTCCGCGATGAGCGACTTCGGGCAGGGCGTGGCCGCTGCCGTCGTTGAGGGGTACGACTTCTCCGACGTTGATACGGTCGTCGATGTGGGTGGCGGAAACGGATCGTTCATCAGCGCCATCCTCCGAGCTAATCCGCGGATGAAGGGAATCCTCTTTGACCTCCCTCACGTTGCCGAGGGTGCTCAGAAATCAATCGCAGATGCTGGGCTTTCCAAGCGCTGCGCCATCGCGGGTGGCGACTTCTTCAAGTCCATGCCCGCAGGGGGAGATGCCTATGTCCTCCGATGGATCATCCACGACTGGGACCACGACCGAGCACTGACAATCTTGCGGAACTGCCGCGACGCGATGAAGAGAACAGCTCGTCTGCTTCTTGTAGAAACTGTCATTCCTGCCGGAGACGAGCCGCACCCGGGCAAGCTGGTCGATTTCGTCATGCTGACAGCGCTGGGCGGCCAAGAGCGTACCGCGGAAGAATACGAGCGGTTACTGGACGAGGCCGGCTTCCGCTTGAAGAGGATCGTTCCCACGGCCTCACCCATGAGCGTTGTTGAAGGGACGTTGATATAGATGAAACCGAGGCAAGCGGTCTGGGTGTTCGTCAGTTTTGCGAGCGCGACGGAGTTTGACTGAGAGGACAACCATGTTTGAAGCGCAGGGGACGACGACTCCGGGTAGGCCGTGGCATTTATGGTTGATCGGGATTATCGGAGGCCTTTGGAGTTCGATCGGTGTGCTGTCCTTCATGATCACTCAGATGAACGTCGAGGCTGTCATGAGCCGGTTTCCTACGCAGCAACGCGAGTACTTCGAATCGTTCCCATTGTGGGCCATTGCGTTCTGGGCGATCGGCGTGTTCGGTGGCGTGATCGGGTGCCTCCTGTTGCTTCTCAAGAACCGCCTCGCGTTTCATGTCTTGCTCGCCTCAGTGATCGGGACGATCGTTTCCACTCTCGGCGGCTTGTTTCTTCTTTGCGGGATGGAGGTGATGCGCGAAACCAGTGCGTTGGGTTTCACCGTATTCCCCATTATCTTCGCCGCATTCCTGGCATATTACGCTCGGGCGATGAGCAAGAAGGGGTAAGCGCTCTGAAGACAGCATGCGTATCAGGCTCGACCCACCGGAGGAATGACGATGCCCAAGCATCACATTTTCGCGATAAAAGTTTCAAAGGTATATCCGCTATATGTTCAAAAAGCGGAACGTAAACATCGCACGAAAGAAGAAGTTGACCACATCATCTGCTGGTTGACTGGCTATAACAAAGCCGGATTAGAGCAGCAACTCGAACAGGAAACCGACTTCGAAACATTTTTTGCTCAAGCACCAGCCATTCATCCAAATAGTTCGCTTATCAAAGGCGTAGTATGTGGTGTTCGCGTGGAAGAAATAGACGATCCGCTGATGCAGAAAATACGCTATTTAGACAAGCTGATTGATGAGCTCGCAAAAGGGAAAGCGATGGAGAAGATTCTGCGGCAATAACTCAGAGGGCGGGAGCGGAGCTGGCGCCGTGAGAATGGCTGGCGAGCTATGCATTTGCCTGGTACGGAGAGATACCATGACCACGACTCCCAACTACGGCGTGCCCGAGGTGAGCGAAAACGTGCTAGATGCGTCCCGTGGCATGCACCGGGGATCACGCATGGCCTGGGTATCTGTTGCGGTTGGGCTCGCTCTCACTGCAGCGTGTGCTGTACCGCGCGATCATCCGGTTGACCAGGGGACCCTCCGAGGCGGCCTGGACGCCGAGTCCTCCGTTCAGTTGGACAGCCTGGTCCGCGATGTCTGCGGCAAGTCCGTGGTGATGCTCGGCGAGGAACCCCACCACGGCGGGGGCCACACCCTGGAGATCAAGTCCGAGTTGGTGCAACGGTTGATCGAGCGATGCGGGTTCAATGCGATCTACTTCGAGAGCGGCGTCTACGAGTTCGCCGATCTGGATCGCCGTTTGGCTGCCGGAACGTCGGCCCCCAAGCAGGTGGCTGACGCGATCGGCGGCCTGTGGAGCGTCAGCAGCGTCATCGATCCGCTCGTTGGCTATCTGTACGCCCAGGCTTCCGCCGGCAGGATCCGCCTTGCCGGCCTCGATCCCCAGTTGGGGAGCGCGACCTCGGGTTACGAGAAAACGGCGCTGGTGGACGATCTGACGCAGGGGCTGAATGAGCCGCGCCGGTCTGCGTGCGCCGAGGTCATCTCGCGGCGTACCAACGGGCACTATGACGCGGAGCATCCAGACGATGCGGCCGAACGCGACCGCCTGGTGGAGTGCGACTGGCGAGCATCGCGTTCACTGCACTGGGCGGAACCTACGGCCGCCGCGACCCCACCCCGATTGCGGCGGGAGCGGAATCCCTGGAAGCGCGGGTGCTGGCCGGTGGAGCCAAGCCGCTGCGGTACCTCCCTAAGGCGGCTCTCGCTGAGCTCGGCGTGGTCGATGCGTTGCTGCTCAACTACGACAAGACTCGTCGCGCAGACTGGTCCTTGCTGTTCGACGGAGCCGTCGTGCTGCACGAGGAGAAGCCCCTGAAACAGGACCGCCCGCCCAGCCCTCGTTTCGTTCCAGTCGGCGGAGAGCGGCCCGGAAGATGAAGTGTCGATGAGTTCGACCGGTCGCGTCTTTCCGGCGACGGAGGTGCGAATGATTGTCTATCACGTGAGCGAGCAACCGGATATCGCGGTGTTCGAGCCCCGCAAGACGGACACCACTGGTGAGTCACTGGTCTGGGGGATCGACGCGGATCACTTGCGTAACTACCTGGTTCCGCGCGAGTGCCCTCGAGTCACGTTCTATGCCGGACCACGTACGACCGTCACCGACCGTGAGCGGTTTCTAGGGACGAGCCCGGCGGTCGTCGCTATCGAGGCGAAGTGGTTCGACCGGGTGCGCTCATGCGCGTTGTTCTGCTATCAGCTCCCCCATGACACATTCACATCCGTCGACCAGACCGCGGGCTACTTCGTGAGCCAGGCTGCAGTGAGACCGGTGTCCGTCGAACGGATCAGCGATCCAGTGCGTGCAATCCTGGAGAGAGGCGTCGAGCTGCGGATTCTGCCAAACCTGTGGTCCCTGCGGGATGCCGTCGTCGAGTCGACGCTGGAGTTCTCGATCATCAGGTGGCGCAATGCACTGCCGCGAGAGACGGCCTGACAGGCCGCTGCAGCCGACTGGCGGCGGGCACGCGGACGAAGCGGTAGCATGGGGGTCGCCGCTCGCGGCTGAGGGGCACGACGTCAGGCTGACAAGAGAAGCGAAGTGAACGCGCAATCCGAGAGCTCGACGCGGGTCTATCCACCGGCATACGTCCTGTTGGCAGTCGGTCTCATGGTCTGTCTGCACCTCCTGGTACCCATCAGGCAGGTCATTTCCGCTCCATATCGATACCTGGGTGTGATTCCTCTGGCGGCCGGTCTGGCGGTCGTTCTGTGGGCTGCTGGTATCTTCCGGCGCGCCGAGACGACCATCAGGCCGTTCGAACCGTCTTCTACTCTGGTCGTCCACGGCCCCTACCGGGTATCGCGCAATCCGATTTATCTTGCCATGGTGTGCAGTCTGTTGGGCATCGCGGTGATGACTGGCTCGGTCACGCCGTTCTTAGTGGTGCCGGCATTCGGGTATTTGATTGACCGTCGTTTCATCCGGGCGGAAGAAGCGCTGCTTGAGCAGACGTTCGGCTCTCAGTATGTCGCCTACAAGGCAGAGGTGCGGCGTTGGCTGTGACGGGGCCAAGCAGCAACGGAGCTGATCTTTCGATTTGGAGGTGGCTGTGTGTAGAAACATCAAGACATTGTTCAACTTCGAACCTCCCGCGACTGACGAAGAGATTCAAGCGTCGGCCCTTCAATTCGTGCGTAAGCTGAGTGGCTTCAACAAGCCATCCAAGGCCAATGAGGCGGCGTTTGATCTAGGAGTGGAACAGGTTACTGAGGCAGCTCGGACCCTGGTTCACTCACTCGTAACTCTGGCGCCGCCGAGAGATCGTGAGGCGGTAAGAGCCAAGGCAATGGCTGAGGCCGCCAAGCGTTTCGCCAGGGAATGAACGCGTACTCTGAGGCTCCCGGAGCGGTGAAAGCGCCCCGAGACGGTCGCGACCCCGTACTGTGCGACGACTCGGTACAGGAACGCGCTCTGGGCGCGGGCCAGATTACCGACGGTGTCGCCGGGGATGTAGCTAAGGTGCGGCGCCCATTCCACCGGTGAACGGTGATCGCGCGCGCGTGTCGACAACATGAGACGTAACGCAAAAACGAAGGACCCATGGCGATGTCCCGATTGTGGCAGGGAATTCCGCGTTCGGACGCGAGAGCATTCATGCGACGTTCGATCGCTGTCGGCCCATCTCGATCGGGCTTCCCCGGAGGTGAGAAAGGCGTTCTCAGTCTTGACTGGCGTCCTCGATCGCCTCGGGCCTCATGAGCTGGTGCCGGTCAAGACCATGATCCTTCTGAGCGCGACCGCAAACTTTGGCGGCGTCGTTGTCCGGCGCGGCTCGCTGGATCTCGGGTTCTTCCTGACGCGCCGGCTGCAACATCCTCGCGTGAACAAGGTCGAACGCCTGTCGCCGCGAAAGTTCGCACATCATGTACACCTGTCGGGCCCGGCCGAGGTCGACCAGGAGGTTGTGGCGTGGCTCACGGAGGCGTACGTCGATTGTGTCATCGGCGGGCGCGCTCGATAGACCGTAGTGTCTGATGGGGCGCCTCTCATGGCTTGGGTGTTCGCCCGCCGTGGGCTATGGTGAGGCTAGACAGGGTTCGTATGCCGTTCAAAAGCAAGGCACAACGCCGCAAGTTCGCCGCGCTCCTCATCGCGCGGCATTACATGTTTCCTATAGCGAATCCGATCTGCGATTCCTCACATGATTCAAAGGAGTGAAACGTGGCCCGAGTTACAGTTCGTTACTGCGCCTATTGAATCTCGGGGTTGCACGCTGCCCGGGTGGCAGCTCGAATCCGCCGCCAGCTGCAGGTCGAGGTCGACATGATTCGCGGGCGCTATGGTGAGTTCAAGGTATTAGTTGACGGAAAGACTGTGATTGATGCCGGCCCACTCGCTGCCCTGGGTGTCCTACCGACGGGCCGCACGGTGGTCGAAGCGGTGCGCTCACGTCTATCGACATCCCCACAGACGTGACCGAAGTAGTGAGGCGGGTCGCTGTACGTCAGTATCGGCCTGAGCACGCTGCTTTGAGGCCTCTAACCAACCGCCATGGGCGGACTGCTTGGAGACGAGTCATCGCAGGATCGTTGTCGGGCAGGAGGAATTCCGATGTGTTTCGGCACGGACTGTGAAACCAAGGACATGGACCGGCGATCCTTCCTCATCGGCGGCGCGACGGTCCTCGCAGGTTTTGCCGCGCTGGCGTCCGAGATTACCGCCCAAGAGCAGAAGCCGCCGCCGACGCGGGTCTTGGACGACCCCGCCATTGACAGCCATGGGGCCGGGATCAATCCTTGGGGGTCCGCCGCAAGGCAGATAGATCAAGGAGTCGTGCGCAGGCGGTCGTGTTTCCTGATTTATGGAGGATGTCATGGGGCGCAATTCAGTCGTCGCCATCGTCCAGGTCGCAGCTCTCGTCCTTTTCGTTCCCTACTCGCTCGCGGGTCAAGCTCAATTCGGCACCGAACAGGAAGCCAGGGCGATGCTGGAGAAAGCTGTTGCCGCGTTGAAGGAGAACCAGGCGCAGGCCCTCGAGAAGTTCAACAAGGGCGAAGGGGGCTTCAAGGACCGTGACCTCTACGTGTTCTGCGCCAACGCCTCAGATGGCGTTCTCACGGCGCATCCCCACCTGAAGGGCGAGCACTTGCAGGACATCGTCGGCAAGAAGGGCTTTCCGCTCGGAAAAGAGATCATGGAGAAGGCCACCGAAGGAAAGATCCTCGAGGTGACCTATTGGTGGCCTCGCCCCGGCTCCGAGAAGCCGCTCGAGAAGCACACCTTCTATACGAAGGTCGCAGATCAGAACTGCGGGGTCGGCTTCTACAAGGAATGATGTCCTTCACGGCATCACCACTCGTCACTCTCTTCCTGGTGAGCTGCGTCGGTGGCGCGGCGCACGCGGCAGCGCCTGAGCCGGTTGCGGCCGAACCTGCCAGGTTCGACGCCGCGGCCGCGGGGCGCTTTGCACAACTGGCGCTGGAGTGCGTGCATCGCGAGTACCCCAACAAGATCGCCCACGTGCTGGCGAGCGATGCCGACGCACGGCCGCCGCGCGAGCTGACGCCCGCGTTCTACGGCTGTTACGACTGGCATTCCGCCGTGCACGGCCACTGGCTGCTGGCGCGCGCCGTGCGCACGTTCCCCGAGGCGCCTTATGCGGAGCAGGCCCGCGCGGAATTGGCGCGCAGCTTCACCAGCGACAATCTGGCCGCTGAGGTCGCCTATCTTCAGACCGAAGGTCGCGCATCGTTCGAGCGCCCGTATGGCCTGGCATGGCTGTTGCAGCTCGCCGCGGAGCTGCGCGGCTGGGATGATGCGCAGGCGCGCGCGTGGTCAACCACGTTGATGCCGCTGGAGACCGAGGCGGCCGCGCGCCTCAAAGCCTGGCTGCCGAAGCTTCGCTACCCGATTCGCGAGGGCGAACACGATCAGACGGCCTTCTCGTTCGGATTGGTGTGGGACTGGGCTGTCGCTGCGCGCGATGCCCAGATGCAGCAGCTTCTGCGCGACAAGGCGCAGCAGTTCTACGCCAACGATCGCTCGTGCCCGCTGGCGTACGAGCCCTCGGGGCAGGACTTCCTGTCGCCCTGCCTCGCCGAAGCGGATTTCATGCGTCGCGTGCTCGAGCCAAAGGCGTTCGCGACCTGGCTCACGAGGTTCCTGCCGCAGCTTCCGCGCGACGCGGCCACGGCCTGGCTGCCACCGGGCGAAGTGACGGACCGTTCCGACCCCAAGCTCGCGCATCTCGACGGCCTCAACCTGAGCCGCGCCTGGATGCTCGAAGGGATAGCCCGTGGCCTCCCGCCCGGCGATCGCCGGCTCGCGTCGCTGCGCGCCAGCGCAGCCGAGCACCGTCGGGTGTCGCTGGGCGCGGTGACGAGCGAGCACTATGTCGGCAGCCACTGGCTGGGTACATTCGCGCTGTACGGGGCGAGCGCGGGCGCGCGATGATGGCCGCGCCCGACTAACATCCTGGACATGGATACTCCGCCAGGCTCGAGCAACAGGAGCGACGCGACCTTTCGCAGCCATCGCGTCGCCCGCCGCGGGTTATGCTGGGCAGCGAAAAAGAGGCCGAGAGCATGTCCGAAGTTCGCGATAGATGGGCTGCCGGGTGGGCGGTTCGAGGAACCGCGAAATGAGCCCGCTGCGCTCGCCGAGTGTTACTTCCATGAGGGTTACCTCCATGTCAGTACAGCGCAGCCGACGCTACGCTCCTTTTCTTGCGACAGTGCTCCTGGCGCTGCTCGGGAGTGCTTGTCCCGCACGGCAGGGCCAGCTGCCCCTGTTGGCGCCCGCACCGGGCTCGCCGATTGCCCTCGGAGACGGACCGGGGTGCATCGCCGTCGGGCAGGTGAATCAAGACGACAAGCTTGACCTGGTGGTGTCGAGCGGGGGTGGCATTACCGTGCTGGCGGGCCAGGGTGACGGGCGGTTCCGCGTCGCGCCCGACAGCCCGATCAAGTTGCCCGACTCTTGCAGCGAAATGGTATTGGGCGACCTCAACGGCGACGGTCAACTGGACCTGGCGCTCGCAAACCACGATAGCTACGCCGTGATGCTCCTCTTCGGCGATGGGAACGGCGGTTTCGCCCTTGCGCCCCATTCCCCCGTGATCATGAAGGAAGGCCAGAGCCCGCACACGCACGGCCTCAATGCCGGTGACCTGAACGGCGACGGCAAACTGGATCTCGTCAGCGTCAACAGCGACGACAACGATCTGTCGGTCGCCTTCGCCGATGGAAACGGAGGCTTCACGCGCGCCGCTTCGCCTTTCGCCGTCGAGCCTAGCCCGTATCCGGGCGCGCTGGGCGACCTTGACCTCGACGGCCATCTCGACATCATTTCCACCAGCACGGCTCGTCGTAGTCCCCAGCCAGACGCATCGACGGGCGCATTGACGGTGTTGTTCGGCAATGGCCGCGGGGACTTGCGCGGAGACCCTGTCCCGCTGCGAACGACAGCGCCAGGGTTCGTGGCCGTCGCCGACGTGAACGGCGACCGCACGCCGGACCTGGTGGCAACCCACCTCGAGCGCAGCGAGTTGACGGTCCTGGTCGGCGACGGCAAGGGCGGCTTCACGGAGACGACCGGTTCGCCGTTCGACCTGGGCCATGCGGCCTGGCACGTGGCCATGGCGGACCTGAACAGTGATGGCAAGGCCGACGTGACCGCCGCGGCGGGCGATGGCGTACGCGTTTTGCTCGGCGACGGGCGCGGCAGCTTCCAGCCGGCGCCCGGCTCACCGTTCGCCACCGGTCAAGGGGCGTGGCAACTTGCGGTCGGCGACGTGAACGGGGACGGCAAGCCCGACGTCATCACGAGTAACATGGAGAGCAAAAGCATCACCGTCTTGCTTGCTCAATAAGTGCTTATGCAGCTGATTCTGGTCAAGACCGTCCGCGCCACCGCCATCCTCGCGTGGGTCCTCTATTTATCCGCCGGTGCTGTCAGCGGTTACTTCGCGGGCCAGAAGAGTTGGCACGCTGTGCCTGCGGCTATATTCCTTACATCCATTGCGGTCGGAAACCTATGGGCATGCCTACGAACTACCCGTGGCGTCGCGGGGGAGAGGAGGTACGAATGAGCGCGAAGGGCTGTCTGATCATCGGCCTGGCGGCGGTGTTGGTGTCGGGCAGTTCCCGAGACGTGGCCGCGGAGGATCCTGTAGCGGTTGCCGAGAGCGCAGCCGCGGCAACAGCGGCTACTCCTGAGGGCAAGAAATACGAGGAGGAGGTCGCCAAGGCGTTCGGTCGAGACCAGGTGAAGAGCATTCAGGCCTGTACCACTGAGGTCAAGCGGCCTGAGGTGTCGGACTTCCATGTGTTCGTACGAGTCAGCGCAGCGGGTCAGGTCGAGGAAGCTCAAGTCAAGCCAAGCACCAATCTCGCTGCTTGTTTGAAGGGCAAGCTCAAAGCCTGGAAGCTCGGGGTACCTCACCGAGCTGACCAATGGGTCAGCATCGAGGTCAAGCTCAAGAGGAAGTAGCGCCATTCGAGGAGCCGTCAGATGATCCCGGCGTTGGATGCTCTCGCACGCCTTCGCGAAGGGAACGACCGCTTCGTCACGAATCGGTCCGCCGCTGGAGGTGCGCTGAACCAGGAGCGTCGAGCGTTGCTCGTCACTGGCCAGGAGCCCTTTGCCATCGTGCTCGGTTGCTCGGACTCGCGCGTCCCGGCAGAGCTCGTCTTCGATCAGGGTCTTGGTGACCTGTTCGTCATTCGTGTTGCCGGGAACATCGTGGCGCCGTCACAGGTCGGCAGCGTCGAGTTTGCTGCGGCGCGTTTCGACACCCGCCTGGTCGTCGTCATGGGCCACTCGCAGTGCGGTGCAATCGCGGCGACTCTCGAAGACCTGTACGGACGCACGTCCACGCACTCGCGAAACCTTCGCTCCATCGTCGACCGCATCCGGCCGTCGGTTGAGACGTTGGTCGCTGGCCGTCACGAGCTGGATCCGGATGCGCTCATGGGCGACGCCGTCCGTGCAAACGTCCGTGCGTCCGTGGACCACTTGCGCCACGGGTCGGAACTGCTCGAGCAGTTGATCAGGGCGGAGGGTCTCGTCGTCGTGGGCGCGGAGTACTCGTTAGAGTCGGGCGTTGTGACCTTTTTCGAGGGTGTTCCGAAGGCCGGCTGACGTTGGGCACGATGAGCCGGCGGGCCGCATTCCCTTGGGCGATAGCGACTTACCCGGTAGAGCATCCCGTCAGTCCACTCCATGCGCCCTCCGGACAGCTCCCCGGGAGCCGATCAGAACGGTGATCGTCTTTCCACCACTGCTCGGATACATCTGACGTATCCTGTCGCTCGCATGCCTATCAAGGTTGGTGAAGTAGAAGCGCTCTTCCGGTACCCGGTGAAGTCCATGAGCGGCGAGCTTCTCGAAGTCGCCGACCTCGGCTGGCACGGTATCGACGGCGACCGGCGCCTGGCCTTCCGGCGGCTTGACGATCGCGGCGGTTTCCCCTGGCTGACCGCCACCAAGCTCCCGGAGCTGATTCTCTTTGCTCCGCGGCGGCGGGGACCCGCCGCCGGTGGCGACCCCCCGACGCACGTTCGCACGCCGGAAGGAGAGGAGCTGGCTGTCTTCGGCCAGGAATTGGCGTCGGATGTCGGTCGCCGCCATGGTTCACCGGTCGAGATGATGCACCTCAATCGCGGCATCTTCGACGAAGCGAGCATCTCCGTGATTACCTCCGCCACGGTCGGCGAAATCGGCAGGCTCGCGGCGCAGGCCCCGGACGCCCGAAGATTCCGTCCGAACATCCAGATTGCATCACTGCGATCACTCCCCTTCGAGGAGGACGAATGGGTGGGAGGCGTCCTCTCATTCGGAGAAGCAACCGAGGCCGCCGCCATAGGAATCACGATGCGCGACGAGCGCTGCTCGATGGTGAACTTCGACCCTGGCTCGGCACGCCCCGCCGCCGAGATGCTGAAGCAGATTGTTCGGGTGAGGGACAACAAGGCCGGGGTCTATGGCACCGTCGTTCGACGCGGGCGCCTCGCGGTAGGGCAGCCCGTTTTCTTCGAGCCGGCAGTCGAGGTAACTGCGCGTGACTAGCGCTCGTCTTTTGATGCTTCTAGCCGGGGTCATGTACGCCGCGTCCTGGTGCGTTCCCGTCGCCACAACCTCCGGCGAGCTCATGGGCGGCGACGTGTGGGGCTGGCAGGCGTTTCTCTTCACATTGATGAATCCCGCACTCGGCAACACCATCGATGCCGGCTGGCTCACGCGCGCGTGGATGGTGGCAAGCGCACTGTCGAACGCACTCGTGCTGGTCGCCATCGGGCTCGCGCTGCGTCGTTCGGCCCTCTCTTCGCGACGGCTCGGATGGGCATTCGCAGCCGCAACTCTCATCAACGCCGTGTGGATTGCGATACCGGAAGCGCGCAGTGAGCTGCGCCTCGGCTACTATCTCTGGTTTGCCGCGTTCGCGCTTGGTGCGATCGGAGCCTTTCGCGGCGCCAGCGGGGAGCTGGCGTGAGGCAGACGAGAACCGTGTGGGCCTATCCAGGGTTGAGACGTGAAGGATCCGCTTTTCGCATCGCCGCCACCATGTCCTTCGAGCCTGCTCCCCATCGGGAGACGGACTTGATGGCCTGCGTGAACGGGATGTCGACGATATGCACGCGCTCCCGGCTGAGAATGTAGATGGCTCCGGCGAAGGGCGTGGGGACCGACGGCACGAACACCGTGAAGCGACCGTCGTCGAGCTCCTCGACGATGAAAGCCGGGACCAGCGCATCCTCGATTTCGGCGAGCGCCGGCTTCCACACGTTCTCCTCGCCTCCGCCCGTCAGCCGCTGCGTCATGCCGCGAAACGTCGCGTAGCCGGGAAGCCTTCCAAAGAACAGCCTCTCCAGGCGCTCTCGACCCGTTCGCCCTGCCCGGGTCCGCACCACGGCACCGACGATGAAGCACGCGATCAGCAGCGCCAGCAGGGCCAACAGGTCTTCACCCGGAAACCATTCCGGCAGCAACGCTGCAAGGGGTCGCACCAACGCGCGTATCGACTGCATTCCCTTGAGGAGCATCAATGCGGCCAGGTAGAGTGGGAGCAGGATGAGCAGGCCACCAACCACGGCGCTGATCACGAACTCGCGTGCGTACTTCATGGTTATTCCTCCCTTAGGCCGCGATCGTCGCGGGCCGGTCGCATGGTGGGCGGCCGTTGGTCGGGGCAAGATAACCCACCTCGTCGCGCGATGAACCCGGGCGCTCGCGCGCAGCGAACTGCTACTCTGTATCCACACTTTTCCGAAACGTCCGCGACACTCACCACGAAGAGGAGGACCCCTTGCCAGATCCGCAGAAAGCCGAATCACTGCCGCCATACGCCCAGCTCATCCAGATGGCTTCATCCTCGTGGATCGCGGCCGTCGTCTACGCCGCGGCGAAGATGGGACTCGCCGACCACCTGGCCGCCGGGCCCAGGAGCGCCGCCGAGCTGGCCGGCACGACAGGCACGCACGCGCCGACGTTGCATCGCTTCATGCGCACGCTGGCCGGTCTCGGCGTTCTCACCGAGCGGGACGCTCAACGCTTCGCACTGACACCTCTGGGCGAGGCCCTGAAGACGGGCGCGCCCGGCGCGGCGCGCGCGACGTTGCTGACGTTCTGCGGCCCGGCGTTCTGGCACACCTGGGAGGAGATTCTCTATTCGCTGCAGACGGGCAAGACGGCATTCGAGAAGGTCCATGGAATGCCCATCTTTGACTATCTGGCGCAACATCCCGAGCAGGCGTCCCATTTCAGCGAGGCCATGGTGGGCTTCCACGGCGCGGAGCCCCCGGCCGTAGCCAAAGCGTACGACTTCTCGGGGATCAAGACGCTGGTGGACGTCGGCGGCGCGACGGGCAACATGCTGGCGGCGATTCTCGGCGCTCACGCCGCGCCGCGCGGCGTCCTGTTCGATCGGCCGCATGTGGTGCGCGACGCTCGGGCATTGCTCGAGGCGCGCGGCGTGGCCGATCGCGTCACCATCGAACAGGGCAACTTCTTCGAAAGCGTTCCCGCGGGCGGCGACGCCTACATCCTGTCGCACATCATTCACGATTGGAACGAGGAGCAGTGTCTCACCATCCTGGGCCACTGCCGGAAGGTCATGAAACCGGACGGCCGCCTGCTGATCGTCGAGACCGTCCTGCCGGCCGGCGACACGCCGCATCAGGGGAAGTGGCAGGACATGGTCATGCTGGTTTTCCCTGGCGGCCAGGAGCGCACCGAAGCAGAGTACGCCTCGTTGCTCGGCAAGGCCGGCTTCCGGCTGAAACGCGTCGTACCGACGGAGTCTGTGGTGAGCGTGGTGGAAGCGGTACCGGCTTAGCCCGCAGTCTGAGTGGGCGGAGTCATGCAAGCCATCGTCTATCGCACGTACGGTTCAGCCGATGTTCTCGCCGTCGAGAACATCGACAAGCCGACCCCCGAGGACGATGAGGTCCTGATACGGGTCCGCGCGGCTTCCGTGAATCCCCTCGACTGGCGCGTCATGAGAGCCTCGCCCCACTTCATCCGCCTGATGACCGGTCTGGGCAAGCCCAAGGACCCGCGACTGGGCGTTGATGCTGCCGGCACGATTGACGCCGTCGGCAGAAACGTCACCGGGCTCAAGCCAGGCGATGACGTGGTCGGTGTGTGCCGTGGAGCCTTCGCGGAGTTTGCCCGCGCCGCCGCGTCGGCGGTGGTCGCGAAGCCGGCGAACGTGTCCTTCGAGCAGGCGGCAGCATTGCCGATTGCGGCGTGCACCGCATTGCAGGGCCTGCGCGACAAGGGACGCATTCAGCCCGGACAGAAGGTGCTGATCAACGGCGCGGCGGGCGGCGTGGGCACGTTCGCGGTGCAGATCGCGAAGTCATTGGGCGCCGACGTGACCGGCATCTGCAGCACGAGGAACGTGGAGATGGTCCGATCGCTCGGCGCGGACCGGGTCATCGACTACCTCCGGGAAGACTTCACCCAGAGCGGGCAACATTACGACGCGATGCTCGACTGCGTGGCGAACCATCCCCTGTCGGCATGCAGGCGCATCCTGAACCCGAAAGGCGCGTACCTGCTGGTCGGGGGACATGGAGGTCCGTGGCTGGGCCCCCTCGCCCGCTCCCTGCAAGCCCTGGTGTGGTCGCCGTTCGTGAGTCAAAACCTTCGCACGGTGATGGCGAAGTCGAACGCGACGGATCTGCTCCGCCTGCTCGAGATGGTGGAGACCGGAAAGATCACGCCGGTCATCGACAGGCGCTACCGGTTGAGTGAAGTCCCCCAGGCCATCCGGTATCTGGAAGAAGGACACGCTCGGGGGAAGGTCATCATCACCGTCACCCCATGAACTGGCGCCAGTCCTCGATGGAGGAGATGCGCATGCAGGCGTTGCGCTGCTTCTGCTCGCCCATGGTCGAGGTCGGGGTCTCGGCGTAGTCGTGCCCGGGCAGGAGCAGCACGTCGTCGGGGAGCTTCGCGAGCCTCTGCGTGAGCGTGCGATACATCTCGTCGGAGTCGCCGCCGGGGAGATCGACGCGGCCGCATCCCTGCACGAAGAGAGTATCCCCAGAAACGAGAGCCTGGCCTGAGACCAGGAAGCACTGGCTGCCTGGTGTATGACCGGGTGTGTGCACGAGGCGCACCGGCACCTCCCCCGCGAGCACTTCATCGCCCCCGTCGTGCAGCATCAGGTCGCCCGCGGTCATGCCGGTCATCAGCCGCACCCCCTCCGCTTCGGCGCGGTTCACGTGCACCGGCACATCGAGCAGCTCCTTGAGCGCGGCGAGCCCCTCGATCGCGCGCCCGAAGAGATCTCCGCCGATGTGATCCGGGTGGTAGTGGGTGGCCAGCACCCCGGTGACGCGCATCTCGTCGCGCGCGCACACGTCGAGGATTCCCTTCACGTCCCAGGCCGGGTCAACGAGCAGGCACTCACGGGCCTCGCGATCGCCGATCAGGTAGACGAAGTTCACCATCTGGGCGGCCACGGCGTCGCGCCGCGCGAAATCCCGCCCGGCGAGGAGCTGCTTGATGTAGACCCGCTCGGTCATGCCGCCTCATCGCTGCAATGGAAGGGATGCATGATATCAGGTCGCGACAATGCGTTTCGCGATAGGATGGCGCAATCATGACCATCCCGGGAATGAGCCGCTGGGGTTTCGTCATCGGGCTCGCGCTCGCCGCGGGCATCGCCGGCAGCGGCTGCGAGCGGGAGGCGCCCACCGTCACGGCCGGCGGACAGATCGACCTGCTGCTCACCAACGCCGCGATCTGGTCCGGCGGGGCCGAGCGACCTCGCGGGGGTGGGTGGCCATCAGCGACGACCGCGTCCTCGAGGTTGGAGAGGGACCGAAGGCTCCCGAGGCGCGCCGCACGATCGATCTCGAGGGACGCCTCGTGGTCCCCGGCTTCAACGATTCGCACGTCCACTTCGCCTCGGCCGGGGCTATTCTTCTGGGAGTGAACCTGCTGGACGTCAGCGAAGAGGAGCCCTTCCGCCGGAGGATCGCCGAGGCCGCGGAGAGACTTCCGAAGGGATCCTGGATCACCGGCGGCGACTGGGGCGCGTACGAGGCCTGGGCGGTGGGCTCGGACGGCTCAGCCAGGGGCGCGACCTCCTTCGCGCCTGCGCGCGCCCTCATCGACGGGATCACGCCGGAGCATCCGGTGCTGGTGACCCGCTTCGACCACAAGGTCGGGCTCGCTAACGCGACAGCCCTCGAAGCCCTGGGCATCGCGTCGACGACGGGGGTGCTGGAGGGCGATGCGCTCGCCAAAGCCATCGAGAAGATCCCGGGAAGCTCCTTCGAACGCCGGCTGGCCGAGGCGCGCCGCGCGCTTCTGGAGTGCCGGCGGTGGGGAGTCACCAGCGTGCAGGACATGTCGCCGCTGGATCAGGTCGCCGTGTACGAGCGGCTGCGCGGCGACGGAGAGCTGACGGCCCGGGTGCACTTCAGCCCGGCGCGGCTCTCGGAGGTCGGCATGATGATCGACAAGGGCTGGACCATCGGCGCCGGCGACGCCTGGATCCGCTTCGGCACCGTCAAGAGCCAATTCGACGGGATCATGGGGAATCGCACCGCGCGCTTCTTCGCCCCCTACGCCGACAACGCCCCGGAGATGTCGGGCTGGCGCGGCGGATGGAGGGAGTTCTCCGAGGACCTGGGGGCCTTCGAGCGCATGCTCACTCAGGCCGACGCCGCCGGGATTCAGCTCCGGGTCCACGCCATCGGCGACGAGGCCAACGCGCTTCTTCTGGACATGATCGAGAGGATCGGGAAGGCCAACGGCGCGAAGGACAGACGCTTCCGCCTCGTGCACGCGCAGGGGATCGCCCCGGGCGATTTCCCGCGCATGAAGGGTCTCGGGATCGTGGCGGAGGTGCAGCCGTATCACTGCACCGACGACATGCGGTGGATGGAGGAGCGCATCGGCCCCGATCGCTCGCGCGGGGCCTACGCGTTCCGGTCGCTGATGGAGGCGGGCGCGACGCTCTCCTTCGGCTCGGACTGGCCCGGCACCAACGCCTCGTACTATCCGGTCAACCCGATCCTGGGTCTCTACGCCGCGGTCACGCGACAGACCGTGAAGGGAACGCCCGCTGAAGGGTGGTTCCCCGAGCAGCGGCTGGCGCTGCACGAAGCGCTGGCGGCCTACACGCGCGGCGGCGCGTACGCATCCTTCGAGGAGAGCAGCAAGGGAACGATCGCGGCGGGGATGCTGGCCGACCTGGCCGTGCTCGACACGAACCTCTTCGAGACCCCCCCTTCCGCCTGGCTGGATGCGAAGGTGGACTACACGATCGCCGGCGGCCAGGTCGTCTACGACCGCGCCGCCGAGGCGTCTGCACCTGCCGAGTGACGCTCTATA
>Ga0137314_1000174_pt1 | contig 19879 bp, 16 predicted proteins | sample EasRivERMZT199_2_FD_102289 | JGI IMG/M metagenome (GOLD analysis project Ga0137314, IMG submission 102289) | Soil microbial communities from meander-bound floodplain in the East River, Colorado, USA - East River MetaG ERMZT199_2 | ecosystem: Environmental > Terrestrial > Soil > Floodplain ... | reverse complement strand
CCGGTGCGCGTGCCCTGCGCCGAGATGACCGAGGAAATGAAGACACAGATGCGCACCGACCTGGAGGCAACCGGCCTGCCGGCGAAATCCCGCGCCGCCGCGCAGCAGAAACGCGCCGCCTGATCACACCTGGAAATGTGACGAATAAGGGTGACGATTACAGGTGACGATTAAAGGTGACGGGCGATAGCCCGCTCCGTCCTTCATCACCATTACCTCGTCACCCGTATCTCGTCACCCGCACCTCGTCACTTCTCGCCATATAGCCAGCGACTACTTGGCGAGACCAAGCTCCGTCAGAAGCGTCTTGGTGACCGCGTACTCGTTGTCGAGGTACCTGGCGAACGCCTGGCTGCCCAGGAACGAAGGATCCCAGTACTGCGCCTCCAGTGCTTTCCTCCAGTCGTCGGTAGCAACCACCTTGGCGAGCGCGTCCTCCCAGTAGGCGATCTGCGCCGGAGTCAACCCCTTCGGCCCTGATATCGCGCGCCAGTTGGCGAGCGAGATATCGTAGCCCTGCTCGCGCAAGGTCGGCACGCCGGCGAGCAGGCCCGTCGAGCGCTGCGGGGCGCCGACGGCAATGATGCGCATGCGCCCCGCCGCCACGTGGCTGACGATCGAGGTCATCGCGCTCGCCGACATCTGCAGGTGCCCGCCCATGACGGCAGTGGCGGACTCGGTGTTGGACTTGAACACGATCACTTTCAGCTTCTTCGGGTCGACGCCCGCGGATTTCGCCAGCAGCGAGAGCGCCAGGTGATTGGTGCCGCCGCGGTTGGACACCCCGACGCCGACCGAATCCGGGTCCTTTTTCAGTTGCTCGACGAGGTCGCGCGCGTTGCGGAGCGGCGAATCCGGCTTCACCGTGAACACCGTGTACTCGCTTACCAGCAGCGCGATGGGGCTGAAATCGCCGTGGTGCAGGGGCGTGATGCCGGTGACGTGATTGGCGATCACCGTCGGGTTGTCCACGTGCAGGTAGTGCGCGTCGCCGGGATGCTGGTTGACGTAGACGCGCGACAGCGTCTGATTGCCGCCGACGCGGTTGACGGTGTTGACCGGCACACTGGCGAGCTTTTCGCCCTGCACGATCTTCTGCACCACTCGCGCGATCACGTCATTGCTGCCCCCGGCCGCGGTCGGCACGACGATCTCGACGTTGCGGCTGGGCTGCCACTGCGCGTGCGCCGGGCACGCGGGAAGCAGCACGCCGGCCGCGACTGCCATTGGCACGCATGACCGCAGCGCGGAAACCGTCACGCTCATTCTCCGGGCCGGTCCATCAGCAGGTCCAGCGTTCTGGAGCGAAATTCTCTCTGGTACAGCACGTAGATCACACCCAGCGTCATGGCGATCATCAGCGCCGGGTGCAGGAACCAGGACATTGCGGCGACGCCGAAGTAATAGGCGCGCAGACCCTGGTTGAAGTTGCGATTGGCGAATGACACGATCTCGGCGATGCGGTCGGTGTGCACCGCGTACAGCTCGGGGTTCGGCGTCGGCTTATTCGTGGCCCCCACCAGGATCGAGCAAAATCCGAACTGGCGGATCGACCAGGAAAACTTGAAGAACGCGTAAACGAAGATCATCAGCAGGACGAGGATCTTGAGCTCCCACACCCGCTCGCTAGCCTGCTGCGTGAATGGCAGCTCCGCGACCACGCTCGCCGCTTTCTCCGCGTAGCCCATGAGCGCCACCAGCGCGCCCAGGATCAGCATGGTGGTGGAAGCGAAGAATTGCGAACTGCGCGTTAGGTTGCGCATCACGTTGACATCCATCATGCGGTTGTCGCGACCCGCCATCTGCACCAGCCACTCGCGCGTGTAGTGGTCCATCTCCCGGCCGAGGCGGGGCCGCGCGGTCGCGCTGTGGTCCGAGTACCACTGGTAGCCCGCCCACGCCGCGGCGAACAGCGCGAGCGCGGCCGCATCCAGCCAGGTGAGCGACAGCAGCGCGACGAGGCGATCCAGCATCGTCTATACGAATAGCGTCAGCACGCCGGTGTAGCCGTAGAGCCGATTGTGCGATATTTCGCCGTTGCAGAAGAACCCGACCAGCGGAAAATCGCCGAGCGTGTCGCGAATCATGCGCAGCTCCTCGGAATTGGGGCCGAACAGGCTCGCCCCCCTGCCGAGGCAGGAGTAGTAGATGCCGCCGCGCGGGCGCGCGTACATGCCCTTGCGGATGCTTTCCAGCATGCGCGCCATGTCCTCGTTCGCGGTCTTCGAGTCGCGCCGGCAGAACATGACGCTCGAGCCCGGCTGCACCATCTCGCCGATGGCAATCAGCTTGTTGGCGGGATCGATGCCGACCAGGTTGCGCACCAGGTAGTCGCCGGTGTCGCTCCCTGCAATCGGCAGCCCGGCGAAGATGTGGCCGCCGAGGCGGTTCAGGTCGCGCGTGCCCGCCTCACCGATGTCCTCCTTGAAAACCTCGAGCGCCGGACGCCCGTCGAGGCTGATAATGACGTTCTGCTGGCAGGTCGTGATCACGCGCTTGGGGCCGATCGGCGAGCAGCCCTGGGTAAGGCGGGTGGCAACGGTGACGCTGTCGGCGAACGACACCCCTGAGAGCCCCCCTTCCACCACGCTGTCCGCCACCTGCAGGTTGTCCCGGCGCGAACTGGTGAGCCCGCCCACCAGGAAGCCGCTCTCCACCTTGCCCGCGAGCTTGGTCACCAGGTCGCCGACGTGCCGGTTGCCGGGGTCGGCGTGGACAATCGCGAAGTTAGGCATCGCGCCGCCGCACTTGAGCGCGACGTTGTCCACGTCAGCGGCGCTGGCAACCCCCGAGAACACGCGAAAGCTGTCCGGTTCGAAGTCGCCCACCATCGCCGCGATCGCAGGCTCGTCGAGGTATTCCCGGCCGCTGGCGCAGATGCCGAGGCCGACAGTGCCGACCCAATGCGGTACGCCGGTCTTGCTGCGGACCAGCGCCAGGATGTCGCCGAGGTGATCGGCAAGCACGTCGGTCACGTAGAGAAAGCCGAGGCTGGCGGGGCCCGGACCCAGTTGCGCGACGCAGGCGCTGGCCGCTTCGCGCCAGTCTTTCGCGTTGGTGTGGCCGTAGCGAAAATCCATGGCCTAAACAGCGTTACCGGTGATCAGACAACCGCCCAGCAAGCAACATTGGCATCCTCACAACCAGTCACGGCTCACGGGGCACTGGTCACTGGTCATGATCCTCCTGATCCAGCCGGTCCGCGCCGTGCGCTGCCGTGAACTGGCAGCCACGTGAATCCTAGCACGCGCCGCGTCGGCGGGCGGAGCAAGCGCCCGTTCCGGTTGCCAGCGCACCGGCGGCCGGCCTGGAGGTTCGAACACGCGCCGACGACCGTTCCCAGGCCGCAGACGTTGAAATCCCGACGCGCTCCAGCTCGCTCGGGGTGGTGCGGGGTCGAGTCCAGCGCCTGTCCCCCCGCACGCTGGAGGTGCCGCTGCGGCACCGGGGGCACCCGACCCCGGAAAACGGCAGTTAGTGACGTGTTATGCCGGATTCCTGACACACATACCGGTGTTGCATTGCCCCGGGTACATGTATTATTCCACTTGAACTAGCCACGCTAACGAACAGATTAAATGATGCTTTTTCATGTTAAATTACTTGTCTCCAAATGCGGACACCCCATTCAGGCGGTTGGTGCGTCAACCTGTTGGATATCGACAATGGCAACCGCGGCTGTGGCACAAAATATGCTGCCGAATGTGATGAATAAGGATGGCAACTTGCGCGGTCCCCGAGGGCCGCGCCGCAATGGACCGGAACCATACAGGGGGGAGCAAGTCCGGTGAGCAAAGCGTCGAACAACCCGATCAAGGTGCTGGTTATCGATGACAGCAACACCATCCGGCGCAGCGCCGAGATTTTCCTGCGCCAGGCCGGATTTGAAGTGATTCTGGCCGACGACGGATTCGACGCGCTCGCAAAGATCAGCGATCACCAGCCCCAGGTCATTTTCGTGGACATCATGATGCCGCGCCTCGACGGCTATCAAACGTGCGCGCTGATCAAGCAGAATCCGCTGCTCAAATCCACCCCGGTCATCATGCTCTCCAGCAAGGACGGCGTGTTCGACCGCGCGCGCGGCAGGCTGGCAGGCTCCGACCGCTACCTGACCAAGCCCTTCACCAGGGAGGCGCTGATCGACGCCGTCAACGAATATGCCAAGGCCCCTGCCGTTTCACCCGAGCCGATTTCATAAAGGACGCGTCCCCATGCCTATCCATAACATACTCGTCGTGGACGATTCGCCCACCGATCGCCAGCACCTGACCGATATCCTGGCGAAAAGCGGGTACAACGTCGCCATCGCGGAAAGCGCGGAGGAGGCGCTCGTCAAGGTCAAGCAGCTCAAGCCGGACCTGGTGCTGATGGACGTCGTGATGCCGGGACAGAATGGATTCCAGGCGACGCGCGAGCTGAGCAAGAACAAAGCCACCAGGCATATTCCCGTGATCATCTGCACGACCAAGGGCCAGGAAACCGACAAGTTCTGGGGCATGCGGCAGGGAGCGCGGGACTATATCGTGAAGCCGATAAGCCGGGCTGATCTGCTGGCGAAAATCTCGGCGCTAGGGTAATGGCGGACAAGATCTCACTGCGGGACTACCAGCGCGACCTGGTGGAGCGGCTGCGCAGCACCGCAGGCGGCCGCATCGCCTCGAAGCTTGGCATGCAGTCCGGCAGCGAAAGCTGGCTTGTCGATCTGGCCGACGCCGGGGAAGTCGTTCCGGTTCCTGAGATCTCCCCGGTGCCGCTGACCCGTTCGTGGTTCAAAGGGGTGGCGAGCATTAGAGGCAACCTTTACAGCGTGGTGGATTTCCCTGCATTTCTTGGCGGCGCCGCGGTGACGGTCGGTGACCAGGCGCGCCTGCTGCTCATCGGCGCCCGCTTTCGCATGGGAAGCGCGCTGCTCATCGACCGGTCGCTGGGTCTGCGCAGCCTCGAGCGGCTGCGGTTGCGCGCGGGCGCCTTGCAGTCGCCATGGCTCAGGGCCGAATACGATGACGTGGACGGCAGGGTTTGGAAGGAGTTGGACATGCCGCAGCTCGTCCGGCACCCGGACTTTCTGGTGGTCGCGTCGTGAAGCTGCAAAGGCCGCATCAATATGGCAAGAGACCCGGCGAGGCTCAAGCTGGAAAATAGTACAGACAACGTGGGGGACAAACCGTATGGCAACGAACCCAGTCGCGGCCAAAGCGCCGCCGGCCAGCAGCCCGCAGTCCGCACCAGCAGGTAGCAAGGGCGCGCCGCAACCGCGAGCCGGAACCCGGCGTGCCGCGGCGGCGCCACAGTCCGCGCGACACGGTCTGCCGCTGATCGGGCGACTTGCCGTTGGCAAGCAGGTGCAAATCCTGGTCAGTATCATGGTGTTGTTCCTGCTGATTGCCGCCGCATGCGTCTACTTCAATTTCCGGCAGGTCACGCAGAATACCCAGTATCTTGCGACGGCGACGGAAATGCAGATGCTGTCGCAGCGCATCGCGAACAGCGCGCAACAGGCGGTACAGGGCAGAACTCCGGCGTTCGGTCAACTGCGGCAGAGCCGGGACCAGTTCATTGAAGACCTGCAGCTTCTTACCAGGGGCGGCTCCCGGCTCGGCGTCACGGTCGCGGCCTCGCCCCGGTCGATCCAGCCGGCGTTGCAGTCGCTGGGCAAACTGTGGGGCTCCGTGCAGAAGAACATCGCCCTCATCCTGGCGCAGGAGCAGAACCTGATCGAGCTGCGCAAGCGCGAAGAGACGATCGCGAGAGCCGCGCCCCAGTTGTCATTGCTCGCGCTCGAGCTGACGGGCAGCGCGCTCGACGCCCGCGAACGCTATGGCGCAGTCATATACGCGCGCCAGCTCCTTGCGGATACCTCCAACTTCGACTTCATCAACGCAGGGCGGCTGCTCTCCACCGACGATCCGAATCCTCAGGTGGCGCTGCAGCTGGGAAGCAACACGCGCCAGTACTTGCGTACGCTCAGGGCACTGCTGGGAGAGGAAAGACTCGACACGGTGGCGCCGATCACGGACGAGAGGGTCAAGCAACGCGCCCGGGCGCTTAACAAGGCGTTCGCGCCGTTTGCCGCCAGCGTGCAAGCGATACTGGACAACATGCAGGAGCTCGCCCGCGCCAAGCAGGCCAGCCGGGATATCTTCGGCGCGAGCGAGGACCTGCTCAAGGCGCCGCTGGAACTCGCCGCCGCCTATCAGCAGGAAGGAGGCGGGCAAAGCTTTTACGTCTGGGCCGCGATCCTCAGCACCATACTCGCGCTGGCGGGCCTGCTCCTTCTCGGAAAGCTGTTCGTGGACGACAGCATGCACCGGGCCATGGATAGCGAGCGCCTGGCCACGGAGAGCGAGAGCCAGTACCGTTCCAATCAGCACGCCATTCAGCAGCTCCTGAACGAGATCAGCAATCTGGCGGACGGCGACCTGACCGTGCGCCCCAAGGTGACCGAGGCCATTACCGGGGCAATCGCCGATTCGATCAATTACGCCGTCGGTGAAATGCGGCGCCTGGTGACGGGCATCAATGCCGCAGCGCTGCAGGTCACTTCCGCCACCCAGGAGGCAAAGACCGTCTCCGGTCAGCTCCTGCAGGCTGCGCAGAATCAGTCCAAACAGATCCAGGGAACCGGCCAGTCGGTCGCGCAGATGGCCCAGTCGATGAACGAGGCCTCGAGGAGCGCCGGGGATTCGGCGAAGGTTGCCGAATCTTCGCTGCACGCCGCGGAGAAGGGTGCGCAGGCGGTACAGAATGCGATCCGGGGCATGAACGACATCCGTGAACAGATTCAGGAGACCTCCAAGCGCATCAAGCGCCTGGGCGAAAGCTCGCAGGAGATCGGAGAGATCGTCGAGCTGATATCGGACATCACCGAGCAGACCAACGTGCTTGCGCTGAACGCCGCGATCCAGGCCGCCTCGGCCGGCGAAGCGGGACGCGGCTTCACCGTCGTGGCCGAGGAAGTGCAGCGGCTGGCGGAGCGATCGGCGGAAGCGACCAAGCACATCGGCGCCATCGTCAAGAGCATTCAGCGTGATACGCAGGACGCGGTCGAGGCCATGGAGCGCAGCACGCAGGGGGTGGTCGAAGGCACCAGGACCGCGGATGAGGCCGACCGGGCGCTGCGGGAAATCGGCCAGGTCTCCAACCGGCTGGCGGAACTGATCGGCTCTATTTCGGACGCCACGCAGCGGCAGGCCGGCGTCGCGACCAAGGTCGCCGCCAGCATGAAGGATATTCTCGGCGTGACACAGCTGACGATGGACGGCACCCGGAAGACGGCCGCCTCGGCGGAAAAACTGACGGCGCTTGCCGACGGATTGAAGCAATCGGTTTCGGGCTTCAAGCTCGGCTAGAGAGCAATATGGCAAGCGTCCCTGCCACACTCCTGTCCTGGATCAAGACCGAGGTCGACTACGCCCTGAACCTGGTCCGGGACAGCATCGCCAAGTTTTCGGCCGCTCCCGAAGACGCGGCGGCGCTGCGGGTGTGCCCGAGCCAGCTCCACCAGGTGAGCGGCGCGCTGCGCATCGTCGGGCTGACCGGCGCGACGCGCTTCTGCGAAGCGATCGAGGGCGCCTTTTCCGGGTTGATCGGTACTCGGCCCGCCAGGACGGCGGTCGATACCGTCGACCGGGCGGTGCTTGCGCTCAAGGAGTACGTCGACGAACTTACGCGTGGCCAGGCCGATGTGCCGCTGCGGCTGTTCCCGGCGTACCGCGAGCTCGGGACATTGCAAGGGAAGCCGGACTTCTCGGAAAAGGACCTGTTCTTTCCCGAACTGGACCTGCAGGCTCCCCCGCATCCGAATCCGCGGATCCTGTCCCGGGACAAGCTCGCGCCGTTCCTTCAGGAGCAACGCGCGCGCTTTCAGCGCGGGCTGCTTGCGCTGTTGCGCAATCAGCCCGAGGGCCTGAAAACAATGCGGATGGCGCTCGACGCCGTTCATCAGGTCGCCCAGCTGTTGCCCGAGCCGCGCGCGGTATGGTGGGCGTCGCTGGGCCTGATCGATGGATTGCTCTTGGTTCAGGACGCGGAATGGATCACCGCCGCCAAACCGCTGTGCAACAGGATCGACTTTCAGATGCGCAATCTCGCGTCGGGATCGACCAAGGGCAATGACCTGCTGCTCCGCGACGTGCTGTTTGCCATCGCCAGGTGCAAACCGGTAACGCCGTTACTCAAGGAAATCAAGCAGTTCTACCAGCTCGACAGCCTCTTTCCGGAGCCTGACCTGTCGGTCCTGATGGAATTCGACATGGATTGGCTGCGGCCCGCGCTGGATGACATGCGTTCCCGGCTCGAGGCGCTGAAAAGCGCCTGGGTCCAGTACATTTCGGGAGAGCGGGTAAGCGCGCCGCGGTTCCGCGAGTTGATTGCTTCGTTCGACGCCAAGGCGAAAGAGTTGGGCAACCAGCATCTGGCCAAGCTGCTTGATGCCATTTCGCTGGTCTCATCGCGATTACCGGATACCTACCAGCGCACGAACCAGTTCATGGTCGTAGAAATGGCGTCGGCGTTCCTGCTGGCCGAGAGCATCATCAACAATTTCACCGATCCACCCGCGGACCTCGAGCAGCAGATCGTGATCATGGGCGGCTGGTTGCTGGATGCGGCCAAGGGCAAGCCCTCGCGCGGGGCGCCGCCGGGATTGCGCCCCGACCTGAGCCAGCAGATCGGCGCCTTGCAGCTGCGCGCGCAGGTTTCCAGGGAGATATTTGCCAACCTGAAGCACATCGAACAGACACTGGACGCGTTCGCGCGGGATGCCGCCAAACGCGACCTGCTGCAGGGACTGAAGCCGTACCTCCGGCAGATCCACGGCGCCCTGGTGATCCTGCGCTTCCAAGAAGCGGTGAAAGTGCTGTCCATTTGCGAGGGCATGATCGCGGAATGCGCCAAGGCGGACCATACCCGGACCAGCCGGGATATGGATTGGATCGCGGAGGGGCTGAGCACTCTGGGGTTCTACCTGGATCCTTGCCTGCGCGGAAACGAGCCCACGGATCAAGCAATCAGGTTCTTCTTCGGCCGTTACAAGAAACGCGGCGCGCCAGCCGCGGCGCCCATGAACGACGTTACCACCATCATCGAAGCGGCTGCGGTGGCGTCGGACCAGGTCTCTTCCGTTGCAGTGCCGGCCCCGGAAACCGAGCCCGCTTCCACGGTGACGGAAACGAGGGATGCGACCGCGCCGGAGCAGGCAGCGCCAGCGCAATCTCCAGTCAGTGAGGAACTGCTCGCCATCTATCTTGAGGAGGCGGGCGAAGTGCTCGCGAACATCGACGCGGCGCTCCCGGTGTGCCGCGAGCAACCTTCAGACCGCGATGCGATGACGACCATACGGCGCGGCTTTCACACGCTCAAGGGCAGCGGCCGCATGGTGGGGTTGACCAGCCTCGGCGAGGTCGCGTGGGAGATCGAACAGGTAATCAACCAGTTTCTGGAGCAACAGCGATCCGCGACGCCTGATTTGCTCGATTTGATTGCCATGGCGAGCACGTCCTTCTCGGCATGGGTCGCAAAACTGCAAACAGGCGAGCCGCTCAAGATGGATGCGGAGCGCATCCTTGATCTCGCGCGCCAGGTGAAAGCCGGTGCGGAACCGGACGCGATACCCGCAAGAGCGGAAGCGGCCGAGGCTGCGGCACCCGCCGCGGAGCCGACACCGGAGGATGGGGAGCAGGTAACGATTGGCGGCACAATCCTGACCCACAGCTTCCTGAAAATCTATCTGAAGGAAGCCCTGCAACACGTCACCAACCTCGAGGCGGAGTACAGCAAGTGGCGCAATTCGCCCGGCGGCGGAGTGTCGCACGAGTTCCTGCGCGCGGCGCATACGCTCGCGAGCAGTTCACGCACCGCGGATTTCACCGCGATCGCCGATCTGGCAAGCGCGGTCGAGCACTGGTTGCCGCTTGCGCGGCACGTTACTGAAGAGGGCGACGCGAAAGTCGTGCAATCGGCAATTGAAAAGCTGCGGGAAATGGTGGGCGCCGTTACCCTGAGGCAGCCGCCTGCTCCGGCGAAGGAGGTTGCGCTCCGCCTGTACGATCTGACAGCGCAGCTGCAATCCGCGCCACCCCCGCCCGTTGCAGTGGCCGGCGCCGTTCCGGCCACGCCGACTGCTTCCATTGCCCCGGCGCACGAACCCGCACCCGCTGCCAAGGGCAGGGAACTGCGCACGTTGCAGGACGACATCGACGATCAGCTGCTGCCGATATTCCTGGAAGAGGCGCAGGAACTGCTCCGGCAAATCGGCAGCGACCTGCGCGACCTGAGGGCGAATCCCGGCGACCCGAAAATATCGCAATCGCTGATGCGCGTCCTGCATACTTTCAAGGGCAGCTCGCGGATGGCGGGCGCGATCCGCCTCGGCGAGCTCACCCATACCATGGAGAGCCGCACCGAGGCGGCCGTCGAAGCAAACCGTTTCACCCCCGAGCTGTTCCAGGACCTGGAATCCAAGATGGACCGGCTGAGCCTGGAGCTCGACCGCATGCGGGGCGTCGAGCCGGCGCAGGCGGCTGCTGCGCCCACGGGCGAAGTCCGGGGGACAGCGCCGGCTCGCGTGGAGCCGCCGCTGTCCGTTTCGGCGGCGATGCTGCGCGTCAATGCCGACACCCTCGACCACCTGATCAATGAATCCGGCGAGGTCAGCATTGCCCGTTCCCGCGCCGAAGCTGAACTGCGCGCGGTGAAGCAGTCTCTCAACGACCTCAGCGATAGCATTGCCCGGTTGCGCACCCAGCTTCGCGAAGTCGAGATCCAGGCGGAAAGCCAGATGTTATCGCGGTCCGCGGAGCTCGAGGAGCGCAACCGCAATTTCGACCCTCTCGAGCTCGACCGCTTTACGCGTCTGCAGGAGCTCACCCGGATGATGACGGAGAGCCTGCACGACATGACTTCGATACAGCAAGCCTTGCAGAAGAACGTCGGGGACACCGGCGCGGCGCTACTGCAACAGGCGCGCACCAGCCGCGACGTGCAGCAGGCGCTGATGCGAATGCGCGCAGTGCCGTTCTCGAACCTTAACGAGAGGCTTTACCGCATCGTGCGGCAGACCGCGCGCGATCTCGGCAAGAAGGCGGAACTCGAAATCGAAGGCAGCCAGGTCGAGCTTGATCGCGGCGTGCTGGACAGGATCGGGGCGCCGCTCGAGCACATGCTGCGCAACGCCCTCGGCCACGGTATCGAGCCGCCCGCCGTGCGCGCGGCGGAGGGAAAGCCGGAGAGCGGCCGCATCAGGATCACGCTGCGCCAGGAAAGCAATGAAATCGCTCTGATTCTGCGCGACGACGGGGCTGGCCTCGACCTCGGGAAGTTGCACCGGAAGGCGCTGGAGTCAGGATTACTGGAGGGCGGCAAGCAGCCGACGGACACCGAGTTGATGCAGCTGGTGTTTATCTCGGGCCTCTCGACCGCTGACGCGGTGACCAGGCTCTCCGGCCGCGGCGTCGGCATGGACGTGGTCCGCAACGAAATCGCGGCCATCGGGGGACGCATCGATATCGCCACGGTGCACGGCAAGGGGTCCACGTTTACCGTCTATCTGCCGCTCACCCTCGCCGTGACGCAGGCGGTTCTGGTCCGCTCCGGCGGGCGCATTTTCGCAATTTCCTCCGCCATGGTGGAACAGGTGCTGCGGCTCAAGCCCGACGACATGGCCGGGCTCTACGAGAGGAAGTCCGTCGACTTCCAGGGCCAGCCCCACCCGCTGCATTACATCCAGCACCTGCTCGGCGGCGCCGGCGCGCCCCAGGTACAGAATTACAATTCCGTCCTGCTCCTGCGCAGCGGCATCCAGCGCATTGCCCTGCACGTGGACGAACTACTGGGCAACCAGGAAATCGTCGTCAAGAATATCGGGCCGCAACTGGTGCGCGTGCCGGGCATCGCAGGTGCGACGGTGCTCGCCGACGGCCGGATCGTGCTCATCGTCAACCCCGTGCAACTGGCGTATCGCGCGCGCACTGACCCGGCGCAGCCTGCCGCGCCCAAGCCCATGGTTGCCAAGCCCGAAGCGCCGGTGATCATGGTGGTCGACGATTCCCTCACCGTGCGCAAGGTCACGAGCCGGCTGCTCGAGCGCGAAGGCTATCACGTGGTTACGGCCAAGGACGGCGTGGATGCGTTGGAGCAGACTTTGGGAATGCTTCCCGACGTCATGCTGGTGGACATCGAGATGCCGCGCATGGACGGTTTCGAGCTCACCAGGAACGTGCGCGCCGATCCGCGCACGCACGGAATCCCGATCATCATCATCTCGTCGCGCACAGCCGAAAAGCATCGCGCCCAGGCGGCGCATCTGGGCGTCAACGGCTTCCTTGGGAAGCCCTACCAGGAAGCGGATCTGCTGGGATACGTATCGCGGATTATCGCGGCCAATAAGAAGCAAGAAGCCGCAGTTCACTGAGGCGCGGCCCGGCGCATGGCCGTTCATCCCTTGTGGCCGGCAGCCTCCTCCGCAATCCACTCGATTCGTCCATGCGGCGGATTTATAATAACGGTTAAAGCGGACGCAAGGTGGTGCCGCTTTAACTGCGCCGGATCGAACGGACGCCTTGCGCCGCTCATCCGGCGCCATCTGCCCGGTACAGCCAGACAGCGCCCATGACAGCTATCCCGAATTCTTTCGCAGCCACGGAATCCAACTTGCTGGTATGCAAGTCCGACCGCGGAATCGTCACACTCACGCTGAACCGCCCTGACCAGTACAACGCACTGTCGCTTGCACTGATTACCGAGCTGCAGGCAGCGGTCGCTGCACTGGCCGCGGACGAATCGGTTCGCGTCGTGGTGATCGCCGGTGCCGGAAAAGCGTTCTGCGCAGGACACGATCTCAAGGAAATCCAGGCGCACGCAAATCCTGGGTTCGAGAAGGAAGTCTTCGAGCACGCCCGGCGGCTGATGATCGCGCTCACCCGGCTGCCACAGCCGGTCATCGCGCGCGTGCACGGAACGGCTTTCGCCGCCGGCTGCCAGCTGGTCGCACAATGCGATCTCGCGGTCGCAAGCACGGAAGCCAGGTTCGCGACATCGGGCGTGAGTTACGGCGTGTTCTGCTCCACGCCCGGCGTGCCGCTCGCCCGCAACCTCTCCCGGAAGCGCGCCATGGAAATGCTGCTCACTGGCGAGCCCATTGACGCCGCGACCGCCCTTGCCCAGGGGCTGGTCAATCGCGTGGTGCCGCCCGCCCGCCTCGACGAGGAAGTGCAGGGCCTTGCGCGCTCGATCATGACAAAATCACCGGCCGTCATCGCGGCTGGAAAGAAAACATTCTACGACCAGATCGACGTGAACCTCGGGCAAGCCTACCGCGTCAGCACGGCAGCCATGCTTGACAACCTGAAGACAGAGGACGGCAAGGAAGGCATTGCAGCGTTCGTTCAGAAGCGCAAGCCACGCTGGAAGAACCAGTGACGAGTACGGGTGACGAGATTTATGCTCTGTGTTTTCCCGTTTGCCGCGGCTTATGCCGGCGGCACCAACTATGGCATCACGCCGGGAGCGCACCCGAATCTGGCCGGCAAGGTGAGCGAGTGGCCGGTGCCGACGCCACGCTTTGCCCGCGATCCTGCGATCGCGCCCGACGGCAGCGACTATATCGCAGTGATGACCGGCAACGAGGTCGCGCGCTTAGACACGAAGGAAATGACAGCCTGGGGGTGTCCGGTGTCTAATTGTCCATCGATTCGGAAATTCACATTGCGTTAGAACTCAAACATCCATCCACGGCACAGGGAGAATTCGTGTCCTACATCGAGCAGTCGCTGTCTGCTGGCGAGAGGGTCGAAGGGCTCTTCAAGCTTCATTGGTTTGCCTGGGTCCCAATGGTGATATGGATCATCCTTGGGATTCCCACTCTGGGACTGACGTTGCTTATCGCCTTGTACGAGTTTCTGAGGCTGAAGTTCCTGGAGCAAGGCGTCACAAACAAGCGAGTGATCCTCAAGAGAGGCATCATCAGTCGTAAGACTGAAGAGATGAAGCTCACGTCCATCGAGACTGTCGAGATTGACCAAGGCATATTCGGCCGCATATTCGGGTTCGGAACGGTGAAGATCACGGGGCGAGGCATCAGCGATATTGTGTTCAAAGGAATGGACGATCCCATGTCGGTGAAACGACAGATTGAAAGCGTGAGCAACCCGGTAGGGTGATATCTGACTTTAGCGGGTGCGGACGGGCCGCCAGCGCCTCGCCAGGTTCAGCCACCGTGCTAGCCCGCCGCACAGCAGTATCTCAATCCGTGCAGGAGAAACAGTGATGGCAGGTGTCCTGGAGCTGGAAGAGCGGCCACAGACGCTCGGAGAGGAGATCGCGAACAGCGTCAGCCACGGCATCGGCTTGCTGGCGGCGTTGATCGCTTTTCCGATACTCGTCGGTTCCGCGTTCAATCGTGGGGACCTGGCGGGAACCGTGGGCGCGTCCGTGTTCGCGACCACCATGGTGCTGCTGTACCTCGCATCCACGCTGTTTCACGCGTTGCCGCCGAATCGCGCCAAGCGGGTATTCCAGATTCTGGATCACTCGGCGATCTATCTCCTGATCGCCGGGACCTACACCCCGTTTACGCTCGGTGTGCTCCGCGGCGTCTGGGGCTGGACCCTGTTCGGTCTGGTGTGGGGCCTGGCCGTCATCGGTACGGTGTTCAAGACCCTCGGCGGCGTCCGCTACACGACGTTCTCGACCTGGGTGTATCTCGCGATGGGCTGGCTGGTTCTCATCGCCATCGAGCCGGTGTGGACCCTGGTGCCCAAGTGGGGGCTGTTCTGGCTGGTTGCTGGTGGCATCGCTTACACGGCAGGCACGGTGTTTTTCATGGCGGAGCGAATCCGCTATTTCCACTTCGTGTGGCACCTGTTCGTTGTACTGGGCACCGCTTGCCACTTCATCGCGGTGCTGTGGTACGCGGCCTAGTCATGAAACCCCGGGTAACCGTCATCACGATCGGCGTGGACAACCTGGAACGATCGCTCGCGTTCTACCGCGACGGCCTGGGGTTTCCGACGCAGGGCATTATCGGCACAGAGTTCGAACATGGGGCGGTGGCTTTTTTGGAGCTGCAGCCAGGCCTGAAGCTGGCGCTCTGGCCCCGGGCAAGCATCGCCCACGACACGGGTCTTGCCCGCGGCGCCCCGAGCGCAACCGAGCTCACGCTCGGCCATAACGTGGCGTCGAAAAAGGAAGTCGACGCGGTGATGGAGCAGGCCGGAAAAGCAGGCGCCGTGATCGTAAAGCCGGCTCACGACACGTTCTGGGGCGGGTATGGCGGTTATATCGAGGACCCCGACCGGCACTTGTGGGAAATCGTCTGGAACCCGCATTGGAAAATCGACGAATAACGGTAATATCGCGGCAGCACCTATAACAACGGGAGAATCCACCATGCGCGCGTTCAAGGCCGGTCTTGCTGCAGTCCTGCTAACCCTTGTCGCCTCGGCCACCTACGCCCAACAGCAGATCACCATCGTCACGTCGTTCCCGCGGGACCTGACCGACGTCTACAAAAAGGCGTTCGAGACCCGCAACCCGGGGGTCAAGGTCGAGGTGCTGAACCGCGGCACCTCTTCGGGCATCGCCTACGTGCGCGAGGCGCCGGCGGCCAACAAGCCGGACATCTTCTGGGCCTCCGCGCCGGACGCGTTCGAGGTGCTGTCCAAGGAAAAGCTGCTCGCAAAGGTAACGGATCTGGCCAACCCGGCGGTGCCGAAGAAAGTCGGCGCCTACCCGGTGAACGACCCCAACGGCTACTACCTGGGCCAGGCGCTCGCCGGCTACGGCCTCATGTGGAACACGCGCTACCTCAAGGCAAACCGGATTCCCGAGCCGAAGGAGTGGGCGGACCTGGTGAAGCCGGTCTATCACAGCCACGTGTCGGTCTCCTCGCCTTCGCGCTCCGGCACCACCCACCTCACCGTCGAGACCATCCTGCAAGGCGAGGGCTGGGACAAGGGCTGGCAGCAAATGCTGATGATCGCGGGCAACTGCGCTGCCATCACCGAGCGGAGCTTCGGCGTGCCGGACGGGGCCAACAACGGCCAGTACGGCATCGGCCTGGTCATTGATTTCTTCGGCCTCTCGGCGAAGGCCTCCGGCTTCCCCGTCGAATTCATCTATCCCTCCGTCACGGCGATCGTGCCGGCCAACATCGGGCTCATCGCCAACGCGAAGAACAGCGAGCTCGCGAAGAAATTCATCAGCTTCACGCTGTCCGACGAGGGGCAGCAGCTCCTGCTCGACCCCAAGATCAGCCGGCTGCCGGTGCTGCCCGCGACCTACGCCAAGGCGCCGAAGAACTATCCGAATCCGTTCGGCGGCAAGATCAAGGCCAAGGTGAGCTTCGACTCCGAGCTTTCCGAAACACGCTACTACGTAGTGAGCTCGATCTTCGACCAGACCATCACCTTTCGCCACAAGGAGCTCGTCGCCGCGACCAAGGCAATCCACGATGCCACGGCAAAGCTGGCCGGGAAGAAGAACCCGCAGGCCGACAAGCTGCTGGCGGAAGCGCGCGAGCTCGCGTTCTCCCCGATCGTCAGCGAGGCCAAGTCGAAGGACAAGGAGTTCCTGGCCCTCTTCCGCGAGACCAAGCGCGACGCGATGAAAACCAAGCAGATGACCGGCCTCGAGAACTACTGGAATTCGACGGCGCGCAAGAACTACGTCCGCGCCGCCGAGCTCGCCGCCCAGGCCGCCGCGATGGTCAAGTAGCGGCCGTCCGGCCAACGGTGTGATGAGTGATGGGTGATGAGTGACGAGGGCCAGGTTGAAGCCTGAACCCTCGTTCGCTTTTCATTTGCCGCGGTGAAAGCCGCCGCCATCAGGCCTGCGCTCGCTGGCGGTTTCCTGAAGCCCTCGACCTACACCTGGCCGCAGGCGGCGATCGCGCTCGCCATCGGCGCTTTTCTTGTCGTTTTCCTGATCGTCCCCGTCGTCACCGTGATCTACGTCGCCTTCGCGGACGGCGCGGGCGGTTTCACGCTGTCGCATTTCTCCACGTTTTTCCATATCTCGCTGATGCACGAGTCGTTCTGGAACAGCCTCTACGTGGGCGCGTGGAGCGTGGGGCTCGCGACTCTCATCGCGGTGCCGCTCGCCTACTTCACGGTGCGCTTCGAGTTCCGCGGCGCGGCGCTGATCCAGACGCTCGGCGTGCTGCCGCTCATCATGCCGCCGTTCGTCGGCGCGGTGGCGATGCAGCTCATCTTCGGCCGTAGCGGCGCGGTCAACCTGCTGCTCAACGACTGGTTCGGCTTCACGCTGCCGTTCATGGAGGGTCTGAACGGCGTCATCTTCGTCGAGGCGCTGCACTACTTCCCGTTCATCCTCATGAACCTCGTGGTAGCGCTCAACAACATCGACAGCTCGATGGAGGAGTCCGCCCAGAATCTCGGCGCGAGCGGCTTCCGCCTGTTCCGCCGCATCGTGTTTCCGCTCGCCATGCCCGGCTACGTCGCCGGCGCGGCGCTGGTCTTCATCAAGGTGTTCGACGATCTCGGCACGCCGCTGGTGCTGAACGTCACCAACATGCTCGCGCCGCAGGCCTATCTCCGCATCACCTCGGTCGGCATCGAGGACCCGATCGGCTACGTGGCGAGCGTGATCATGGTGATCGCCTCGCTCGGCGCCCTGTGGGTCTCGACGTGGGTAATGCGCGGCAAGGACTACGCCACGATGCAGCGCGGCTATGCCGGTCTCGCCAAGCGCCGGCTCAAGCCCGGTCAGACGGTGCTCGCCTACGGCTGGATTGGGCTGGTGCTCGCCATCGTGCTGGCGCCGCACCTGGGCATCCTGCTGCTCTCGTTCGCCAAGGTGTGGAGCTTCAGCGTGCTGCCCGATGCCTACACGGTTTCCCACTACGCCACGGTGTTCCAGGATTCGCCGCGCGCGATCTGGAACACCGTGCTGTTCTGCGGCATCGCCGCCACGCTGGATGTCGTGATCGCCACCGCCATCGCCTACCTGATATTGCGCACGAAGGTGCCCGGCCGCAATGCGCTCGACTTCACCGTGACCATCGCACTGGCGATCCCGGGCGTGGTGCTCGGCATCGGCTACCTGCGCACCTTCAAGGGCGTCGAGATCCCGTTCACGAACGGCGAGCTGCTGACTTCGTCCTGGATTCTGATCGCGCTCGCCTACACGGTGCGGCGGCTGCCGTACGCCCTGCGCTCGTGCGTGGCGGCGCTGCAGCAGATGCATGTCTCGCTCGAGGAAGCCGCGGAGAATCTCGGCGCCTCCAAGCGCCGCACCATCCTGCGGGTAGTCGTGCCGCTGATGGCGGGCGGCATGCTGGCGGGCTTCATCACCAGCTTCATGACCGCGGCGGTGGAACTCTCGACCACCATCATGCTGGTATCCAGCCAGAACGACGCGCCGATGTCGTACGGCATCTATCTCTACATGCAGAGCGCCGCCGGGCGCGGGCCGGGCGCGGCGCTCGGCGTGCTCGCCGTGCTGATCGTGGCCGTCGGCACCTACCTCTCGTACCGCGTGCTGGGCAGCCGCGCACAAGGCGCAAGCGACGCGCAACGCCTCGCGGCGTGAGCGCGGGAAGTCGTGAGGGCGGGAGAGCGACAACTTCCGTGAGGGCGAGAGAGCGTGAGAGCGGGAGAGGGCTACGTCCGTGAGAGCGGGAGAACGGGAGTGCGGGAGAGGAGAAAACCCCTCTAACGATCCTTCGATCTCGCGATCTCCCGATTTCACGATCTCCCGGCTTTTCGGATCTCCCGACCTCCCGGCTTTGAAGCAAACTGGACAGTTGGATGGATGGAGCCAATGCAAAAAGTAAGCGTTGAGTTTGAGAGCGTGTCGCTTTCGTACGGCAAGACGCGGGTGCTGAGCGATGCCAGCATCTCCGTCCAACCGGGCGAGTTCTTCGCCCTGCTCGGGCCGTCCGGCTCGGGCAAGTCGACGCTATTGCGGCTCCTCGCCGGCTTTCTCCAGCCGCAGGCGGGCGCGATTCGAGTCGCCGGAGAGGACGTGACGCGCGTGCCGCCGTGGCATCGCAACATCGGCATGGTGTTCCAGAACTATGCGCTGTGGCCGCACATGACGGTCCGGCAGAACGTGGCGTTCGGGCTGGAGGAGCGCAGGCTGCCGCGCGCGGAAATCGAGCGCAAGGTCGCCGCCGCGCTGGACCTGGTGGGGCTCGGCGAGTATGGCGCGCGGCGGCCCGGGCAGTTGTCGGGCGGGCAGCAACAGCGCGTTGCGCTTGCCCGCACCATCGCCATCGAGCCCAAGGTACTGCTGCTCGACGAGCCGCTCTCCAATCTCGATGCCAAGCTCCGTATACACATGCGGGTCGAGCTGCTGGCACTGCAGCGCAAGCTCGGCATCACCACCATATTCGTGACGCACGACCAGGAGGAAGCGCTCTCGATCTGCGACCGCGTGGCGGTGCTCGATGGCGGCGTAATCCAGCAGGTCGGCACGCCGGTGGAGCTCTACGACGCGCCGGCGAACCGCTTCATTGCCACCTTCGTCGGCACCATCAATCTGCTGAGCGGGACGGTGGCCCGGACCGGAGCCGGCAACGTCTTTCGCAGCGCGGCACTGGGCGACGTTGCCCTGGGCAACGCGGCCGCGACCGCCGGGGCGGCTGAGCTCGCGATACGGCCGCATGCCCTGCACCTGGCCGCGCCGGGCGCTACCGCCGACCGCGCGCGCACCTGGTTCGACGGCTCCGTGGCGGAGCGGGAATTCCTCGGAGAGTTCGTGCGCTACAAGGTGAAGGTCGGGACAGCCGAGATGATTGTCGATCAGCCCCACTACCTCGGCGAGCCGGGCTTTGCCCCGGGCGCCAGCGTGAGAGTCGGCATCAACCCGGTGCAGGCGCGGCTGCTGCCGGCCTGAACCGGATAGTGACGATTACGGG
>Ga0137314_1000171_pt1 | contig 20082 bp, 15 predicted proteins | sample EasRivERMZT199_2_FD_102289 | JGI IMG/M metagenome (GOLD analysis project Ga0137314, IMG submission 102289) | Soil microbial communities from meander-bound floodplain in the East River, Colorado, USA - East River MetaG ERMZT199_2 | ecosystem: Environmental > Terrestrial > Soil > Floodplain ... | reverse complement strand
CGATTACACGCGGCTCTCCTACGACCGCCCCGACGTGATCAATCTGTCGGCGTTCGGCCTGCTTCCCGTGGGATTCGAGGTCACAGGGATCTATCGCTACCAGTCGGGCCGCCTCTACAGTCCACTCACTCCCGGCAACGACATCGACACGACCGTGGGCGCGAAGAACTCGCAGAGGATGCCGCCACAGCGGTCCTTCGATCTCTCCCTGTCCAAGCGGTTCGACTTCGGACATACGCAGGCCAAGTTCACCGCCCAGGTCTTCAACCTCACCAACGAGCTGAACGTCATCGACGTCGATCGGTACACCTCGAGCGGCGCGTTCTTCGGCGCGCCGGTGGACGTCGATTTCGGCAGGATCTTCCAGGTTGGCGTCGAGCTGCGCTTGGGATCGTGACGGGAGGTGCAGGCCGATTGGTGTGAGCATGGACGACGGAATCCCCAGAACAATGCTCGCGACAGGGCAGGGATGGCCGGCGTGAGCCGGACATCGCGGGTCGGTTGAGCATTCCCCTTCCAGCCCGTGGGCGGAGGAAAGGATGGTTTCCACACGACTCGTGCGACTGGCGTCTGCCCTGGCGGTCCTTGCCGCCGTCACGCCAAGCATGGGACAGGGTTCCGAGGTCGATATCGCGGTGGTTTTCAGCCGTGATGCGGCGCCGTATCGGCAGGCGCTGACGGGATTCGAGGAAGTCCTTCAGGCGTCGGGCCGGCAGTATCGCCTCCACCAGCTCTATCTCGACGGCGGATTGCCCAACGACAGGCTGATCCAGAGGATCCGCTCGAGGGCCCCGGAGCTGATCCTGACGATCGGCAGCAGCGCGACGAGCGTCGTCTCCGACGCTATCGACGACATCCCCATCGTCTTCTCCCTGGTGCAGCCCTCCGCCGGCACCGCGACGCTGCGCGGCGAGGCGGGAGGGCATCAGAATCTCACCGGCAGCTCGATGGAGATCCCGCTCGAGGTCCAGTTCCGCGAGGTCCGGGAGATCCTCCCTGAGGCCAAGCGCGTCGGCGTGCTCTACGACCCCGAGGTCACGGGCAAGGTCGTCGAGGCCGCGATCGTTTCGGCGGCGGCCATGGGAATGGACCTCGTTCCCATGAGCGTCCGGTCCGAGGGGGACCTTCTGGCGCATGCGGCATCGCTCTCCGGCGTGGACGCGCTGTGGTCCGTGGCGGACAGCACCGTCTTTTCTCCCCAGGGCCTCAATCAGATCCTCCTCTCCACGCTGCGGCACCGCGTGCCCTTCGTCGGGTTGTCTCCGTCGTTCGTGAAGGCGGGCGCGCTGCTCGCGATCTCGGTGGATTACGCGGACGTCGGGCGACAGTCGGGCGAGATCGCCGACAGGATCCTGGCCGGCGAGAAACCGTCGACCATCCCCGTGACCGCTCCGCGCAAGGTCTCTCTCTCCGTGAACCTGAACACCGCCAGACAGATCGACGTCGCGATCGGGGACAGCATCAGGCAGAAAGCGCAGATCTTCTTCTGACGACCCCGACACCATGAGACCAGCGCGAACGAGTCTTGCCATCCGCTTCATCCTGTTCACATCCACGCTCGTGCTGTTGACCGCGCTGACGTTGGGGGCCTTCTCCCTCATGCGCTACGAGTCGCGTCAGGACGAGCAGATCCGCCACAAGGGCGTTTCGCTCGTCCGCAGCCTGGCCCACAACGCCGAGCTGGGGGTCCTGACGCGCAACCCGGCGATCCTGAACGAACTGGCGCGCGGTCTGTTTCAGGACGAGGACGTCATCGGCGTGAGCGTCGTCGACAGGGAGGGGGCGCTCCTGCTCGACGAGCGAATCGACGCGAGTCCCGGGCGGCTCGTGGCCATCGCCGACCTGGGGGACTACGGCGATGGAACGGTCCGGCTGGGGGGCTTCGCCGAGGAAGGGAAGCGCCCGATCATCGCCTACGAGATGACGTGTGCCGTCTTCACGCAGCGCGGGGGACGGCAGGACGAAGAGGTCGGCTTCCTCGAGGAGCCCTCCACCGTCTCCGGTTCCAAGGAGATGATCGGCTATGCGCGCGTGATGCTCTCGCTGGAGAGCACGCGGAGGGATCTGTCGGATCTGAAGCTGACCTTCGGACTGCTCACCTTCATCGTCATCGCCGTCGCCATCATGCTGACGGTGATGCTGGTCCGCCTCATGGCGGGCCCTCTTCAGGCTCTCGCGGCCGCCACCCATCGGATCGCCGAGGGGAATCTCGACGAGACGGTCACCGAGGAGTTTCCCGGCGAGATCGGCGATCTCGCGCGGGCCTTCAACAGGATGACGTCCGACCTGAAGCGCAGCCGCCGTGAGCTGGAGAGCTACAGCGCGGATCTCGAGAATCAGGTCAGGCTCAGGACGCGCGAGCTGGAGGAGGCGCAGAACCAGCTGGTCCAGGCCGAGAAGATGTCCGCGCTGGGGCTGCTCGTCTCCGGCGTAGCCCACGAGCTGAACAACCCGCTCGCGGGGGTCGTCGGCTATTCGCAGCTCCTGCTGCGCAGCGGCGCCGACGAGAGAGTGCGTCAGGGGTTGGAGAAGATCAACCGCGAGGCGGAGCGCTGCAAGCGGATCGTCCAGAACCTGCAGACCTTCGCGCGCAAGCGCAAGCCGCAAAAGGACCGCGTGGGGGTCAACGGCATCCTGGAGTCGACGCTGGAGCTGCGCTCGTACCAGCTCAAGGTCGACAACATCGGTGTGGAGATGGCCCTGGACCCCGAGGTGCCGATGATCCAGGCCGACTTCCATCAGCTCCAGCAGGTCTTCCTCAACATCGTCATCAACGCCCACCAGGCCATGAAACAGACGGGACGCCCCGGCATGCTGCACGTCAGCACGCGGTACCGCGACGGGATGGTCGTGGCCGAGATCCGGGACAACGGCCCGGGCATCGCACCGGAGGATCTCGGGAGGATCTTCGACCCGTTCTTCACCACCAAGGAAGTCGGGCAGGGGACGGGCCTGGGGCTCTCGATCTGCTACGGCATCGTGCAGGAACACCAGGGCTGGATCGGCGCGCGCAACGCGCCCACCGGCGGCGCGATCTTCTCCGTGGCGCTTCCCGTGGCGGACCTGGATGCGCCTCCCGAGCGCGTCGAGCAGCCGGCTCCCGAGCCGGTCGCGCCGTCGGCGATCAAGAGGAACATCCTCGTGGTGGACGACGAGCTGGCCATCCTGGACATCCTGCGTCAGGTGCTCCGCGCCGACGGACACCGGGTCGACACGGCGCTCAACGGCGCGGTCGCGATGCGCAAGATCGACGCGGAGCGCTACGACGTGATCATCTCGGACCTCAGAATGCCCGGCATGAGCGGTCAGGAGCTCTACGAGGCGATCCTGCACCGCGACCCGTCGCTCGCGAAGCGCGTGCTCTTCAGCACGGGCGACGTCGTGAACACCGAGACCAACGCGTTCCTCGAGCGGTGCGGCAACAACTACCTCCAGAAGCCCTTCGAGATCGATGCCTTGAGGCGCGCGGTCCACGACGTGCTGCGAATCTGCTGAGCCGCGCGCGGTCGCGCCCGTGTTAGAGTGATCCGCCAGATGAATGCGACCCGACGCCGCCTCGGTCCTGTCGCCGCCCTGCTCGTGGCGGCCCTCGTGGGCGGGCTTCTCGCGCTCTGCGTCGTTCACATCCCGGCCGGCCACGTCGGCGTCGCGGGGACGTCTCAACCTCCCCGTCGCGTCCTTTCCGCCGGGTTTCACCTGAGACGCCCCCTGGATCGTCTCGACCTTTACCCGGTGGAGCCCCTCTCCTTCTCGGGACGAGCCGAGGCGATCACCCGCGAAGGATCCCGCCAGCCGCTGCTGTACGAGCTGACGGCGCGCGTCGATGCCGGCCGCGCGGCGATGCTGCCGCCCCGGGCCTTCGCGGGGCGCACGCAGGAAGTCTTCGGGCGCGAGATGGAGAGGCTCGTACGCGCGGCGCTCGAAAGCCCCGCAGCGGCCGGCGCGCTCCCGGAGGAGGGCATCCAGGAGGCGCTCCACGCGCGCGGCTTCATCGTCGAGCGGCTCGACGTCCGGTCTGCAGGCTCCACCGGCATCGCGTCGTCGCACCGGCTTGCGCACCCGATCGTGCTGATCGGTCTGGATGGAGCCGACTGGCAGATCATCGACCCCATGATGAAGCGGGGCCTTCTGCCGCATCTGGCGTCTCTGAAGATGCGCAGCGCCTGGGGGCCCATGCGATCGTTCGAGCCGATCCTCTCTCCGCTCCTCTGGACGACTGTGGTGACGGGAAAGCCCCCCGATGAGCACGGGATCATCGACTTCCTCGTCCCCGACCCCGCGACGGGACGCAAGATCCCGATCACGTCACGATCCCGGAAGGTGCGCGCTCTGTGGAACATCTTCGGCGACGCCGGACTGACGAGCGACATCGTCGCGTGGTGGGCCACCTGGCCGGCCGAAGCCATTGACGGACGCATCGTCTCCGATCGGGTCGCGTACTCGCTCTTCGACGTGGAGGCCGCCGGGTCCGGCCTGACCTACCCGGAGGAGCTGTGGCACGACCTTGCGCCTCTGGTCGTCCCGGCGGGAGAAGTCTCCCAGGCCGACCTGTCGCGGTTCGTCGACGTGAATGAGCGTGACGTCGCGCAGGCGCGCGCGGCGGCGGCCGCGAATCCCAAGGACGCTTACCGCCATCCGGTGAATCACTTGAGCCGGATCATCGCCGGGACCAGGTCGTATCACGCGATAGCCCTGCGGTTGCTTCGGGATCGCCAGCCCGATCTCTTCGCCGTCTACTACCAGGGGATCGACGAGGTCAGCCATCGCTTCGCGCACTTCATGCCGCCCCGCATGTCCCAGGTCAGCGAGGCGGATTTCGCGCGCTACCAGCGCGCCGTGGAGGCGTTCTACATATGGCAGGATGAGCTGCTCGGCGAGCTGCTCGGCGCCATCGCCGATGACGCAACGGTCATCGTGCTCTCCGACCACGGGTTTCACAACGGCTCGTCCAGGCCGGCCGACGAGCCCGCCGACATCGAAGGCAAGCCGGGGCGCTGGCACAGGCTCTACGGGATCGTCATGGTGGCCGGGGAGGGGATAGCGCCCGGAGCTGTCGACGGGGCCACGCTCAACGACGTTGCGCCGACGGTCCTGGCGCTTGCGGGACTGCCGCTCGCCAGGGACATGAAGGGCTCTCCGCTGGTGCGCCGCGGCGCCGCGGCGTCAGGCGAGGAGCCGGCACGGATCGCGACCTACGAGGATCCATCGAAGCCGCATGCGCAGGGGGCGGTCACGCCGGCGGGGACGGCCGCGGCGGATGAAGAGCTCCTGCGCAACCTCGAGTCGCTCGGTTACATCGGCGGTGCTCAGGGCTCACCGGGTGAGCGCGATGACGCGGAGGTCCCGGCCGCCACCGTCACGGCCCACACCAACCTCGCGGCCGCCCTGGTGCAGAAGGGGGATCTGGCAGGCGCCGAGAAGGAGCTCGAGGCGGCGCTGGCCCGCGTCCCGGGATACTTCCCGGCGTTGATGAGCCTCGCCCGCGTGCTGGTGAAACAGGGGAGGATCGAAGAAGCCTTCGATGCGACGCGGCGCGCCCTTACCGCGACGCCGCGACCCGATCCGCAGGCCTTCGTGCAGATGGCGCTGCTCGCCTCCCGGGCCGAGAGCAGTGCGGTGGCGCGCCGCCTTCTCGACGACCTCGAAGCGAAGGGGGCTTCGCCGGCGGCGATCAGCGCGGCGAGGGGCGTTCTGTCGGAGGAGGCGGGGAGGCTCGATGAGGCCGAGCGGTTCTACCGTGCCGCGCTCGCGAGCGACCCGGCGTTCGCCGATCCGCTGGGACGGCTTTTCGCGCTCTACCGCGGTGCCGGCAAGGAGGCTGCGCTCCACGATCTGGTGCGGCGAGGGCTCGAAGCCAACGATCTCTCGGTTCTGCACCACAACTGGCTCGGGCTGATCCTCGAGCGGCGCGGCGATCCACGGGGGGCCGAGCGGGAATTCCGGCGCGCGCTCGAGATCGCCCCCGATTTCGCGGGGACGATGGCAAACCTCGGATCATTCTATGGACGAGCCGGCCGGCTCGACGACGCGGTGACCGTCCTCGCGCGCGCCGTGCGCATCGAGCCCGCGAACCTGGAGGCACGGGTCAATCTCGGAGCGGCCCTGGCCAAGTTGGGACGCCTCGACGAAGCCATCGCGAATCTCGAGGAAGCGCGCGGTCTTGGGCTGCGCTCCGCGGAGCTGCTCAACGCCGTGGGTCTTGCGTACGCCGAGACGGGGCGCGCCAAGGATGCGATCCGTGCGCTGGAGGAGTCCCTCAGGCTGCGGCCGGATCAGCCCCAGGTGCAGGCGCTCCTCAGGGAGCTGCGGCCAGGAGCTTGAGCTCCGGATCCTGCCCGGGGAAGTAGCGGCCGTAGTGGGCCCACGCCTCCGGCTGGCGCGCCATGATGAATTTCCGGAAGCCGTCGAGATGGCGTTCGTAGGCTGCCTGCACTTCGGCGCGCTCCTTCGGCCCGAGGCCATCGTGGAGTCCTTCGGCGATCCGCTTGACGACCCACCCCCACGCGAGCGCCTCGAGATAGTGCCGGTCGGCCCTTTCATTCCCGAACGAGACGAGCGGGATCGGGAATCCGCGCGAGAGATGGCGGGCGTGGAAGTACTCGTGGTCGAGGATCACGTCGAGCCAGGCCGGCGTGTGCGGTGCGGCGAGCGTCGCCGGGAAGATCACCAGGTCGTTGCGGACGCCAGCGCCACGGATCGGCGCGTCGTCCTCATCGGCGGGATCGGTTCCGTTGGGTCTCACGAGACCGGCGTAGGTGACCCCTTCGGCGCGCCCCTCTTCCGCCCGCACGCTGGCGATCCATGTCTCATGGTCGGGGTGCATCGCGAAGAGCCGGGCGGTCGCGTCTGCGGCCGTGATCGCCGCGGCGCTGGCGGGAGTCCCCGAAGCCGCCGCTGAGAGAGCGAGCAGCCCCGTCGCCACTGACGTGCGGATCCATCCCCCCGACGACCCCATACCCCCCGTCCCCAGTTCTTCAGGGAAGGTACGGTGAAGTTCTGGGCGGGGCAGCGGGTTTCGGGAGGTATGCGGCGATCAGGGGCGGCGTGCCGGGACAACCGTCACCATCGCTTCTGCCGACCAGTCGGCGGCCGGAGCGGTCAGGCCCCACCGCGATGCGAAGGTCACGGGAATGCGGCGTCCCAGCACGACCCCGGCACCCAGCGCGCGCACGTCGTTGCCGAAGCGCGAGGCGGCTGCGCCATCCACCTCGCCGAAGAGCCTGAAGGACGCCGTTTCGGCCGACCACCATCCCGCCAGGCCGAACAGCAGCACGTCGTCCTGCGTTCCGGCTTCCTCGGGATGTCCGAGGATTCCGAAGCCGAGATTCGCCCCCCATCCCCATCGGCGTGTCTGCCATCCCGATGCGACGATGAAGGCGACGTCGGTCTGGTCCGTGCCGAGGCGATCCTCTCCGGGAGCGTTGGGGAGCTTCACCAGCATCACGGCCGACCAGTCGATCCCGCGCGAGGCGATCTCGCAGGAGACGCTTGCGCGGGCGTCCTCGACGCCGGTCACGGGATCCGCTCCGCGCTCGTCGATCCTCTGCACCCCCCAGCGCAACCGCGCCTCGCATCTCTTCCCCAGCCCCATGGCCGCGTCCACGAGGCTCGCGCTCCAGGCGTCGCGGACGAAGTCGGGCTCGTCTCCCAGAAACGCGGGGCGCGCGTCGTCGAGACGCGCGACTCCCACCGTCGCCTCCCAGGTCCCATCCGGCAACGTCCAGGGGAGCAGCGTCCGGATGGCGCCGCGCGGCACCGGCGCGGGATCAGGCTCAGCCGCATGCGCCGACGCCGCACAGCTCGCGATGACGAGACACGCCAGGGTCCCCGAAGGTAATGTCCTGAGGGCCCTCTGGAAGTGAGCGGGGAACCCACGCGCATTTTGCGTGGGTCGCGAATGCAAGGGAGGCGAGCCGCCGTGAGGCGGCGGAGCCGTGCCCGAAGGGCAGTGGCCTTCGGGGACCCGGGGTGAGTGGGAGAGTGTCATCGGCGCGAAAGGAGTGGCATTATACGCGTCGATCATGCTGAAGGGGAGCTATCCACCCATACCGACGCCGTTCGAGGAGGGGCGCTTCGCACCGGAGCGGCTCGCGGAGAACCTCGAACGATGGGGCGCCGATCCGCTCGACGGCTACGTCGTGCTCGGATCCAACGGCGAAGCGCCGCTTCTGGATGATCACGAACGCCAGGCCGTGGTGCGCACCGTCTACGAGCACATCGCTCCCGACCGCTTCCTGATCGTCGGGGCCGGCCGCGAATCGACCGCCGCCACCATCCGCAGCGTGAAGGAAGCGTTCGACCTGGGAGCGGACGCCGTCCTCGTCGGCGTGCCCTCCTACTACAAGCCTGCGATGACCGACGCGACCCTGCGCGAGCACTATCTGAGAGTGGCCGACGCCTGCCCCGGACCGATGCTCCTCTACAGCGTTCCCGTCTTCACCACGCTGCCGATCGGAGTGCCCCTCTTCAGCGATTTGATCCGCCACGAGCGCGTGGCGGGGATCAAGGACTCCTCGGGAGACCCCGCGGCGATCGCCGCGATGGTGTCCGCCGCGCGCGCGGCGGGACGCGAGGCATCCATCATGGTCGGCTCCGCGCGCGCGCTGGCGCGCGGGCTCCTTTCCGGCGCCTCGGGGTCGGTGCTCGCCGTCTCCTCGATTGCGCCCACGGTGGTCGACAGGATCGGAAAGTGTGCGGCCGCCGGCGACGGCGACGGAGCCGGACGCATCAACGACGCGCTTCTGCCGCTGGCCGAGGCCGTGACCAGCCGGCACGGCATTGGCGGCCTGAAGGCGGCGCTCGATATCAGGTCCTTCTACGGCGGGGAGCCGAGGCCTCCCCTGCGGCCCATCGATGCGGCCACGAGAGAGGAGATCGCCGGTCTGATGCGAAGCCTGGAGATCCTGCCGCCGACGTCCGCGTGCGCGCCCTGATCCTGGGGGGCTCCCGCTTCATCGGGCGCCGGCTCGCCGACGCCCTGCTCGAGGCGGGACACAGCGTCACCCTCTTCAACCGCGGCCGCACCGACGACGGTCTGGGCGACCGGGTGCGGCGGCTCTCGGGCGATCGCGGATCGGAAGGCGATCTGTCGCGCGCGCTCGATGGGCTCACCTTCGACGCCGCGTGGGACTTTCTCTGCTACGACGGCGACGACGCGAGACGCGCGGTCGCCCACCTGGCTGGAAGGGTGGGAAGGCTCGTGCACATCAGCACCTGCTCGGTCTACTGGGCTACGGGGGATTTCCCCTGTCCGGTGCCCGAGGAGGAGTTCGATCGTCACGGCGACTTCGCGGAGCGCCCCGGCAGCATCGAGTACGCGTACGGATACGCCAAGCGCATGGCGGAGCGCGTGCTGATGGAGGCGCATCGGGAAGGAAGGCTCCCGGTCACCATCGTGCGCCCACCGGTGGTGGCGGGGGAGGACGAGCCGGGCCTGCGCTACGCCTCGTACTGCCACCGGCTCGAGGATGGGCTGCCGCTGATCCTCCCCGACGGCGGCTTCGTCTCCTTCAGGCACGTCTATGCCGGAGACCTTGCCCGCGCGCTGGCGCGGATCCCGGACACCACGGTTGCCGCGGGACGGGCCTACAACCTGGCGTCGCCCGAGATCCTGAGCGTCAGACGCCTCGTCATCGATATCGCGGGGCTCATGGACCGCAGCCCCGAGCTCGTGGAGATCCCGGGCCCCATTCTGCGCCGGCTCGCGCCGGAGCTGGAGGTGACGGCCTTCTCTCCGTTCTCGCAGCGCGCGCCGCAGATCCCCGCCGTGGATCGCGCCATCGGGGAGCTTGCCTGGTCTCCGACGCCATATCCCGTGTGGCTCGAGAGGATCGTGCGCTGGTGGGTGGAGGAAGGGAGACCGGCGCGTCTCGTGCCGCCGGCATCGCGCCATCGCGACAGGGAAATCGCGATGGTCGCCGCGTACCGCGAGCGCCTCGGGAACTAGCGTCCCGTCCTAGGAGGGCCGCGTCGGGCGCGACATCCTTCCGGCGCCCAGGATGATCCGCAGCGCCGTCAGGAGGCGGGCGACATTCTCCTCGCGCGCTGAGCCCCCCATCAGCCCCACCCGCCAGATCTGTCCAGCCAGGGGCCCGAGCCCGCCGCCGATCTCGATGTTGTGCTCCGCGAGAAGTCGCGCGCGCACCCCCTTCTCGTCGACGCCATCAGGGATGCGCAGCGCGTTCAGCACGGGGAGCCGGTGCTCCGGCTCCGCGAGGAAGTCGAGGCCGAGCCCGGCCGCTCCGAGGGCGAGCCGCTCGTGCGTCGCGCGGTGCCGCGCGAAGCGGCTCTCGAGCCCCTCCGCAAGGAGCAGCTCGAGGGCCTCGGCGAGGCCGTAGTAGGAATTGCTCGGCGCGGTGTGATGGTAGGTGCGCTCCGGCCCCCAGTAGGCTTCGAGCAAGCGAAGGTCCAGCGCGAAGGAGACGGGCGGATTCTTCCGCTTCCTGAGTGCGGCGTGGGCCCTGGGCCCGACCGTGATCGGAGCGAGCCCGGGAGGACCCCCGAGGCATTTCTGCGACCCCGAGTAGCAGACGTCGATCCCTTCGCCGCCGCCGGCGCCGTCCACGTCGAGTGGGATGCCGCCCAGCGACGTCACCGCGTCCACGATGACGAGCGCGTCGCGCGCGTGCGCGAGACGGATCGCGTCGTCGAGGGGCTGCATGATTCCCGTCGAAGTCTCGGCATGGACGAGCGCCACGGCCTTGATCGGGCCGGCGGTGCTCGCGAGAACCTTCTCGATGTCGTCCGGCGGGACGGGCCTTCCCCACGGTACCTCGACGAGAATCGGGTCGCCCCCCACGCGGCGCACCATATCCGCGATGCGCGCGCCGAAGTAGCCGGCCACGCACACCACCACGCGATCCGACGGCTCGACGATGTTGGTGACGGCGGCCTCCATCCCCGCCGTTCCGGTCCCGGAGATCGTCAGCGTCAGGGGATTCTTCGTCCGGAACGCCTGCCGCAGCATGGATGCGATCGAATCCATCATGGCGAGGAACGCCGGGTCGAGATGCCCCAGCGTGGGCTGGGACATCGCGGCGAGAACGCGCGGCTCGACCGAGCTGGGGCCCGGCCCCATCAACAGGCGTTGGGGAGGCTTCTGCATCAGTCAGATTCTCATGGCTTCGCGTCGCCACGGGCGAACCAGTCGCGCGTGGACTTCACGTCGCTCGTGATCTGCCGGGTCAGCGCCTTGGGGGACTCGAAGCGGCGCTCGTCGCGCAGGTAGGCGCAGAAGGCGAGCCTGAGGGTCTGGCCGTACAGCTCGGCTCCGTCGTAGTCGAGCAGATGCGCTTCGATGACGCGCTCCCCCTCGCCGAAGGTGGGCCGGTCTCCAATGTTGGTCACGGAGGGGTAGGTCCGCGTCCCGACTTCAGCGCGCGTCACGTAGACCCCCTGCGCCGGGATCAGCTCGTTGTCGGTGGAGAGATTGGCGGTGGAGAAACCGAGCCCCGAGCCGCGGCCGCGGCCGTGGACGACGAGGCCGCGGATGGCGTATTCGCGCCCGAGCATCGCGGCCGCCCGGTCGACGCTGCCGCGCTCGATGTTGTTCCTGATGCGCGTGGAGGAGACGGGCCTGCTGTCGAAGAGAACGACAGGGACGCGATCCACGGTGATGCCGAGACGCTGCCCCTCGCGGCGCAGCAGATCGAAATCGCCCACCCCGCCGCGCCCGAAATGGAAGCCCGCGCCGACGTAGAGCGCCGAGGCGCCTATCTTGCGCGCCAGGATCTCCTCGACGAAGGCCTCCGCGGTCACGTTGGCGAACTCCCTCGTGAAGGGGATGATCAGCATCACGTCGAGTCCCAGCGTCGCCAGGAGCCTGATCTTCTCCGACAGGGGGAGGATCTGCGGCGGGCGTCCCGCCGGCCGTAGGATCGTCAGGGGATGCGGGTCGAACGTCAGGAGGATCGCGGTCCCCCCGGTGGCGCGGGCGCGCGCCGTGACGGTCTCGATGATCCGGCGGTGCCCGAGGTGGATGCCGTCGAAGTTGCCGATGGCAACGACGGGCGCGGGAAGGTGCCCGAGCGCCCCCGGGTCACGAAAGACCTTCATCTCCACAGCCAGAGCCCCGCGTGGAGAATGAGGTTGGCGATGACGCCGCAGATGAGATCGTCCGCCATGATCCCCCAGCCTCCCGGCAGCCTCTCGGCCGCGCTCGCTGGCCAGGGCTTCAGGACGTCGAGCGCGCGAAAGAGGAAGAAACCGGCGGCGCAGGTTGCCACCGTCGGTGCGATGAACGCCATGGTCACGAGGAATCCGGCGACTTCGTCCACGACCACCTCGGAGGGGTCATGATAGCCCAGGTTCTTCTCGACCACGTTCGCACAGGCCACACCGGCGATCGACGCCAGTATCGCGAGAGCGAGGACGAGCAGTGGCCCGCCCAGGGCGTAGGCCAGGAGATAGAGCGGCAGCGCAGCCAGGGTCGCGACCGTGCCCGATGCGAAGGGCGCGTGCCCGACCCCCAGGAACGTGGCGACAGCCCAGGCGGCGCCCCTGGCCCCCGATGCCCGGCCTTCCTCAGGAGGCATCGGTCCCGGGCTCGCCGTCGGGCTCGGCGTGCAGGTCGTAGGGGCCGGCGTCGGTGACGCGCACCGGAAGGAAGTCGCCGACCGCGAGCTCCTGAGCGGCGTGCACGAGCACCGATCCATCGATGTCGGGGGCCTGGAAGAAGGCCCGCGCGCGGTAGGGCCCCTCCGGCTCGTCGGGCGCGCCGTCCACCAGGGCCAGCAGGCGCGTGCCGATGCGGGCGCTGTAGAGCTCGCTGGAGATGTCGTGCTGCAGCGTCATGACGCGGTCGCGGCGCGCCAGTTTCTCGTCCTCGGGGACGTCGTCGCCGAGATCGTGGGCCGCGGTGCCCGGTTCATGGGAATAGGTGAACACGCCCAGGTGATCGAACCGCGCCTCCTGCACGAAATCGAGCAGCTCCGCGACGTCCTGCTCGGTCTCGCCGGGGAAGCCGACGATGAGGGTGGTCCGCAGGGAGATCCCCGGGACGCGTTTCCTGAAGGCCTCGATCATCCTCAGGAAGGACTCGGCGCTCCCCCCCCGGCGCATCCGCGACAGGACGCGCTTGCTGGCGTGCTGCAGCGGGATGTCGATGTAGGGGATCACGCGAGCTGCTGCCGCCATCGTGTCCATCAGTCTGGTCGTCACCTTGCTGGGGTAGGCGTAGAGGATCCTGATCCAGCGCAGGTCCGAAACCGTGTCGAGCGCTTCCAGCAGGGCGGGGAGTCCGCCGCTCTCGCCGATGTCCGAGCCGTAGGACGTCGCGTCCTGCGCGATCAGGTTGATCTCGCGCACGCCGCTCGCCGCGAGTGACTGCGCCTCGGTGCGCAGGGAGTCGATGGTCCGGGATCGGAACCGCCCGCGGATCTTGGGGATGATGCAGAAGGCGCAGGGGTTGTCGCAGCCTTCGGAGATCTTGAGATACGCGCTGGCGCCAGAGGTCGCCAGGATCCGTCCGGCGTCCTCTCTCGGGATGTAGGCGGCGGGCCCCAGGTCGGGGACGAAGGTGTCCGTCTCGAGCGCGCAGGCTTCCTCGATCCGCTCGACGTCGTTCAGGCCGACGAAGCCATCCACCTCGGGGAGGATGCGTCGCATCTCGTCGGCGAATCGCTGCACCATGCATCCCGCCACGATGAGGCGGCGCAGGCGGCCCTGGCGCTTGAGCCGACCCATCTCACGGATCGTCTCGTAGCCTTCGTCCTTGGCGCTCTGGAGGAAGCCGCAGGTGTTGACCACCACGACGTCGGCGCGCTCCGGGTCGAGGCTGATGTTGTAGCCGTGGCGGCGGAGGCGCCCCAGCATGACTTCGGAGTCCACGAGGTTTTTCGCGCACCCCAGCGATACCAATCCGACGGTGATCATGGAGGGCGCCATTATAGCGCCCTGGGTGCGCGGGCCTCTGGCCCGCATGTGCCCTCGACTCGCCACCTCCGCGAGCGGCCGCTCGCCTGGCTCGAGGGACGACGGGCCGCAAGCCAGCGCGCGGCGTCAGGAGCCGGGGCGGAGGCGGGGGGACTTGATGGCGGGCAACGGCCCCGTGGTGTTGACGCCTTCCTGCCGCAGCTTCGGACGATGCGCCGGCGCGGAGAGCAGGTCCACGGTGGCCATCGACCAGGTGCTGCCGCCGATCTCCTCGCACGCAGCGACCAGGTCGTCGGTGGGATTCACCAGCAGCTTGAGATGGCTTGCCGCCTCGAGCAGCGCCAGGTCGTTGATCGTGTTGCCCACCGAGACGTGGGGGACTGAGCCGCAGGCGCGCAGGAGCGCCTGGATCTTCCCCGGGCCGTGCGGCAGCGGCTCGATGATGGAGGAGGTCAGCACGCCGTCCACGACCGCGACCTGCCCCGCCACCACGTCGCGCGGCTCGATGCCGAGGCGATCCACGGCCACCTCCACCGCCCATCGCGGTGAGGACGAGACGATGACGATGCGGAACCCCTGGTCGCGAAGCTGGCGGATCATGTCGGCGGGACGCCCGCTGTCAATCGCCATCGACTTCTCGACCGATCGGATCGCCTCGCGGGCGGACTCGTAGAGATCGTCCTCGCGGATCCCCGCCAATCCCTGGAGCATGGCGCGCACCATCGTCTCCTCGGGGCAGCCCCCGTCGCGGTACAGCCGCAGCAGGAGCATGTAGTCCTGGTGGGCCTCCCGGGAGGGCTCCTGGCCAAGCGACCGCACGGCGCGCGCCAGCGGACCTGACCCGGCTTCCCGCAACGTGTTCTGTTCCACGAGACGCTGCCAGAGGATCTCGGCGACGTCCTGGGCCCACAGGGTTCCATCGGCATCGAAGGCCGCGATCTGACGCTGGCCCGGGCGCAGGTTGCGCCCCTGCTGCGCGACGCGCAGGCAGCGCTCGACGACGTCGTTATAGCTGACGGAGGGAATGCTCATGAGGACCTCCTCGTGCGCAGGGCGTGCCGTGCAATGGCCGGAGTGAGACTCAGGGATAGATGCGGCTCAGCGTGCGGGGGTACGGGATGGTCTCCCGCAGATGATGGATTCCGCAGAGCCACGTCACGGCCCGCTCGATTCCCATACCAAAGCCGGCATGAGGAACCGTGCCGTATTTCCGGATTTCCAGGTACCACTGGAAGGCGTCCTCGGGGAGCCCATGCTCCCTGATCCGTGACAAGAGTAAATCATAGTCATGAATGCGCTGACTTCCACCGATGATCTCGCCATACCCCTCCGGGGCCAGCACGTCGACGCAAAGGGCTTTATCGGTATCTGCCGTATCTGGCTGCATGTAAAAGGCTTTCGTCTTCGCCGGATAGTGAGTCACCATCAGGGGCGCCGCGTGCAGATTCGAGAGGATGGTTTCGTCAGTGCCGCCGAAATCGTTGCCGTATTGGAAATCGACACCGTTCTGCTTCAGCGTGGCGACGGCCTCGTCGTAGGTCATCCTCGGGAAGGGGCGCGAAACAACCTCGAGCTTCGCGACGTCCCTCTCGAGCACCTTCAACTCCTCGCGCCGGCGCGTCAGGACCCGCTCAACGATGTATACGATGAACTCCTCGGCGAGTTCGAGCAGCCCCGGGAGCTCCATGAAAGCCACCTCCGGCTCCACCATCCAGAACTCGGTGAGGTGCCGGCGCGTCTTTGACTTCTCGGCGCGGAAGGTGGGGCCGAAGCAATAGACCTTCCCGAAAGCCATGCACGCCGGTTCCAGGTAGAGCTGTCCCGACTGTGTGAGGTAGGCCTTCTCCCCGAAGTAGTCGGTCTCGAACAAGGTCGAGGTCCCCTCGCAGGCGGCCGGGGTGAAGATGGGGGAGTCGATCAGCACGAAGCCGCGCTCGTCGAAGAAATCCCGGATGGCCTTGCAGACTTCGCTGCGGATCTTCAGGATGGCGTGTGGCCGGCTGGAGCGCAGCCACAGGTGACGCTGGTCCATGAGGAAGTCCACGCCGTGGTCCTTGGGCGCGATGGGATACTCGGCGGCGATGTGGATGGGGGTCAGGTTCGTGACGTTCATCTCGAACCCCCCCGGCGCGCGCGGCTCGCTGCGGACCGTCCCGGTCATGGTGAAGGACGATTCCTGCGTCAGGTCCCCCGCGGTCTGGAAGACCTCGGGGGGAGCCTGCTTCGCGACCACCACTCCCTGCGCGTAGCCCGTACCGTCGCGCATCACTAGGAAGCGGATCTTGCCGATGTCGCGCTTGTGGTAGACCCAGCCTCGAAGGGTGACTTCTTTGCCGACGTGGCGTACCAGATCGGCGATGAGAACGATGGGCGGCCCGCTGTCTTTTAGCGTCCCGCTGTCCTTCAGCGACCCGCTGTTCTTCAGCGTCCCGCTGTCCTCTGGCGTCGTCATTCGCCGTCTTCTTCGCTCTTGCCCGCTGCGGCCCTGGCGTTGGCGATGATCTTCTCCTGCAGGTGGGTCGGCACGGTCTCGTAGTGCGCGAGCTCCATGTGGTACTCGCCGCGGCCCCCGGTGAGTGAGTTGAGCGTCGCGTTGTAGCCCAGCATTTCGGCCATGGGGACGACGGCCTTGATGATGCTGCTGTGCCCCGCCTGGTCCATCCCCTGCACGCGCGCGCGGCGGCTGTTCAGGTCCCCCAGGATGTCGCCGTAGCACTCCTCCGGGATCGTCACCTCCACGTGCATGTGCGGCTCGAGCAGCGTGGGGCCCGCCTCCATGACCGCCTTCTTGAAGGCCTCGCGCCCCGCGACCTGGAAGGCTATGTCCTTGGAATCGACGGGATGCGTCTTGCCGTCCACCAGCGACACGCGCACCCCCGACATCGGAAAGCCGGCGAGGACCCCTTCGTTCATCTTGCTCTGGACCCCCTTGTCGACGCTCGGGCGGAACGACTGATCGATCACGCCTCCGACGATCTTGTCGACGAACTCGTAACCCCCTTCCTTGCGTGGCTCCACGTCGATGAACACGCGGGCATACTGTCCGGCGCCGCCGGTCTGTTTCTTGTGCGTGTACTCGACGTACTTGACGGCCTTTGTGATCGTCTCGCGGTAGGGGATCTTCGGGAGCTTGAGGATGCAGTCGACCCCCTGGCGCTTGAGCTTGGAGATGGCCACTTCGACGTGCTGCTGACCGGCGCCGGAGATGAGCATCTCCTTGGTCTGCGTGTCGCGCCCGACTCTGAGCATAGGGTCGGTCTCGAGCAGCCTGTGCAGGGCGACGGAGAGCTTCTCCTCGTCGCCGCGGGTCTTTGGCTCCAGCGCCCAGGAGATGGCCGGCTCGGGGAAATGGACTTTGGGAAACTCGATGACATGGTTCTTGTCGGCGACGACGGTGTCGCCGGTCTGGGTCACCTTCAGCTTGGCGAAAGCGCCGATGTCTCCGGCGCGCAGCTCGGGGACGGTGGTGAGCGTCTTCCCCTGGACGATGTTCAGATGACCCACGCGCTCCGGCTCGCTGCGCGTCGCGTTGTGGATCGTCGACTCTCCCTTGAGGACGCCGGAGACCACGCGGACGTAGTTGATCTTGCCGGAAAAGGCGTCGATGAGGGACTTGAAGACGAATCCGGAAAAGGGCTCGGCGTTGTCGGGCTTGCGCGATGTCTCGCCATCGTGGCCGTCTTTCCCCGCGCGCGGGCCACGATCGGCCGGCGAAGGGGCGAACCGGACGACGGCGTCCAGGATCGGCTGCGCGCCCACGTTGAGCATTCCGGCGGCGCAGAAGACGGGGAAGATCGCGCGCCCCTGAACGGCCTTCTTCAGCGCGGACACCAGCTCATCGTCGGTCAGCGCTCCGGCTTCGAGGTATTTCTCCATCAAGGCTTCGTCGTTCTCCGCGACGATGTCCACCAGCGCTTCGCGGGCCGCAACGGCTGCGTCCTTCACCGTATCGGGGACCTCGGTCTCCTGGGGCTTCCCCCCGCCGGCCGGCCAGACGAGAGCCTTCATCCGGATGAGATCGACGACTCCCTTGAAGTCCTTCTCCTCGCCGATCGGAATCTGGACGGGGATGGCGGCGCGGCCGAAAGCTTCGTGGATCGACTGGAGGCTTCGCTCGAACGAGGCCCGCTCCCTGTCCATCTTGTTGATCACGAGGAACCGCGCCACGTCGAACTCGTCGCAGAAGGTCCAGACCTTCTTGGTCCCCACCTCGACACCGGAGACGGCCGAGACCACCACCAGGGCGCTATCCACGGCGGTGAGGGCGCCGCGCGCCTCGAAGAGGAACGCCCGGTAGCCGGGCGTGTCGAGGAGGTTGATTTTCGTCTTGTCCCACTCGAGATGAGCCAGCGCGGAAGAGACCGATTTCTTGCGCGCGATCGATTCCTCGTCGAAGTCCGTGATCGTGTTGCCTTCATCGACCTTGCCGAGGCGGTTCACCGCCCCAGATTCGAACAGGAAGGAGGAAGCGAGGCTCGTCTTGCCAGCGCCCCCGTGTCCGACGATCCCCAGGTTCCGGATCTCGGCCGCGTCATAGGTCTTCATCCCGTCTCCTCACATCGCGCCGTCGCGCGATGCCATGAGTGGTGGGGTCGAACGATGGCAATCGGCGGACGGAGCCCGCCGATTGCGCGGTCTGAGTGAACTGGAGCGCGTACTATACCACGCTCCCGGCCGCCTCCCCGAAAGGGGGCGCACTCACTTGGGATTGGGCGTGGACTCGGTGGAGGGAGGCGACGCCGCGACGCGCTTCATCAGGTCGTCGTAGACCTTCTTGACGCGTGGGCGTACCACGGGGCAGGACTTGTCGTTCACATAGCACCACGCCAGCGTCTCGTTCGTGCAGCCGCACGTGCAACGCTCGCGGTTGATCGTCTCGAAGAACTCCTTCTTCACCGCGGGGTCCACGCCGTCCCACGATTCATAGCCTTCGAGCTGTCCGTAGAATCCGGCGCGCACGGCCCCGATGGGGCCAGCCTCACTGTTCGGAGCGCCAGCGGCAGCACCAGGAGCCTGGGGGTTGGCCTTCGGGTCAGCGACCGTCACCGGCTGGACGGGCTTGCGGGTCGCGGCCAGCGTCGTCTTCCTCAAGTCGGCTTCGTAGAACGGTTTGTAGGCGTACTGGAAGTCGATCTCGCTGATCTTCGTCATCTTCTTGAAGTCGGGGATGCTCGCGAACGATTTCCCGGCCGCCCTGTTGGCCATGATGCTCGCGACGACCTCCGACGTGAGGCCGGGGTGCTTCCTGAGAGTTGCCTCGGGGGACTTGTTAAGGAACTGCAGAAACGTGTCCATCGCAACGTTCTTCTCGGGTCCAAGGACTTCCGCCTCGGCGCCCGCCTTGGCGGCCTGGGGCGCGGCGGCTGGGGCCGCAGGTTGCGACGGGGTCTGGGGAGCCGCGGCCGGCATGCCGGCCGCGAGGGCTGCGACAAGGACAAAGAAGAAGATGATGACCGTGTGAGGGCGCGCGTCGACGCGCCGGAAACGTAGAGTTCGGAACATCGGAATGAATCTCCCCCGGTGCGAAGCGTCAGGACAGACGATATCGCGAGTCTAGGGTGACCTCCCGCAAGTGTCAAGGTTCCAGCGGTTTGGAGTCACAGATACCCTGACGTGATGGTTCAAGGGTTCCGCGTGGAACTCCCTCCTACGCCATCATCCGGGCAGGCGTCTGGGTCAACGGGCGCGCCGCGGAAACAGCGATGCAGCTCATGACAAAGACCGCGGTCGGGGGTTCGTTGTCCCTCTGTGGGCCGTGTGACATAATCCCCCGGAGCGCGGGAGGGTCCCACCCATTCATCATCGAAGCAATCTGCGACCGCGAGCGGTCGTCGCGGCGGGGATTTTCATGTCCTGCGCGACCGCGCTCTTCGCGGCCACAGATGATGAGATCTGGGGAGCGCTCCGCTTCCCGCCGACGCTCCACGGCGCGCGGCACGCCGCCATGGGGAGCGCCGGCATCGCCATGGTCGGTGACGCCACCGCGACCCTGACGAACCCCGCCCGGCTTCCGGCGGCGCTCGATCCCGAGGTTCTGTTCGAGGTGCGCTCGCAGGATCCGGACGAGACCGCGCTTGAGAGCGGGCTTCTGCAGTTCGATCCGTCGATCAATCCGTTCGCGGGCTCTTCCTTCTCCACCGAGGCCGCCCCCGACGACGACCCGGAGGGGATGCTCGCCTTCGTGTGGCCGTTCGATCTCGCGCGACCGCT